>Ga0136643_10018119_pt1 | contig 10612 bp, 7 predicted proteins | sample TergutLab28metaG_FD_96883 | JGI IMG/M metagenome (GOLD analysis project Ga0136643, IMG submission 96883) | Labiotermes labralis P1 segment gut microbial communities from Petit-Saut dam, French Guiana - Lab288 P1 (version 3) (version 3) | ecosystem: Host-associated > Arthropoda: Insects >... | reverse complement strand
TGCAAGAACAACTGACTTCTTACCACGTAAATTACCTCGGTGCAATCTTTGACAGAAATGTTAAATACAGAATTCATGCAGAAGCGATTTAAACCCAGGTACTCAAAATAGCTTCTTGATACATTCCGGCGTTTGATGTTGAAATGCCTTTTAATCTTGACAACTAACATCTCAAGATACATGTTGCGTAACATTTTTGGACTAATATTTTAACGGTAATAACATTTTTGTTGCTTGTTCTAGAATTTCTTTCGCCTTGCAGGGTGACTGCTGATGTTTTCACGTACTTAAATTCTGCACTGCTAGCTACAATTCGGAATGCATCAGGGAAGATGCCGACGGGCCAAATCAGTCAAGTTTTTCGTGGCTTTCGTCGATACCCCAGCAAATATTAAGTTGGGATTTAAAGTACAAACTTCACTGTACGCTTCCCGTGCGGCCCTCTCAGTATTAAGTTCAAAATTCCTACTCCAGTGTCGTTCTCTCCAACGTTAACAAAATTTCTTCTCTCAATGGAAAATACTGAGCATATGCAGTAATATCTCAACCTTTCTTACGCCCTGCATATTTCAAACAAACCACTTCTTTTCACCTTACCGTCTTCATTTCCAAACCGTACAGAATTCCTCCAACTTACTTTCAACAGAAGGAATAAGAGGGCACTGACTGGAAAATTTTTCTCATTTTCCTTGTAAAATGTGTGGTATCTTTAACTTCAACATTCTCCCCCTCTTGTTTTCTCCTTCTTTTCATTCCTTTTTTCCTCTATTTACATCACTCAAAATGCTACGGAACTGCATCAGCAACACTAAAATCGCAAATAATGTATTTACTTTTGAAACACCCCAAATAACGGCACATAAAATAACGTGGCATGGTACACTTCACGTGGCGAACCGAATATAGAGTGTGCCCTGCTTATCGTCTTCCTTAACAAAGCAGTTATATAGTACAGAAAGCCTGCATCAGCCGATACACCTCTTGTCAGCTGCTGTGCTCAGAGACGCCATTAAAGAAATATGCTCTAAAATGGTCCTGCACAATCTTGTGTTCCAGATGCTGCGTTCGTCATATTCATACTTGGCTCTTCTGCGTCAGATGCATGAGGAGTAGAATTTCCGGCTGTTCAGCAGGAACGACTCATGTGAATGTAGGATAATAACCACGAATACAGTTTTACAGCATCAGACACAACAATCTTATTTAGTATATAATTCTGCAGTTTCATAGAGCACACTTTTTGTATTTTGTGTTTGTTAATTAGAAACCTGAATGTAACTAGTCTTAACGTTCGTTCTTCAGATATTACGTTTTTTGTGAGGCACTAAACCAAGAATCGTAAACTACAATTCTACACTCTGTTAAATTAATTAATTTCCTACATTTGAAATAATACTAAATTTTTTTATCTGTCAAGCGTGTTTAATTTCATCAGAAACGAGAGTGACAGATTAATCATGCTCAACATTGTCAAACAGGCTATTGGGTCCTTGTCAATTTATAATGTCCGAAAATATATTTCATCCATGTGGAAACCTATGAAATAATATCTAAACCATCCAACACTTATATTAAAAACTTGGAGGATTAAAGTAGTCGATAGACTTAACAGAAAGTAAGACAATGTTTAAAAAGCTGTTAAAATAATGGGATATAGAGGCGCAGATGTAGTCATCGGTCTTGGAAAATCATGGCACGGGCTGCAGTCGCGTCTCTTAGGATGTGATGGTGTTGTCTGCATTCACCTGAATTACTGTATTATGGTGAGGACGGAAATCACGTGGTTTAGAATATGATTGTGTGGACTGGAGTTATCCAGCTTAAAGTACGATCCAGGTGCGGATTCTTGTAAACATGTTACTGCACCCCTGTTGCATAAAACACACCGAATTTCTTGGCTGAGTGAAGGAATATTAGACCTCAAGGACTCTGTTCAATTCAGATAATGCCTCTGTGTGTTTTTATATTTAATCTCTTTTTATAAAAAAGAATATACCTCAGACCCTCCCCCCCGGGTAATATGCGATTAGTACCTCAAATGACGTTACTATCGCTTACTTCAAAATAATTTCCAATTCATTATTGTGATTATACGTCAGTCTGTGGTTTACTTTGCTGTGCCAATTAAACACTCTTCACGTTCTCCTCAATTCTAATTGAATCTCTTCCCGTGTCTTCCCTGTGGTTTCAGGAACTATGCATGCAATAATTACAGTTCCCAAAATACACATTCCACCAAATATTCCAAACGTTATCATTGGCCCTAAGCTCTCAATCATCATCCCATTCAAATTCGTCACGGCAAACACCAGAATCCAACTCACAGACGCGGCAAGTCCACTCGCCCAGCTTTTCGATTCATTAGGCAAAAGCTCCGCCATCCTAACCCACGGGAGAGGTCCAAACCCAATGTTAAAACTTGCGATAAAAGTGGCAACACAAAGAAGCGGTAACCAACCGAAAGTTCTCAGATCGCCACCAGTTTGTTTCAAATAAAAATGCAACACAAATAAGAAATGACACACTGCCATCGTTACGTTTGAGAATAACAGCAACACACGACGACCTGTTCGTTCCACAAGTAAAGACGATATATAGGTGGCTACAACTTGAGCAATTCCAACAATAATCGTAGACAAAAATGGTGACAATATGCCCCCTGCCTCCTGGATTATGTCAACAACTTATAGTAAATCGATATGGTAAATAGCCTGGTGATTTTTTGCACACTTCTGTTAAATATCTCGCGAATACCTAACTGTCTTCTTGGATGACAATGGCTTCGGTTATTTTTTACGCCTATTTTGTTCTTCTCTCTGGAGTCCCTCGTGGTTCTCTTGTAGGGTTCCTCCGACTGAAAATCTCTTAACTGACTTTTGTAATGTTCCTACTTATCCTAGATGTATTCTTTTTGTTGATGTCAGAATTTCTGTCTTGCTAACCCAATTAATTATTGCACTCCGATGCAGTATCTTACATACACAAACTAGGTACACTGTTAAATTTATGCAGTTTTATACGAGTATCAACGCGATCAATTTCACTCGGAAAACAAATGATTCTAAGTACAGTTACAAACGTTGTGAAAACTCGGCGATCATTGTCGACTTCATAAATATATATGGATGTTATATCTCCTGAAAGAACGCAAATTGCCTGCTATTACTACTATTGAGTCGCTAAATGTTCAAATCGAATATGTTAATGGTGAGGAAACAATGAATATGGCAGGAAAGCTCTGTTCTACACTCAAACGTTTAACTAATAACTTGGCCCAACTGAAAGGTGATAATGCAACCCTGAAGGCTGAAACCAGTGGAGTGGCCAAAAATGTCTCTTTCGTGGAATTTTTGGGCTCCCTACCCAGGCTGTACAAAATGTATCTGTATAGAGTCCAGTATCTTCGAAAGCAGTTCTTATGACGTACATAAAAGGTCGTCCCTGACGCCCAGCCATCTAAACGGAACATTAACAACACTAAGAATACTAATAGAGTAGAGTGTATGTTCTTGTCTAACACAACTTACTTTATTTGATGGTAGAGGTGTATTTACATTACTAGCTAAGGTACAACTACATGTTTCGGCTCTTGACCGTAGCCATCTTCAGGTTGTATCTGAATCCTTAGAAAATAGTTTTACAAGATTTAATGTGGGCTGTGTACGGTGAGGATGAGGTGGGCACGAGATCTCGTACGTGTTATGGAGGCTGGGGGTGGGGTACATGGGGTAACTGCTATTATTTATATATGAGTTAATAATAGCTGGATCTATGGTATCATATTATGTGCGTAGAACATGTACACTATACACTTATCCTATATGTATGTACCGTGCTACAATACCAAGAATATGGAATTTGTAATTTTTGTAATAGGTACATTCATCTAAAACTAAAAACGAAATGGCAGACTGAAACTAATACAAGGTGTCGTAAGGTAGTACTGAAGTGTTTGGCTTAATGTTGTTCTTCTGGTTACGCTGAGCTGTATGTTACAGTTGGGTGTAGGGCTTCAGAAGTTTCACAATCTATGTGTGAGTTAGTGCTGGATATCGAGGAAGGCATGAGGACCATCCTTTGATGCACCACAGTGTGTTATTGGTCATCTGGTTTCTCGGGACACAAAAATTACACAAGGAAGTTAAGAAATTGTCTAGTGATATTTGTACTTTGCGAAATGACACTGAACGTAAGTTTCAAGAATTCACTACAACTATAGGTTTAAGTGATTCTTTGAATGAAAGGATTGACGCACATGTGGTAGCTACTAGAAAAATGACAGACAGGATATCCCAAGAAACGAATGCTAGCGCGGGACACCTACTTGATGATATTAAGCAGTAGAGGACAGAGACAGAAAATAGTTTGAGGGAATTCAGGCAAGACTACAGTCAGTTCAGAGAACAAATGAACTTGGAGCAAGCAACTTCGCAGGATAAGGCTGGGGGAGAAATGGACAGGTGAAAGACCAGATTAGTTGAAGAGAGGGTTACTGAGATTCAAGCAGCGGCGCAGAACAGTATTCAGAAGGTAAACACAGAAATTACATACTTGCGGGAACAGCTAGCAGCTAGACAGTTAACTGATAGTGCAATACCCAGTCAGGTACTGCCAGTGACGGCCGTCGATGTAGAAAATAGTAGTCAACCAAATTCGGAATTAGTAACTAGTGCTGGTAACTACCACATGGGCAATTGTAATGTTAATAATTGTAGTACGACTGTGTGTGGCAACGCTACATCACAACCAAATGCTATTGTAAATGTGAAATCTGAAGTGTTTGCAAATAATTCGCCTATGAATGAACTGAGCCTGCTCAATTTTTATGACAGCTCGAATCAAATAGTATTGCACTTATTACGTGATCTTAATGAATATTACAGGATCAAAAATGTCCCCGAACCAGAAACCATAGGTGATAAGGTTATGAAGACATATGCAAGGATGAGGAAGAAGGCAAAAGACCGAAGGGGACGGAGAAAGACGGGAAACAAGACATGGGGACGTAAGGTGAAGGAAAAGGTTCTTGTGAAGGCACAACCAACTTCCGATGCAGCGGTCGGTGTGACGGCTAAGTTTATTCATCCGTATGAAGGCTCATACATAATTTCTAGGGTGATACCGCCATCCACGTATGAGCTATCAACCACCAGTGGGAAGGTTAGAGGAGAATTCAATAAAAAGGCTCTGAAGCCTTACCAAGAAGAAGAAACCTCTAATGCGGTAGGCAGCAATTAAAGTTACTGAGATTTGTGCTGGTTACAAAAATTTAGTTTTTTTTTCTCCCAAGCAAACACAACAGATACGCATATCTAGTGAATGCTATGGTTTTATGAATGTGTTGGATATAACTCATATACAGATAAGGAAGGTGGATAGCATAAGATTACGGTTAGAAATTAGTGACTAAGTAGTTCAGTTGTCTGATGTTATTTAACTGAAAAAATTATTACGAGTATTGTGACCTTAAGTAATTCTAGCAGTATATGAATATTGATTGATTATTTTTATTATTATTACTGTTCTTATTCTGGGTTTATTAGTGTAGTTGTAAATTAATACTTGTGTTTTTTTCTACCTGTTTTAGTAGCACGTAAGTTAAACATACAAGCATTTAAATTCCAAGTTTTATTGGTAACATCTAATTACTGAAGGTTTTTAACAAGACTAGGCTTATAAAAGTTACAAAGTACTGAAGGTTAAATGTACTGTGTTTTGAAATTTACGTACCATGCTTGATGTAATGTGAACGGCATTGAATTAAATTTTATCAGCTTACTGCATAACTTAAAAATTTATATTCAGGGGGAGATGTTACCGTTGATCCCGGTTCGAGACCAGATCAAAAATATGCTCGGCGGAGAGACAGGCAAAAGTACGTGACAAAAATAACGTAAAATTTGCGATTTCCAGAAAAAGGGTTTCTTTTGTGTGCAATACATTGGTACATTGTGAAGGTGTGGGCTTCAAGGTTACTGGTATTAAGTTTATGACTGTGTTTATCGCGCGAAGGGATACGGCATGCTTTTAGCTGGGGTTACAACCTTATTACAGCTTTGTCTACCTGGGAACAGTACATTCTATACCCCTTTCGGCATACATCAATCAGACAGTTGTTATTCTTGATGAGAGTAAAGGCCGTGAAGCTAGCACAGGCTGGGTTTGGGAACTTCTTAGCTGACACTCGCGTGAGGAGGGTGAAGGGGAACGTGACGATAATAAAGAAGTGTATTTGGTTGATACAATTTGTAACAGAGCCGAACACAAATAAATTGATTGTGAATATTAAGGTATAAAAATTGAAGTGACTGTATGAATAAAACTAAAGAGGTCAAACCACAATTATCCTTCTTGTGATCTAGTTCGTAGACACTTAACATTTCCTGTGACCACCACGCGTAATATTCAGTGGGTGGAGTTCGTGTTCCTGTCTTGAGATTTGGCCGGTGTTGATGTGGGCCCCTGCAGCAACACATATCTGAACACAACAACCAGCGACAATCTCATTATCACAGACAAACCGAAGGACTGGATCGAATCTTTGCTTTTTACAGGGGCAACTGCTGGTTCTCTGCCTTGCGGTTTCATCTACAGGATGTTCTGAATCAAAAGCACAATATCTAATTCTTTTTTTCTCTCGTCTTTCTCTTAATCATCGTGGTATGCTCTACGCTGCCTGCATCAGTTTTTGTCTGGCATTTGATGCCATCTCCGTGGTACGCTCATGTACATCGGTGAGTTTGCTGATAAATCAGACTTGCTCTGGTTTAATTTTTTTTATCATGTTAAGTTTCGGAAAATCCCTCACATTTGGTATCCAAAACAGCGCTAATCACTTATGGACTGCAACCATTTTCGCTTTTATACCAGTAATATACGCCTTAGCACTATTAGAAATTCCAGAATCTCCTACGTATCTCATGAAGCGCGTCGGCAGAAAGAGGCTAAGAACTTCTTACATTACTTTAGAGGTCTTTGTTACACTGTAGAGGAAAAACTGAGGAAACAGAAAAATAATACTTGAGTCAACACACCGGACTTGCCATAAAGGCATTATTTTCCCCTGGTCCAGGAAAGCATTCATGAATTCCATAGGTGTACTTATATTCCAGGTATTCTGTGAAATGAAAATATTTGTTTCTACCCAGATTGTCTATGTATACGAAGATGGGTAAAAAATGCATACACAATTAAACTGTGCTGTTGGTTTCATTTACGTCCCATAACACTGTAGAACACAAAGGACGAAGAATTCTGTTGCTAATATAATCAAGTGAGATGGCTGTTACTATGATTGTGCTAGGAAATTATTTAAAATGTGGAAAATGCAGACAACTGTTGTCCAGGATAGGTTTTTTGTGTTTATTCGCTCATATTCTCTGGATTTCGGACCAGTGCCTTAGGTACATATTAGCAAGTCGCTTTGCCTATTTAAGACAAAAATTGCTCAAAATAAGTGAGGCCCAGGAGAAAGAAGAAATTTTAACTGGTTCACAAATTACACAACTATTCGAAGATCAAGACTTTAGTAAAAATTAAATTCTACAGAAAAGGTCTGCAGAAACTTTCTAGGCAATAAAAAAAACGGAGAATTACAGTGGAATATTGCAGAAGACCATTTTATCATACAGTGCTGAGGTGTGTAAATTGTCACTGAAACTTCATTTTCTTTATTCCCAATTGGATATTTTTTTCCTGAAAACACGGCAGCCGTCTCCGATGACATGGTAAAAGATTCCACCACGAAATTTCCCAAGTTGGAAAGAGGTATCGTGGAAAATGGAGTCCAAATATGCCGGCTGACTACTGATGGAGTTTATTAAGGGAGAAACTAACTGACGAAACTAAGAGGCAAAAGAAGACGAAGTGGGTGTTTAATGAGATTTTTCTAGTTATGATACCGCATATAGAGACACTGTTCATTACTCAGTACAGCATATTGTAATTAGAAACCAATATATTACTTTTTCATAACATAGTTTTTAAATTTACTCCTCACTCCCTTAACATTGGTGGGTGACAGGGCAATTTGGTTGCCATACTCGAATTCAGAAACGTAAAAAACTATACGAATCATCCTGAATTTTATCAGGAAGGGGTTTTTTGCCGACCAGTGTATTTTTACGGTTGCCTATATACATCCTTGGAGCACAAACATGATAAATTATTACTAGTATACAAGAACAAATTTAATGTCTTCTGGGATGTTAGGAAGTGTCGGCAGGTTAAGAGTCATTTTTTCAGTTCATTCTAAATATGGAGGCACTCTGTTCCTCAGAAATTTCGACAGGACGTAACGTCCCAGAATACATAAACCGTCATTAACACCGCTGTGAGGAATCCATGACAAGGCACCGTTTGACTTCATGCATACTTCATGCCTACAAACAATTTACTTCGTCTTTGTAAGGTAATTTCTTTTATTCAAAAATTTAATGGTGACAAATAAATTATTATACTTATTCCTGTGATAACTGTATATTAATTACATTTCAAGGGAGATTATATAATTAATTTTGATTGAACATATAATTTATTTGCTGTCAATTACGGTTGTTTCCATTTACTTTTATTTGACTTAGTATTTTATCAAAAACACAATTATCTTCACTTCATATAGGCCCCTACATACATTTTACTGAGGTTTCCGCAAAAAGTTCTCAGAGCGGGAAAGGATTCCGCAGCCAAATATAGTTGGGAAATAGCGGTCTACATGTATTCTTTTCCGCCAAAGAAAGGCTGTTCTTCTGTTTTTTTTTTGTGATATGATATGAGTCTGCTTTCGTATTTACCTCTATTCCAAAACTTTATTTGCTCACGGCACTGCTGGAAAACTCGTGTTTCTTTTAAGGCATTCTAGAATTAGAACAGAGAATTAAGTTAATAATAAAAGTAAACGTATCTCTAAATAAGTTAATTTACCGTACAAAACATAAAATTATCATTATCACGAAGGTAATATTTTGACGCAAGATAAAACTGAAAAAGTTTTATAATGCAGTGTTTTCCAAAATCTATAAAAATTCCCCTAGCCCCTGCAGTTTAACAAAAATTTTATCAAACCCCCAAGCTGTTCCTTAACTTAGGTGTATGTGTAAGAAGCACAGTGCTCCGTGTTGAATTTTTACAGTTACATTTCTTATACTGAATTTTATGAAGTATCCCTATTCAATCCCTCGCGACACTGGCAAAAGGACACGATACGCCGGTTGAGAACCACCGCTCTAAACACACATTAAACATTTAAAACACCTAGAATACCTTCCATCAAACAGCACAGACACCTTGTTGGAATAAGCAGATTTATGTCAAGTAAACAAAAATTTTTCGACAATGGTCGACAAAATATGTCTACTGAAGCACACATTCCAATACCATTTATTCCTGCTGTCTACACTTGCTGGCGTAAGTAGCTGAGATTTTCATTTGGTTTCCGTGGAAACGAAACACAAATCCATACACGTACAGAGCAATAAACAAAGACATACTTAAACTAATTCTGTAATGGATTCTGTTCCATTATTTTTATGAAATCTGGACAGAAGTTTCTCCGCTTTTATTTCCCAACAAACTTCACAGCAGCGCCCAGTAAAGATATTGTGTTCCTTATGATATTATAATTTGGTGTAATAAATCAAAATAGTAATGAACCATGAAAGTTTTACAATTTCCCAATAATCTTGGACTTCCCTACTGGTAAGTTATACGGCAGAGTTGATTATCAGAAGCGATAAAGTACAGGGTTAGGCAATGAAACGGGAAAATTTCAAAACATTAAAAAAAACTCAACACATGAATTTTTTATCTGTTTATTGGTCATAAATGAAAAGCCTATGAATAGCAATTTTGTTTTATGCCAGTTTGAAAATTTATGTTTTGAAAGTAACGCCCTCAAGATGGCTTCCGTTTCGACGCATGCATTCCTAAAGTCGGGACCTGAAACTGTTCATGACCTCTCGCAGCATCTCCACAGGAATTGCAGCCACTTCATCTTGAATTCGCTGTTTTAAATCCGCGATAGTACTTGGCCTTGTTTCAAAACTTTTGTTTTCAGGTACCCCCAAAGAAAATAATCGCAATGGGTTAAGTCGGAGGAGCGGGGGGGCCATGGGATATCCCCATTCCTGGAAACGACTCGGTTCGGGAACAAAGCATTAACTGCGTTCATTGGCATTCTTGCTTTGTGGCTTGTTGCTCCATCCTACTGGAATAACGTGTTTTCATTCACAGGAAAACGGGCGAGTTGTAGGGTGAAGAAATTTTGCAGCATTTCCACATAGCGGTCCGCATTAACAGTAACTGCATTGCCAGTCTCATTCTCAAAAAGTAGGGCCCGATGATTCCCGATGCTGACATAGCGCACCATACTTTCACTTTTGGGGAATGGAGAGGCTTTTCGTGAAGTCCTTGAGGGTTAGCCTCTGACCAATAGCGGGAAGTTTTGCTTGTTTACAAATCCACTTACATGAAAATGTGCTTCATCACTCACCCAAATGTTATTCACAAGGTCTTCGTCTTCGCCGATTAGGTCCAGCATTTCCTGACAAAAGCGTACTCGAGCCCCATAATCGCGAGTATTCAGAGCCTGAACGATCTGGATCTTGTACGGGCG
>Ga0136643_10018117_pt1 | contig 10613 bp, 2 predicted proteins | sample TergutLab28metaG_FD_96883 | JGI IMG/M metagenome (GOLD analysis project Ga0136643, IMG submission 96883) | Labiotermes labralis P1 segment gut microbial communities from Petit-Saut dam, French Guiana - Lab288 P1 (version 3) (version 3) | ecosystem: Host-associated > Arthropoda: Insects >... | reverse complement strand
TTGTCTCCAGAGCAAGCATCCCACCTGTGAATGTTTCTTAACATAAGTGTTTTACAGGGAAGGGTTGTTAGCACCTCGCCCAAACCCCAAGCTGGAGGACCACCCCTCGTCGGCTGTCCGCGACTGCTTATTCAATTTATTCGCAGCTACCCTCCATAAAGAGGCCGTTCCTCTATCCGCAACCTGAGGACGCGCCATCCCGTGGTGACAGGCACCCACTACATTTATATATATAATTGAAAATATTAGTCTATATTCTTATTTCTGTAAAAATATTTATATTTAAATATTTGGTTGTTTATTTAAAATAGTTTTTTACACAAAGTACTAACTTCAAATCAATTATTATATTCCGACCAGCAATAAAAATTACGTCACAGAGAACAGAACGAAATGAAAAAATATTCATTACCAATATCACACACCAGTTAACAATTACACGAATTTTAATGTTTTTATTGAACTAGGTGAAACTAATTATTTAAAATTATTTTGAAACAGATTAACGGAAACTTGGATAAAAATGTTTTTGTTAATTAGAGACGGGTGGGACATGTCGATGTCTTTTATCGATACCCCTAGTCTCAAAACGGTTGTGACGTCACCCAGAAATCTGTCTATAACGTAACAATACATAACGGTGTGTGACTTCCAAACTATGTCGTTGTACGTGGGAGAGAACAGAAACATGACCTGAATAACTATAGTTTTATATAGACCATTACGAAAAATGTAAGTATCTTAAGATGCCAAAATATGAGACGGAAATATGTATAATGATAAGCCTACATATTCTTCTATTTCAGTGCTTAGAGTTGCAAGTAATTTTCTTTTCTGTTATGTTAAAATTTACCGCTCCCAGGTGGGGGATCTCCTAAGATTTGTGTTCCTTGACAGAAGTGAGTTCTCGTCAGATTTTACTGAAAATTAATTTTTCTCGGCAGATTAGCCAAAAACATTCAAATATCAAATCAGATGAAAATCCTTCCAGTGGAAACAGAGTTGTTCCTTGCAGCGTGACAGGCATGTAGGCAGAGAGACGGACGGACGGACGGACGGACGGACAGACAGGACGCACCTAATAGTAGAATTTTCGCAATTTTGCGAAAGCGGCTAGAAACTGACAGTCTTCGCCAACAATACCAACAACAACCAACGTGAGATTATTCTGGCAATATCTATTGCACGTCTGAACTACGAAATTTCATTTCTCTCGTTTTAGTGAAACATACCGACAAAAAAAGAACTTCATTTTATAATGTCAGTTTGTACGTTTCGTGAAATGAAAGCGTAAAATCACGAAGCACAGGAAGCAGTCAACCTCGAATATGCTCTGAGCGCTAAATAACACGGTACATGGTAACACGAAGCTAATCCACTCACTTGTATTCTGGATCTAACTTCACAGCCTAATTTGTTGTGATACATGTAGGTCCTAAGTGATGTTGCGCTGCGTCTTACAGCGGTGCAGAAATAAGTTTCGCTCTTCTCGTTTCTCCGCATCTTCTTTCTCGTGTTCCACTTGGGATTCGAGACTATATATTTGAATTTTCGCACCAGCTTCACGCCTCACAGATACGAAGGTGAAACTCGAGTGTAGTGGTGTAACAGAAACCCCATTCAGATAAGACCGATTATATTTCACTGCATGTTTCACTTGTTATGGCTATTCGATCTGCTTTCTCTTCATAATACTGAATTATGTGTAATTCTATAGTCAGCTTTCTACTAGTAGAGTAACTACCTGACTTGTGTTGCAAAACAATTTATGGTGTGAAAAAATGGAGAATAAGATCCATACATTCTAGGCAAAGAAAGTTAGCATGCTTAACCCAGGGAAGTAGTTCTTTTCCAAAATCTTTGTTTTGGAGGACTAATCTTTGTCATGGTGAAGGAGAAAAATGTACTTCAGTCTTTGTTTTACAACACTCTTGTTCCTGTACGTACCAAGCTTTTTAAATTTAAAAAATTCTGCATTTTGCCACACTTAATGCTTATGTTGTTCTGATGTTTACTAGAATAAGAGAATTTTCTTGAACATCATTAAGTCATTATTCTTTCTATTTGCTCTAAGAAACGAAACTAATTTTTTAAAAATTGGTTACATACATTTTAGCCTTCATTAACTTAGTTGAAGGATTGATGTTGCCGTTATCAAAGGTCATCTTTGACCCGATCTTTAATCATTTCCACTCGCCTCCTATCTTCAAAATCAATTTCCCTAACCTCCATTTTCTCTTAACACTCCAGTCTCATCTAGTTCCAACTAAATACATTTCCTAGGAACTATTTCATAAGAATTCCCCACCACGATTCTACGTGAGGTTTTATTTTTTCCTAACTACATTCCCAACCAATCATAATCTCCAACATCCCAATATATTAAAAATAATAAGTTAAATATAAAGCTCTGAAATCTTTGCTTCCCTCTCACATTTGTACATTTTGCCTCAAGCGACTGTCTTAATTCTGGCAGGTTGTTATATTCTCAAGTCCCTTTCTAAAATACAAAATATTGAATTTTGAGCCGTCACGGTGCATCATTGGGTTTCATTTTTGCTAATAGTGAGGCGTATGGTAAACAAGCGCCAATGTTTCGGAGGAAACAACTGCCTCTTTCTGCAGGATGACTGTGATAGGATGTTTTTCAGAAAGCCTAGTAGCTATATGAGACAATAAGGTGAAAGACCCGAGAAGACTGTAACATTTATATGACATGTGCTCTGTCTTAGAGTAAGAGACAACCATGTGTATCCACACGAGACACATGTTGAATCGAGGGTGACAGAGCCCCAGAGATTCAGATAAAATATTAACATGCCGTCTACCGACATAATAACTTACAATTTGTGTGTGAATATCGACACAGCTCGCAGATCTTACCTGAAGTCCCACCATAACACCGCTTCCCATCCTGTAACTACAGCTTCGATAGAATTTGTAAATGTAAGCATGTTTCGAGTTTATATTGTAAAAGTACTGCATTCAAACAGGAATTTTAGTTCTCACAACGGTGCTGCTAAGAGTCAAAGCCTTGATCCTGGATACGAAAAGACTACGAAACTTCGAAGAGTCAATACCTTTTAACGCATTGTTGCGGCATAACATTCCAGAAGACTTTTTTCTCCATAATATTAATTGTTTCCCCTTTTGAATACACTCTCCCCTTATTCAAGATCGGTGGCATGACATCAGATACAGTTCTTTCACTTTGTTTCGTTCATTAGCTACGCGAGACACGTTGTCCTGAAATTAACTTTGGGACTGACAGCTAACATATCAGTAACCTGAGTCCGCTTTTCTTTCGAAACGGCAAAAGCTTGTGGATGTAGAGACACATTGACGTTAATTAACATTGTTGATACACAACCGTATGCAGCGTTTGTACACTGCAGAGTGTTCCATCAGGACCAAAACGTTGCATGGAATACAAACATAAATATAATGACCTGGAAAGAAATAAAAATGTGGTAGGTACTTTATTTAATTACACGCACCAACACATGCATATATATATTATTTAAGAAGTCTAAACTTTACATTAAAACACTTAAAACTCTCCTACATGTTTCGATCATACGATCATCCTCAGGGAGCATATATAGTTCCTTGCTAAAGTTATAATTTAAAACATTCAGTGAATTTCTTCATTATGTAAACTTTGATACTGTGGCAGCATGTCGTGTTTTTGTGTGTGAGTCATGCGCTGTTTAGAATGAGACTGGTTATGGTTGTGCGCCGTATGCTGTGCAGCGTGAGTCTCACGGCGCACAGCATACGACGCACAACCATAACCAGGCTCATTCTAAACAGCGTACGACTCACACACAAAAAAAACATGACAAAACAGTAGAGACATATAGAGTAATTTATCAAATAAATTTGAGAATTTTTGCGTCTCGTTGGCTTTCATTATAAGAAGAGGGTCTTTTAATTTTTTTTTATTTTTTGTGCCAGTTCTAAAATAAGCCCAGTTTTGTTAGACTAGCACGTTAATAAATGAGGAAGTGAACTGAACTGAATTGCAGTGAATTGAACTGAATTAGTTATATAAACAATAATTCCTCTATCAATTGACACACAAAATTGATACTCAAGTAATCACATTACATACAGTTTGTGGTACAAATTGAGCAATCTATTAGAATATTTTCCTTCATAAACTAAACCAAAAGAAGTAGGTTAAGAGCCCAACATCCTATTAATACGTGAGTGTGTATGTTTGTGCCTGTCTCTCCCTTTTAACTTTATAATCATTTCACCAATTTCCATATAGTACAAATATTATGTCACTGGCGTCCACTATTCTCTAATTATTATTTCCTGCAATGAGTAAGAACAAAATGGTGGATGCCTAAACTTCTGATATGCAAAGTATGATATAAAATTCTGTTCTAGGAATACCCTTGTCGGTGAAACCCCAAACAACGCCTTTCCTAGAACACGGACCAACTCGTATTATAAAACTTTTTCTATTTCAGTTGTTTTTATCCGGCCAACACACAAACTATTGAGTGTAGATTCGTCTCTAATAGCGCTCTAGATGCACATAAAAACAGTATCTTTTGTCATTTGCAGCGAATTGAATTAATATTCACTCATTTAGAAGCTAAAAGATTTGTAAAATCTCGACAAGATACGGTTGGCGTGAGGGCTGTTTCCGTGTTAAAAATTATAAACAGGCTACTCTTGTGCTTTCAAGTACTGTCTGTCTACGAAAGTCGACATTATTTATTTGAATAAATAATAAATTCTATAATTTATTTTATAATTCCTGTTATTCTTTGAAAACATTCTTAAACCTTGAATTAGGAATCAAAGAACCATTCACCTAGTCAATTACTTAGTTGATTATTTGACTGTAGCTCGGTATTTTGCTTAATCAGTTTATTAGGCACTTCTATAATTCGTCACCCAATAAGGAATGCAGGTAATTTGCTGGTTTGTTAGATTTATAGGGAACGAAATCTTTAGTGTGTCACCTAATCATTTACCGGTGTAGGAAGTTCATCGGTTGGCGAGTTTTTGTCACTTTCTGAAGAATGTAGTCAAACAGTCACACTTAACCAAACAGTCAGTCAGTCTGTCGGTTTTTTTGCCAGTCACTTTCTTTTCCTAGACGAATGGGTAGTGTTGAAGTGTTTGCACCTGCGAGCACACATCCACACATCTGCACGCAGCGAAACTTGTCTCAGCTGCTGATGGAGTAATTTGCATAATTAATACGATGTGTTAATTAAAGCTACTATCTGCCGCTTACTCCGCCCTCCTTGGGCCGCGAGAAGATGAATGCGAGGATGCCATTTCCCTGCCACTGCACTGTGTATCACACAGTGCGCAAATTCAAGCAAGAACACAGTACAAGTCGATTCTGCACACAACACTGAACATCGACGTGCACGTTTACACGGCGGTGGGCATTATCTTCAGGCATATTTTGTTCATTTGCACGAGGAGGGGTCAGAAAGTAATGCCCCCTATTTTTCTCTCCTTACATTCCTTATTTATTGGTGTAGTCACAGTGTCGGTGAAGTCCTTAAATATTTGCGACCATTTTCTCTTAGTCGTAACTGTTTCGCTCGAAAGATGGCAGCACCACAGTTGATTATAAATGGCAGAAACTGTTGTCAGAGTTGAAAGAACGAGCAGTGATAGAGTTTTAGTTTACCAAACGTGGGAAGCCAACTTGCGCCCAAAACCTTCTGCTCGGTGTTTGTGGTAAAGTTAATGTGAGTGCCGGTACTCTTAGACAGGAGACGTTACTTTGTAACTGCCCCTTTTATACTGAGTAGTATTTTCGCAAATGCCTAAGTAGCTATCATAGCAATAGACACGACTATCCTTTCGGACACTGACCAATACTCGGACATTTTTATGCTAACATTTTTTTAAAAAATGTATCTGTTTCAGTTGTCAGTTTGAAGTGTTTCTTTTCGGATGAACTATTAGAATTCGCTAGGCTCAATCAATGGACACTAAAAGAAATTTTAACCAGACTGTGTATATACAATATTGAGTCAAATCTCAACAGGAAGTTGTGAATGCGGAAAGAGATCCGGTCTCCGAGACACTCTATTTTAGAACACTCAAGGGGCAGGGAAATTGTTTGTAACAGGCCACTTTTAGAATTGTTTAGATTTGTAAAATAGCATTGTCGAATGAGAGCATGAAATTTTAAATAAATTAGGAATCGTGTGAGAGATGTGAAGCTACGATTGTGGTGACAATAGTAGAAAGCTATATATTGTAAAAACATTGACACAATTTTTGGAAGCCACTCATTGCAAATTAACATTTTCGGGCTTCTGAAACAAATGTTTTATGTGACATAAGTCGGTAGCTAGAGTCCGGAATATCAAAATGGTATAGAACAAATGCAGAAAGTCTGTATGAGTCATATTAAGTATTCTTAAGTCAGTAGGGTCAGGATAGAGTATATAGAGACAAACATACAGAGATGACCTCAGTGCAAGGCTTCACTTTGTGCATTCCATGCGAGTTTGACGTGAAGGTTTGTTTTGTCTTGGGCAGAGTGATTTTATAATTCTTCAGAGAGAAAAGTATATAATTTTTAATTGGAAATTATCAGCAGAAGATAACACAGGATACAGCTAGGCATGATTGGGAAAATAATATTAAGCCACTAGAGCAGGGGTGGCCAAAAAGTCAATTGCAATCTTCCAGTCAAACATGGTTCTGTGTTTGGTCGATCACTGCCTCTTTTTAATCTCGTTCAGAATTATTTGAAGCCTCGGTACCATCAGTAACTCTATGATCCTTGTAAATAACCAGCTTGACGCACAATTTTTCATGTATGTTTATTTCAATTCTCTACATGTTTCGGGCAGCCATATGCCCATCATGAGGAGAATTATTTTATCAATGCGATACCTGGTATGCAGGTTAACCTGCATACCGACGGCCATCTACACAGAGTGATATAAACCAGGTATCGCATTGATACAATAATTCTCCTGACGATGGGAACATGGCTGCCCGAAACATGTAGAGAATAGAAATAAACATAAATGAAAAAATGTGCGTCAAGTTGGTTATTAACAGGGATCATACCAGGATGCACGGTCAAAAAAACGTTAAATTCGGTAACTCTATATTTGACAACGTTTTGTATCAACGTGCCTCTGAGAAGAAGCCTTCTTCCGCATGGAGACAATGAAAAAAAGTGCCAAAAGCGTATGACCAATGAACATTTAAAATTCTACCTTCACTCGTGCATAAGTAATTATGAACCATCTTCCAGTAAGGTATCGCAAGATAAGCAGTACCGTGCATCAACTTCGCAACAGGAAGGTCAATGAAAAACGTCTTTTAATTATGTCAATTTTTTTTATTTTGAAGAGATTAATTTTTAATACATGAGATAATTGTGCTTTTATATGTTTGATTTTATTAGGCTACTTTACGTTTCTTTGCTTATTTGAACTTTTTAGACATGACAGATCGTGAAATATTTTCTGTCTCCAGAGAAGATCACTGGTTCATAGAGTCTGGACACTTATGCTTTAGGGCCTAGTGGCAACTATACGTATCACCAATTCTAACATTCAAAAATTATACATATTTCTCACCGAAGACATTTATGTGTTTGGTATGGACTTCAGAATAAACCGCGAAATCATTCCTACATGGAATTAAATGATGGGTTTTACAACCGACATGTAGTGTGTTTACTGTGCAGTACGAACTGAATATTTAAACATAATGAAGTTTTTTTTATCTTTATCGTTGCACCGTGCATTTCCTAGAGTCATTTAATTAGCACACCAACTAATGAACATATATAATTTTTTTACATTAAAACAATTAAAATCGCTCCAACATGTTTCGATCCTAACTTGGTGCTGTGGCAGCATGCTGCCACAGCACCAAGTTAGTATAAGGAAATTAATCAGTGAGTGTTATTAAAAATGTGACTTTAACAAGGAACAGTTTAGCTCCGTGAAGATGATTTTAGGATCGAAACATGTTGGAGCGATTTTAAATGTTTTAATGTAAAAAAATTTATGTATGTGCATTAGTTGGTATGCTAATTAAATGATAATGAAGGTTGTTCTGCGTCTTTGAAAATTAATACTGTTTTTGCTACTCAGTTATGTAATCCATTATGTTCGATCAGCATATTTCCCGATAAAGTTAATGAACTTCGGTTTCGAACACAACCAAATCTCTGTCAGCTTCACTTGTAATACCTCTACAGTGACAACAGTAACAAGCTAGTCAACAATTCGGTCATGTACTTGTTAAGTCAGTTAGGCTGAGATTGAGTCAATTAGTCTAACAGGTAGCTAGGTAGTAATCAAGTCAAAACATAATTATTATCACCATATCAATTAGTTTGATAGGTCATCTCACACATATTATAATTCAACGAGTTACATAAATACTTAGTCATTCCTTTAATTAGAGTGTTTGATTTATCACTGTGTCGAATATTGAGTTATATACTTTGATAATTCAGTCATTATGTCCGTGCCAACAACAGAACTGTATGAATGGCAACTTGCTCTAGAAACCAACCAATCCCCTCAACCCGAAAGCACGGGTACTTAGTCTTCCCCCAAGGGTCTGACTTCCCTCTTCGTCAGTTATTCATAAGTTCTGTTAATGGCAGCGGAATGAAGCAGAGCATTGCGTAAGGTTTATATGCCACTGCAAAGACCCAACAGAAACAGTCGCTGTAGTATTAGCAACATACAGCTACCTAGAGGCACAATCGCACGAATATGACAACATTTTGAACTATACATGCAGGCTGCGTCACATAAACACACTTCTGCTGTAATTTGAACGCCAGTTAAATGAACTGAAGTCTGCTTTACAAACCGCCTTTCGGCAGCAGAGTACTGACGTTTTAAACCCTACATCTGCTGTGACGGAAATTCCGCTGTTTAATGCATGAAGATCGCGTCACGACTGTATAAAAATTGCAGCAGTTGAGATGGAAATGCCAGAACAAAGCAACTGCTATGTATCCACTTACTGACATGTCAGTACGTATACCGTCTGCTTGGTTAGTTGGTATCTTCGTTCGTTCTTTCGTTCGTGCGGTCGTTCATTGGTTGATTGGTTGGTTAGTTGGTTTCCTTCCTTCCTTCCTTCCTTCCTTCCTTCCTTCCTTCCTTCCTTCCTTCCTTCCTTCCTTCCAGGGTTGTTTGGTTCTTTCCTTCGTTGATTGGTTGATTGGTTGGTTAGTTAAGCGGCGGGAAAGCACTTGTTCGGAGACATTTCTCTGTCTGAAAATATTTCAGTTTTATCCCTGTTCCCTGTGTTAGTAGTTTCGTTGGTCAGGCATTAGCACGAAACACAACAGACCCAAGATATTTTTCTATCCGATGATGTATGAGAATTTCATCTCACTTGCTTGGTTTCCCAAGCAGGAAAATAGATTAGCTCGGCAAAATGTACCGCCAAAATTGGAAGTGTTTTCGTCGCATTCAACAGTCGGTAAGATGCCTGGCTGACTTAGTGACTGGCTACATAGTTGCCTGGCTAGTTCGCTGGCTGGAAGGATGAGTGGCCGTCTTGTTGGCTTTTTGATTTGTTTGTTTGTTTGGTTGGCTGGTTGGTTGATTAGACAGTGTGATGAAATTCCACGGCGAATAGAATCTTCGCTTTCTGCAAGTTTATTCGTCGTAGATATTTTCTATTTGGTTGGATGCTTGTACAGTGAAAATAAAATGGTTGGAGAAAATTAATTTTATTATATCATATTCTTTTGGCTGTGAGTTTCAGTTAATTTTTGGTTAGTTAACTACAGAGACGAAATAAATTTCTCTATGAGAAGAAACGTCGCTTTGTCCCCCTTATTTGGATGGCTAATTAAACAATGAGAAGGCTCTTCATCGACAAAATAAACTTCCCTTGTTGAAGATGTGTTGGTTTTATTCTCCTGTTCTCGGATGTTTAGCCAGCTAATGTAAATATACTTACGCGCAAAATAAATTTTCCTGTCTGAAAAACTGTTTGCTTTATCCACGTGCTGAATGGGCAGATTTGTTTTTCGTGTGATGATATGGTTAGGATTTTTAACCCTATGTCAAACAGCGTTATTTGAATCTCCACTCAGGTTGTTTAGAAATTTTCTGATATGATACCAAAAATGTATTTCTCTTATGACAGCTTACTAATATTCGTAGACTTGCAACAGGATTCTTGTGCATTACCTTCAAATAGCCCAAAATACTTTCTTCTTCATATCGTTTTTAAATTACCATTATAGTCATCATTTTGCTTTGTATTTCATTTCCACTGCAGTTTAGAAAATTATTAATCAAGAAAAAAAGTCTTTTTCAACATCTAGCTACTCGGCGGATCAGAGTCCTTTTTGACAAGGTAATACTTCCTCAGCCACAAAACTACCCCACATTTCATGGAAATGGAAGTTTCACCTAGCTTTTCTGTGCCAGATTAATCCAGTTTGCGTCATGCTATAATACCTTTTAAGATCAATCTAAATATCTTTTTTTGTGTGTTGCTCTAAATATTATTTGTTTTGTGTCGTTCTGTATATTGTGTGTGTGTGTGTGTGAGTGTGAGTGTGTGTGTGTGTGTGTGTATGTGTGTGTGTGTGAGTGTGTGTGTGTGTGTGTGTG
>Ga0136643_10018115_pt1 | contig 10613 bp, 5 predicted proteins | sample TergutLab28metaG_FD_96883 | JGI IMG/M metagenome (GOLD analysis project Ga0136643, IMG submission 96883) | Labiotermes labralis P1 segment gut microbial communities from Petit-Saut dam, French Guiana - Lab288 P1 (version 3) (version 3) | ecosystem: Host-associated > Arthropoda: Insects >... | reverse complement strand
TATTCACATTTTATATACAGGGTGTGCTAAAATTAAAAATATAATTCCGGCGCCAAAAGGTTAAACCCAGTAATAGATCATGGGGCACAAATTAAGGCCTAGGTGCATCGGGACCGGAATGGCTGGAACCAAAATACTATTTATTTATTTATTTATTCATTCATTCATTCAATCAATCAATCAATGAACAACTAAGTAGGGTTTTAGGTTTCTGTGACCGTACATCGTGAGCAAATTGTGAAGTGAGAGAGAAAACCAACAAGATGCAACAGTTAGATGTTGTTAATAAACATCTAACTGTTGCATCTTGTTGGTTTTCTCTCTCACTTCATAAGTAGGGTTTATTTTTGCCGGCGACATACAATCGCCTTAAACGGTTAAATTGAAGTGGTTAGGACAGCCGAAACCTACGCGAACGCTCCGCAATGTTACGTTATACGAACACTATATTGTTATCACACACAGGCATTGACAAATAATCAGCTTTAAGTTAAATTTCTGCAGTTTTCGGTTACTTCCTCCTCGTTATACCCTATTTGAACAGCTTGTAACACAACCTCAGCTACATATTAAGCGAATGTGATACAAGTGCCAGTGATGTAGACTTGTATTTGGGAGCTACCCCTCCTTATCGGTACGTGGCCAGGCAGTACCTCAATTACGGCAACCGTGTACTTCCAAGTACTGTCACATTCATCATTCTTCGTCCTATTACTCAAATATTTATGGCATAAGGCACTGTCAGTTTCTTAAAATTGACAAACAAGTACGGCCACTTTCCGACTTACGTAGAGGTTGCGTTCCGCGGAACTTGTCGCAAGTCGAATTTCCCTCAATTCAAATAAATGTTCTTATCTCACGCGCATGAAACATTACAAAAGAGTACTACGAAATGTACAATAGAAAGATTAAGATAAGTGCCAGTACAAAAATGAATATAATAAAATTGAATTAAAATATCCCTTGCTATCTTATCTAATTTGATTCGCTGGACTAACTCGATGGATGAAGGAGAGGGGACGGCCATAACACCAGCAGGTTTTACTCCTGGAGCATTGCGGCCAGAATCAACATCTCCAGCTGATATGTACGACGCTGCGGAGGTTGAGGGCTGTGGAGATTTAGGAGTCGGCCACTCACCCTTTCGAATGAACATGGTAATGGAGGACTGGACGAGGGCTTTTGAATTTTCCTCGTACAAGCAGGCATATCATTCAGCCTTCTGTTAACTTTCAGCGTACGACAGCCGATGACGGTCGGGGTACTTTTAGCTTTAAATTCCCGTTTCCGCCCCGCACTTGCTAATTCAGCCACTATATTCCATACATTGTTAAAGATAAATTTTGAAATAAAAAAGTACACATTTAAGAACGAATCCATCTGCCCGTTCCGTAAGTTTGAAGAAAATCCAACTATTTTTAAAAATATTAGTTGAAGGTCAATTGTTATATTATTTATTTTTCAGTCTAAGTTTAATTTTGTAGATTTATTCTTGTCAAATAACTCCCGTTCTGAGTGCAGACCCCGTGCTATAGAATTTGGAGCTGACTCTGCATATGCGTAGTAGGTTGCAATCTCATGTTGATTGGGTGTCGAGTTAGTGATGGTTTATCTGAGTGCTGTGGCTAATGAATTCGTATGAAATCAGTGGGACAGGAAAAGACTGAATACGTTTATTTCTCTGCTTAGTGCCATATGGGACCAGAGGCAAACGTCCTTCATTTTGCTGTAAGGATTCTTTCGTAACTTTCTTGAACTGTGGGTTTATACTTATGTCCATCTTCAACTGAACACTTTAGTTCGTCCTCTCCTAGGAATGACTTGCGACAAACCAGGAACTGTTGACCCTCGAATCACAGAGTCAGAAGGTGTTCGTTTTCTTGTGTGCCGAATTGTGTCGGAGTGCATTTAGCGGTAATGTTAAACAGGGTAACATTACAGACCAAACTTCAAGGAACTTCTATTAGAATCGAGTCTGAAGCCCATCCATCGTAAGATAATATATTTTTGCTCAAAGTAATAGTGGTATTGACAATGATATAGCTGATGTTCCTCGCGCAAGCTTCACAATGGACTGATAAATGCAAACTGTCGACCTAATGTACCTGTAGTCCACAGGTTTACATGGGTCCGAGTGGGTCGCGACAAACACAGCCACCTCACTTAGCGTTTTGACAGCAAGACAAGGAAGATCAGCTCCATCCACGATTCAGCTAAAAAGATTTGACATAAGCCACAACAGACAATGGCTTATGCAATATAAGAGAAGCCGGTACGGTGTGTGTTCTGCCGAAAACAAACTATAACGAAATTTTAGTGTCGAGAATGCAAAAGAAGGTTTGTGCCACCCCACGTTTCGAGGTACATCACACCACACTGCATTTCTAAGGATCAACTGACACTAAAATGGAAAAGCGGAACACACAAATTCAGTAAATATTACCACTTAAAATACTGCAATAGTATTTTTCTGTAGCGTCTTCTTGATGAAATAATGGGGTGAATGGGGTGCGGATTTTACAGAAGGAAGTTCATGCAGGAACAGGGTTGTCAGACGGGCCTCAGTGTATGGTACATCCTTCACTTCGCCAAAGCGAAGAAGAAACAAAACACTGCCTGGAGAGATCTGAAAATAATTCGTGACTTCTCGAAAAAAATTAAGACTGTTAGTAAGGTAAACTATTAGTGATAATTTTGACTACAATTAAACTTCACACAAACTTTTATGCCTGTACAAGTCTTTTAGACAAATGCTGTGAAAAAGAGATGTGTAATTATAAATGGAGAACATTTTAAACAAATGTTTTCCCATTGGGCATTTCATTTCTTGGACAGTGTTTTCCCGTTCGGACGTAAAGGGTTAAGAATCGTTCGCTGTCAGGGTCCATCGTCTCAAACCTCGCCACTGCCGATGCAGTTTCAAGAAATGCCATTGCCATGTCTCTGGTGACGAAGCGTCGCGGCTCCTTGTTTGGTTCATCTTGAGTCTCGTCAGCATTTTCTTCTCTCACTACGGCTGCTCAGTAAGTTCTTCTTTAGATAATTCCTTCCCTTCTTACACTATTCACTCCTCCACGTCTTTAGCATTAACATCCAACTAAAGTAGTCCTGCAAGCTTTACAATCTTATCTGTAACCTCTTTATTATGATTCATCTTTTCTAATCCTTCGAAGCCTATTATGTGCCGTGGGCATATTTTCTTCCACGCGCTAGATGAACAACTTTTACTAATTTCCGCCCAGGCCTCATTAATCTTAACATGGTGTGGTAAATATAAGATTTCCAAAAGTCTCTTAACGTCAGATTTTTCTCGCTGTCTAAGGCACACAATGCCTGAGCAGATGTGCGTAAATAGCATGCTGTGAAATTCGAAATAACACACTGATCCGTAGGTTGGATGAGTCAAGACGTGTTTGGCTTTAGAAATAAAACTTTCACGATATAATTGAAATCATCTAGATGCGTAGGATGTCTAGGAGCATGATCTAATAGGTGCAAAATCTAGAAAGGAAGAACGCCCTTGTCTTTAAACTATTTTTCAACCTTAGGAATGAAGCAGCATTTAAACCAATCCCCGAAGGAGATACTGTTATCCATCCTTTCTGGTTTGATAGGAAATGCATGGGAAGGGTGGTTTATTGATGCCCTTCAATGCATGACGATTTACAAAATGGTACACAAGCAGTGGTTTCAGTCTGTAATCTCTCGGTGCATTGGCCCCCAAGCAAGAGCGTTGCCCAATCTTGTGATGTCTTGAAAACTGGCATCGTCCTTTCCTGTTTGCCAATGCATATGCGAGGCGGCCTTTCATTCCAATACACAGCAGTTTTCATCAACATTAAGAATATGCTGCGTTGAACAGACGGGTTTACAAATACACAGTTTTTTCCAACACATCACAAAATTTCTCTGCAGCTGCAGTATCCACACTTGCGACTTTACCACATACTTTAACGTTGTGGAAACCAGCGCGATGCTTGAACCTGTTAAATCAGCCGTTCTTTGAACCTTCCCAACCAGCCGTTTCTTGCCACGAACTTGGCTTGGAGTTCGCCGTACTTACTTACTTACTTACTTACTTACTTACTCCATGGTGCAGAGTCCTTCTTGAGAAGCGAACTGGTTTGCAGCTAGTCAAGAAATTCCCCGCATTTCACGGAACCCAAAGGTTCATTACCGCACTAACAAGTGTCCGCCACCTGTCTCTATCCTGGGCCAGCCCAATCCAGTCCATATACCCACATCCTACCTCCTGGAGATCCATCCTAATATTATCCACCCATCTTATTTTAATACGTTCATTAATACTTCTTGCTGTTGCTTGAGTGGCCATTACACTGCTGCTGAATTTGATTCTTCATTCTTATTATTAATAGCTTTTCCATCTTCGATATAGCACCTGAAGGCTGTTTTGTGATCACTGTCGATCTTAAATGCTTAAATTCTTTAACACTTTCTTTTGTACGCGCACTGTCCTTTAAAACAGTTCACTGTTCAAGCAGTGAAACGACATAATACCCGTGCAATAGACGACAAACTTTGCCCTTCTTCCTACTTCTTAACCATTTCATCTTTATTTCCAAACCATTTTTTTTTCGTTTCCTAGCACTGCTACCATATGCACTTTCCTTGGTCACTTTCCCTTCATCATTGCTTACTTACTTACTCCATGGTGCAGAGTCCTTCTTGAGAAGCTAACTGGTTTTCAGTTAGTCAAGAAATTCCCCGCATTTCACGGAACCCGAAGGTTCATTACCGTACTCACAAGCGTCCGCCAACTGTCTCTATCCTGGGCCAGCCCAATTCAGTCCATATACCCACATCCTACCTCCTGGAGATCCATCCTAATATTATCCACCCATCTACAACTAGGCCTCCTCAGTGGTCTCCTTCCCTCCGGTTTCCCCACCAAGACCCTATACACCCCCTTTCCTTACCCATACGCGCCACATGCCCAGCCCATCGCATTCCCTTCATCATTGTAATCAGTAAACAGGAATAAAACAACACTGGCGACGACTGACGCGGACTTAAGGAGAACACTGACGGCACAGCCGAAGGTCTTCGACTCGAAGCAGTAGCAAATTTGGCATTCCTTCCGATAATTCATTACTTATCAGAGCCAACCAAGATGCGCCAACTACCGAACAACTGCCAATGACCGCAGAAGATCGGGCGAATACAATCGTGCGGGCGTGCAGGGATGGGAGCATCGTATGGAGCATATGGATCAGTTAATATAAAACATAAATGAATTCCAGTATAAATACAATGAATGTTGTATGTACTTTTTTTTTAAGGGATTTGGCTTATGGAGTTTCGCCGCCTACTATTTTTTTTTTATAGTCGGGTCCTCCGTTTATTTCCTACGGGATGCAAAATACATACCCACGATTTTTTTTAAGTTTGCACCGGCCGGCAAATATTTACATAGAGTCGAATTTACGTATGTCGGGGAGTTGCTGTACATAAGACAATAAATAAATTGTAATCTACTCAAAACAAATTAAATGACAAGTTTATTTTACTTAATTACTTAGCCCGCTTCCTTTATTTTACTGTAGGTTATATTTCAGTATTTACATATCCATGAAGAAGAGAGGTAAACAATGTTTTTGAAGCAAGCATCCCACAAATTAACCTGGTCTCTGTTCAAGAATGTGCATACGGCGACAGACAAACAGGCGATTGTAAGAAGCGTTTCTTGGCATCACTTTGATAAAGCCCTGCACTGAAATGTCCGCCCCATAGCGTTTAGCAACTGTGGATCTTCGGACCGGTAAGCCAAATGTGTTCGCTATCTACAGAACGACAATGACGCTAACGATCAACGGTTACTTCGTTAAGTTTCTAAATAAACCGCAATAATCCTGTACAATCAGCCCATGCCATAAAAACAGTTTAAGACCTTCGAGGAAATAGTTTCGGTCCTAAAAGAACCTCCGAGGAAAGAATAATCCTTACGGCGGAAAAATTTGAGACTCTCACTTCTGCTCTGGAATAGATTCCACAACATTCTTCATGTCATCATGCAGTTTCCATAATGTGTGATACAGGAGTATTATTACGAATTTTGTACAAGGACTCTTTAATCTCCATCCCTAAAAGAACCAGTTAATGCAGAAAGGGTCAAAATTTTTCCTCCGTTCAGGGTCTCTTTTGATGGGGATGAAGTTTACAAATGACGCAATTCATGTCTCCCTCCTGGTTCATGAACAAACTACTACACAGTGTAAAGGTTACAGCGTGGTGTGCGACATAAACTTTCGCAATTATCGATATGCATTTTTTTGTGGAAAAATAATAAAATCTTTATCGATAACATCAGCCGCCACGTAAACATGATTCAGACCTTTTCACACAGCAGTCACGTCAATTTTCGCAAGTCAACGAGAAAGTGTTGTTGCAGTACGATACAGCAGCTTCGCATAGAACAAGAAATTCAGCTATAGCCTTAAATCATTTGTTTACTAATTACGTCATATCCAGGAAATGGGACATTTGTTGGTCAGTGAAGTAGAGTGTTTTGTTGGCTTGTAGCTTTTTGTGTGCAAACACTTAGGGAGTAAAGTTTATGTCCGTCGCTCACAAAATATTGTCCAAGTAAAACAGAGATTTTTACACACACAAAAAAAAAAACAAAAACAAAAACAAAGTCCCAGTGCAAGTCGCGCATGACGAGTACTTTGAGACTTCAAGATTACAGAAGCTTTTGCGCAGGGGCGGAGATTACGGTCCAGTAGATGTTTTATTAATGTGTAAACACGGTACCTGAATAAATGTTCTTCGTTTTTTCATAATGGCACGTTTTTAGCCGCACTCGGTAGTTTTGATCCATTAATGTGATTGTCCCATGCTCTGATAGAGTAATCAACACTAATACACATTTTAATAAAAATGTCAGACGTTAGAGTATGGATTAAAGAGAGGTAGGGCGCTGTGTATCACAACGGGGTGTCACACAAAGATTTTACCTGCCAGTATCGATTATGTTCATCATTTTGAAACACAATGGTTGCTCGAAGTACCACCTGCTTTAAACTTCAAAATAGTAGCAAATATATTGTCCACAGGGTGCCTTCCTTTACTCCGTATGATTCTTACAATGAACTGTACGTTTCCAAACAACATTTTGATGGAGGGAATTTTTATGCGAGATATTAAAGTCGCAGCGGGGTTTATGAACGGTCAAATCCTCTGAAATGTAACAAGGTGTTTATGTGTATTAGCAAATTGTCACAAAAATTTAGGAGGGAATTGCTGCCCCCATTTTCAGGGACTGTGCAGCACAAAAAGTAAGACAACTGCACAGAGAAAGATTACGCAGCCAGCAAGTTGCAGCAAAAATCTCTAAACATATAACAAATGATATGGCTTCACATTCCAGAATACTTGGGTCTTCGAAATGACATTTTTTTTCTCCCTGAAGTGGGATCTTATTTCATATATTGTTGAGATTAACGTCCGGTTTCAAAGGGTTAACTTTTTTCATACTTCTTGTTCCTCCAGAATTGGTGTGGCAATCTTAATTAAAACTCGTCACGGAGAGATTAGGTTTAATCATTCTCGACACATAAATAATTGCACTATTAGGAAGAAGGATGCAAAATTTAATCATACGTAGAAATCGAATTATAGGATACAGTTAAGTGACGAGCAGGTCCGGTTAAAAGCCAATGAAATAGTGTTTACATGCGAGAGTATTCAGCTGCACGAAGACCAATGTGCGGGGCACCCCAAAATGGCTATTATATATCAGACGTCGTGACAATAATATTTTTCTTAATTCTAATATCGATCTATCTATTTATCTGCCTGCCTGCCTGCGTGCCTGCCTGCATTCCTGCGTGCGTGCCTGCCTGCTTGCGTGCCTGCCTGCACTAACAATTTAGGAACACGCGTAGGTTGAGCCTGTGTATTTATTTTGCACTGGGTCCAGAAATGTTTTAACTCGGCTCTGATGAAGAATTGGTCCTAAAAGTCCGCTTCAGAATAAATCTGAGTTCCCTCTCCTTGTTCAGCACATTCCCTTTATGTTGGACCATCTACAGCAACGGTGTTATTGAATAATATTACATCTCGATCTTTTGTTATTTTGAGAACTGGGTAGCCTTCTAGGATACGAATGTGCAGCATCCTACAGACGGATAACTAAATATTTTGCTTTGATGCTCGTACCTCATACCACGTCCACGTATAACGACTATTGCCATTATGCCTCTGTGTTATGTAACATATCCCGCTAGCATCGTGTTCAGAAAAGGGAGAAGATTTAACGCGAATAGAATCCTGTAGTCCCATTCAGTTTCGAAATATAATATAATAACAAAACTAAGATTCGTTCCATGTTCCATCTTGCTTTTCAACGAAACAAGATTCATCATGAACGTCAGATCTGATATGCGGAGGGCCCAAATTGCGTACCTCAGATTCTTATATTATTAACCTTTTGACGCCTAATGTCAACTATAGTGGTCGTACCGCACCGCTAACCTCTAAAGTTGCATTTTATATATTTATTCAACAAATATAGGTACTGAATATTTCAAACATGATATATACTCTCCGTTTTTTATCTTCAAAATGCAGTTTGTTTCATAATTCTAACGTATTTGGTTCCTGTATTATTCACATTTTATATACAGGATGTGCTAAAATAAAAAAAATAATTCCGGCGCCAAAAGGTTAATGTTGATACAGGTCAAGCGTGGGACAGTTAAGTGGAAGTGTCCGGGGAAGTCTCTTCAACTTCTTGATGTATTTTTACTTTTACGGTCGCCAAGCAATATCCAGCAATATAAACTTGATAAATATTCATTGCCTCTGTTTTCTTTATAAATAAACTACCTTAATATAAAACGCAGTCGGTTCCGTTAAAATCACCCACTAATAGACAAAATAGCCTCTGAATTTTAAACATCAGAAAGCAGAAATTCATCTACGTGGTTTTTTAAATTCAATTACCGAATTTCACAAGGTACACACCATTTAAATTACGGACACTATCCTTTTAATTCTGCATACGGAGACAATACCACTTTACTGCGTAGAATTTTTATTTAACGATGTCGTTTACAGCGTACGGTGTTAGTGCGAGTGAATTTATGGCAATAATTATCCAACATGATGCAACACTGTACAGTTTATTTATATCTGTACATTACTCTACATGTTTCGAGTGGTATCTCCACCAATCATCAGCAGCTCATATCACTGTATCTACAGTATGTGGCATTAATGAGACCGTTACTGCTACCTGTCGTGAAAGTGACTAGATTAGAACATGTAGAGTAGTTTACAGATATAAATAAACTGTATATTATTGCATCTTTTTGGATAATTATTGCCACACGAAACATGTGGAGCAGTTTACAGATATAAATAAACTGTATATTGTTTCATCTTTTTGGATAATTATTGCCACATATTACACGATGTACGGACCATTGAATATAAAATACGATTGAATTATAAATTATAAAGGATGCAGAAGGAATAGGTCGTGACCCAACTCGAGGTAGTATAACGGAATATGCGTGGAGTACGCGAGGAAAAGCATGATGAAATTGGGTCTGAATAATTCTGGCACAAATATCCCATTGAGCATTTGAAATATACAGGTTGTTTCAGAAGTAATCTGCCACTGTTCTCAGAAACGTTCGTTAGTGTAATTTACATCGATGACCACCGATACCTATATCCGAGGCTGAACTGTCACGGAGAAAATTACGCGAAAATAAAGTGTCCTTACTGTTATTCGTACTGTACCTGCTTAACATGATCCGTCATTTTGTGCACTGAGCAGATCTGTCTCCGAAGCGATAACTACAGCAAGCCACGCAGAGGCGAGTGTACTATGTAAAGTGAAAACTTAAGGAGTTTTTCTTACTTCAGTGTTTTTATGCAACTCTAATGTAGAAAAGATGTTAAGCATTACAGGAACTACAAAATTCTCCTCGTTTTAATAAGTATTAGGCAATTAATATAAAACAGTTCTCATTTTTTACAACTTATCTCTGCATTATGTCTGTATCTGTGCAACTTCAGATATAGGTGTTCTTGATTAAACCTAAAAAAAGTTTTCCCGAAGTATGGATATTCTTCCAGGAACATTCTGTATATATGGAGAAAGAAAAAGCCGTCCATCACAAACAAATGCTGACAATTTTATTGAGGGTCAAAAGTACGGTGCGGATGCACCCCTTGTACCTACATGCACATTCACCTCCAAAATACAACAGCGTAAATACACGGAAATATATTCAACCGCGTCAACATAACTAAAGGAATTCATATGAGACTATATGTGTTTCCGTTCATAATTTAAAGTTACTTAAGATATTATTCAATATCTTAAATAAAATTTGGTAAAGCACGTTCTCAACTGCCTTAAATGGAGGATAAACACCATCAGTACACAGAGCTCAAAGGAGTATCATTTTCAAACAACTACTTCATGTTACATTTCAGTATCAAGGCTGAGTGCAATCAACAGTGTTTTAAACCTTACATATACATTTTGTAAACAAGACAGACTCTGCATGCAAAACGTAACTTCGAGGCGCGTTCGTGCAACCATTGTTGCAGCAGAAAAGCAATTATTATTACATATT
>Ga0136643_10018114_pt1 | contig 10613 bp, 8 predicted proteins | sample TergutLab28metaG_FD_96883 | JGI IMG/M metagenome (GOLD analysis project Ga0136643, IMG submission 96883) | Labiotermes labralis P1 segment gut microbial communities from Petit-Saut dam, French Guiana - Lab288 P1 (version 3) (version 3) | ecosystem: Host-associated > Arthropoda: Insects >... | reverse complement strand
TTTTTTTTCCTGTTATTCCCAGGGCATAGAGTGGTGCGGTTTTGGGGTGGCCAGGGGGGGCTAGCGGGGGCCGGGCCGGAATTTTATTACAAGTGAAGGGGGGGGGGGGGGGGGGCGGCAGGGCGCGAAACGTGAATTCCGACAGTAATTTATCCTACGTATTGTAAGTGTGTTTATTGAAGAGAAGAAATACGAAGTGTTGTGGGTGGGTTAAAAAAAGGAAAGCTCTACCATAAACCCAGGACGGTGGAACAGAGAATATATGCAAATACCGACCATATTTGAGAGCAAAACAATATCCATTGTTGGTTTAATTTTTTCCCTTTGGTGTCGAGTTCGCTTGTTTTCACATAGCCGTACCCGAGACTAAAAAATATGGGATGGTGTCCAGCCAGGTACAGGATACACATGTTTCTTGAACAACATACAGTTACTCAGTAGGTTCAGAACTCTTCGGCTTTCTCAATACCCAAATTTCAGAATCGTAGTGACAAAGGCCCTTTTCTGGGCCAATCTTTTAATATACTCAAAGTATTACACCTACCAAGTGCGCGGTATTAAATAGACGTAGGTGTTATGTATGTATCTCCAACATGCTTCCGTACAAGTGTACTGTCATCAGGGAGCACATAATTTCAATGATAAGATTTTATTTGTAAGGTTCTGGGGTCTATAGTAGCTCCGTTGCGAATGTCTGTGTATAAACGGTACAACTTGTACAGGTTTCTAAAAACCTGTTTCTGAATTCGTCATTCACTGACTTCTCTTTCGAAGCCAACTTTTGAAGGCATGAAACTCCGAATTAAAATACTGGGCCATCCTCAATGAACTGAACTGAAACTCGCCACTGGCTGTCAGTCGATGCTAAACACTCTTTTGCCGCGCGGTCTGAGGCGTGGGTCTGCGGCCGCTCGCTTGTTGGGATTGTGGGTTCGAATCCCGCCGGGGGCATGGATGTCGGTCCCTTGTGTGTGTTGTGTGTAGTCACTTAGAGGTCGAAATATCATCAGTTTGCACTGGAATGCTGGTTATTTTTGTAATATGTATTACGTAGAAGGAACTTGAGTTTCCCGATAAAAGCGTCGACTTCCAGCTCCCCCGTGAGAATTTTCTTTTTGTCTAAGCGACAGTGATGGAGGGCACGCCGAAGAAACAGGCGGCAGTTTCGAGGGCGCTTTACACAGTTTCGTTTTACACGACTCTTAGCATCTAGAATCGAGCGTGCTGGTTGGAATCAATGTTTAAAGGAAGCTTCCCGTTGTCATGCGAGCCAACCGTTGTATATGGAAGGAATAAATAGAAATAGAATCGTGAGCAGAGTAGGAAATGTGGATTGGGGAGACAGCAATTGTTTCTGGGTCTGGATCTTTTTGGAAAGGGTGACGGTCTGCCCATTCCACTCCCTCAGTATGGATCGGTTGCAGGCGATGCTGCTGCACCAGAGAAGGCGCCTTCGTTTGTTATTCACTGGCTTCCGGAAAGAAACGAATTATTCGTGCATAATCCATTCTAACAAAGCATGGTTTCCCCGTTTCGTTTAATTTATGGAATACTTTATTTGAATAAGAATTTGCTCGTGCAGGAATATTTAGTATTCTGTTTTAAACCCCATGCCATGATTTCATGATTTGTGCTCCTCACTAAATATCCGGGTGATTAAATCAAGAAAAATGATATGGACGGGCATGTAGAACGTATGGGGCGAGGGGAGGTGCATACATGTAGGGAGTTGTTGGGAAACCTAAGGAAGAGAAACCATTCGGAAGACCTAAGCGTAGATGAGAGGGTAATATTAGAATAGGTCTCAAAGAAGGCGGTTGCGAGGGACTGGGGTGATTTAGTTCTTGATAGGCACAGCTAGTGGGCTCTTGTTAACACGGTTATGAACCTTCGGGTTCTATAAAATGCGCGGAATTTGGAATTTGTTGAGCGTCGAGGAATTGCTAGCCTCTCAACAAGGACGCTGCTCCTTGGATTAGTTAGTTCTAACCCTCTGAAAACCAATGATGTGATAGTACTTCTCTGTCATAGTGCTGCCCGATGTCCGAAAGAATATCGCTTTGTTTGAAGGTTCCCTGGCTTTGCCTGATTGTCCTTCTGGTGAGAATAAGCGTAGTACTAAGATGAAAGTGAGTATGTAGCGTTGACGGAACGATGATGAGAGAGCAAAACAGAAGCACTCGGACAACAACCTGTCCAGTGCCACCTCTTCCACCACAAATCTCGTGTTGGCCCACCACGGCATCGAGCCGAGGCCTTCGCGGTGAAAGGTTTTCGAGTAATCACCTGGCCCATGGTGCGGCTTTTTTAATGTATAATTGAATAATGTTACAGTAGATTGTGCGTGTAGTTTTCATAGGGCTTTAAATTGTTCAGCAGTATCGGATGATTGTGTGAACGGATCTTCATTATAAGAGTCAAGTGTCAGAACACGTCCGTCTGCGACAGTTTTGTTAGTAAAAAACGCTATTTTGCTTATCGTTGCTAAATGTATCGGGTTAAAACAAGCCGTTTTCAGGCTTGTTGTACAAAATGTGCAGAGGAATATTAAAATGTATTATAGTGATTTAAAGGCTGTGTTGAAATCACAGTCCTTTCACATTCAGGTTATTGTTCAGCGTAGAATAATTCTTTCCTCAACCTTATCCCCAATATACAGTATATATTATTTATATGTTGAATATAAATTAGGACTTGTCGTGGCTGTTGCCGTTTTTTGTGTAAGTTTTTCGCCGAATTAAAGTACTTAATTTTTATTTGTGAACAGTAATTTTTTTCAGTTAAAATTCGTGGTGTTGCCGGTTATATCCTGTCAGCACACTGCGGCGCAGGATGTGAATATTTGGATCTTACGAACAGGAAGTGTCACGAGGATAGAGGAAACTGCGTAATAATCTTCGTCTTCAAATTTTATTTGCATGACTCAGTCAGTGAAGATGAAATGTGCAGTTTTTTTAGCCCGCATGTGGGAGGTGAGAAATGAACATTGAATTTCAGTCGGAAATGTTGAAGGGAACAGACAACACCAGGGCTTTCTGCGTAGCAACAGGGAGGGACATTGAAGAAGCAGATATTGGAATATGGAGTGAATTCGACTGCGTCAAGAGAGGGCCCAGTGGCCGGGCTCTTTTGATCGTGGCTATGGACCCGAGGGTTTCATGTAAAGCAAAGAATATCTCGAACACCTGAGCGACTGCCAGCTTTCAGTGATTAATAGAAGTATAATTTTAGTCTAGCACAACTTTGTTATAAAAACATTTTAAGAGAAAATAGCTACATGTTTCGGCTTACTTTACGCCATTTTCAGGCTTTGACTTAAAAGAATAATTAACAACGCCTTATGTGTAATTCGTTTAAGTCAAAGCCTGAAGATGGCTTTAAGTAAGCCGAAACATTTAACTTCTTCTTCTTCTTCTTCTTCTTAGTACGGCTCTACAACTCTTAGTGCAGAGTTTTGGCCTTCCCCACCACTTCCTTCCATCTTCCTCTCTCCTGGACAAGGGTCTTCCAATTTCGCACTTTTAACCTCTGTATATCTTTTTTAACATCATCCTCCCAGTGTATCTTTGGTCTTCCTTTTGGCTTCTTTGAAATGTGTTTCCAGCATGTATTGCTTTGACCATTCTTGTATCTTGCATTCTTTCAATATGACCATACTATCCTAGCCTTTGCGCTGTGGCGAAGTTTATTATGTTCTCATGTTTTATTAGTTTATCCAATTGGAAACATTTAAATATGTTCTATTAAATTGTTTATGTAATGAAGTTGTGGTAGACTAAAATTATACTTCTTTTAATCATTGAAGAAAACACAATGGGGATGTCTCACCTAAAAAAAATGCCAACTTCAGGTAGAGCATTGCTCCTCGAAATCCCATGAAGGCATGTTATACTGATCCTGTGTTTTCTTAGGAACTGTATTTCTGTGGAACAAACCGACACCTTATGTTAAGCATAGTCGCACTGTACTAAGGATGTTTCCGAGACATATTAATAGCTAAGATTTGATACTTTCGCAGATATAAAAAGTCAAAACATGTAGCCAACTGTGACGAGGTTGCTCATCCGGGAATATTTTATTACAGATATTAAAATGACCTTTATGTCATTGTCTCGCCTGTGTATGAAAGGCACCTAATCATATTTTACCTTGCCTTTTTGCTGCCTTGTTCTTGTGGCTGTCACACATTCCTCTAGTCAAGTGGACCTGGGTTGGGGGCTCAGTCGCTTTGCAATGCGACAGAGTGGCTGGTGCTATTTCTTTGCATTCCGTAGGTCGGTTCGGAGTAAGATCCTCGGCACGGAGACCAGCTGAGCTGAGATATTCACGGGTTTCTTCAGTTTCTTTATGTACATGATAAGATATTTGAAGAATAAAATCCAACTAGATGCCACTTATTACTTTATTGTGCTTATATTAGGCTCAACATGTTTCGGGCACCTTCGGTCCGGACACTCATCCATCGTGCCTGCACTTAACATCCAACCAGCAGCAACTCGAGAACCAGACGGCCTATGTGGTAACCAACGCTAACGTCGTGAGCCCCCGATGATGGACATAATGGTGCCTGAAACATGTTGAGCCTAATATAAGCACAATAAAGTAATAAGTGGCATCTAGTTGGATTTTATTCTTAATTTATCAGGATGGTGCACGGTCCAGTACTCATAAAAAATGATAAGGTATTGTTGTATGCATCTCCCTATACTAGCAGTCCACCTTTTAACATGCTATAACGTATGCAGTTGAAAGCGTGTCGTTAAATAAAAGAAAAAGAGACCAGTCCTTTAGATAAGGGCGACAGTGATTCGGTGTGTCGGCTGTCTCCAATTTTCCCTGCAAATCTGTCCGTGGAGATTTTTGCGGTTCATTGGGTAGCTGTTGAACAAAATTCCCAAAGTCGTGAAACTTAGGAGGAAGGGTAGGTCCCCTAGTATTCAACAAATCGCAGGCGTCTGCAGATGCTGATAAAGTCTTCGTCTACAGGGAATGGATGCGTTGTGGCCCGTTTCGGAGTTCGTAAGTTGCATTTGTCTTCCCCCCCCCCCCTCTTCTATCGCTCCTTTGGCCTTTTTCTTTCAGAGTTATTAGAGTTTGTTATTTTAGGGACTACATTCTCTCGCACTGTGTCTTCGTGTCCCGAATAACGGATAAGCAGTAGTTTTGCAGTCTTGTTCGTATTTGTTCTTTGGGTAGTCTTTCTCTTAACATCACTCCCATTAGCAACATATGAAAGCACGTCAGCCCTTTGCGTTCTACGTAGACAAACGTCGTGTTTGAGTGGTTGGCAGGCTCACTCCGAAGCGCACGTTTCCCGAGATACACTTTGAAGCAGACCGCAACCGCACCTTGCTGCATCCTTACCAATTAATCAGTGCCAATCGCATCCCTCTTCGACGCTGGTACAGGTGCAGTTGAAAGGGCTTTGTTAAATTGACTGGGAAACAAGACACTTGCCTGGAAGGTTCAAGTCGTCTGTGGTGTTATACTTTGTTCACTGGTAGGTTGGGTCAGGCTTCGAAGGAGCGTAGTGCCTCCATCTTCAGGAGGCACTAAATAGGCTCCTTCGAAATGTCGGTGACTGTATCAGTCGGCACGTCGTGACATCCCGTAAGATTTGAATCGGCTCCTACACCGCTGTGAGAACCTCGTATCTCGCGACCAGTTTGTTATTTTCGTCATTCTTGTAGTTTCATGCAGTAAATTAATTGTAATTACTACGAAATACGACGTTATTCTGAAACGTCCGGTATTTTGTCTGCTGCCAGACGTTGTGTACAGCAGTAAGGGGGAAATGCTTGCTGTTCGGCTGTTAAACGCCACTTGGTTGTGAAGACGTGGCGGGTCTTTAACGTAATGGGAATTGACTCCAATAGTCGAGTGATAGGATCGTGGTGACATTACCGCGTTACGTGATAGGAGAATACGTTGGCTTCTTCAGACATTGAGGGGAAATGGCCCAGAAGCAACTGACTGCATGCGTTTTACGATCGTTCAAGTAATGTGTCTTCACGTTAGAAAAGACATGAACAATGCCGCTGCGTTCTGCTTAAGCGTTAAAGTTGTCCGTCTGCACGCTGTAACGGCATACAGGGGAGCGGAGTTGTCGCACCATTCATTCTTAACCTCGGGACTAGCTGTCAGCTCCATGCCCTGGCCGCCTTAACCCCGGAGGTATTGCCCCGCGGTAACCATGCAGTAGGAAACTGGGTGGGCTGCAGAGCTGGTATGGATATCTTCGAGAAAAAGGCTTCATTGCCGGGAATCGAACTGCGACTCTCAGTTGTCTAGCCCGTAGGCTAGTCACTATGCCGACTGAGCTATCCCAGCTCGGATTCGTAATTGAAGGTACGAAAATACAAAGTTTTCCTCCATTTAAAGTACCACGATATGAATTCGTACGTGGGAAATGGAAGTGAAACTCCTCGTATTTTATTGTAACCTTGACGTCGGATGCAAAAGAGTTGTGATTTTCACACTCCGGTCGCCTTAACCGAAGGTAATGAGTTCTCGGTAAACGTCTGACAGGTTGGATGCACAGCACAGCTGCTCAGAACATGACGGCTTTGACAGAAATACTGCTGCTTTCGCGGGTAACGTAACTCTTGACAGGTTAATTCTTCTGAGACTTATATGAATGGAACCTTGTACTGGGTAAATCGGACCATGGAAATGCCGTTTGAAAATCCTTTTTGTGGTTGTCATAATGAATTTTCTCTACTTTGAAATCGTGCTAAGCGACTTCTAGTCATGTGCCGCATTATCGCAACCAATGAGCGAATTATTGCCCATGTGCCCGATACAAGCGCTTTCTTTTATTTCTAAATGTTTGTTTCCTTTTTCTACTTTGTATAAGCTACCCAATAGGCTACAGCTTGTTTAAAATTGATGATTTCTCATTACAATCGATGGATGTATGTGTATTACGCAGAAATGTGTACGTTGCTGTAGGCCATGATTACCTTGTGTTATATTACAAAATAATTTTTAGAGCTGTTGGTTATACTTGATTCGTAAAACATCTCTCACGTTTACGTAAGAATTTAAACTTACAGGGTTGGAAATTACGTAATGTTTCAAGTCATCATGTCTGTCGGAAATTCGTTTGCTTTGAGGAATTACTTTTCAGGGAAGACGTCTTTCTACTCGTAAGAGGAATTAGTGTTTCTTTGTAGACCAGATGGAGTACGAGCAACCTTTGTGACTAAGAAGGCTGTACACACATGTGCAAATTTGCATCTGCACTATCCAAGTCATTTCCTGCATGAAGCGGAGCTTTCTGGAACCTCGTATTATTTCAGACGATCCAAAAAGTCCCCATCTTATATCTGACATGTGGGTTCATTACCGTGAACATAAAAGCCCGCGGGTTGAATCCGGTCTACGGCATAACACGTTATTTCTGCCAGCAGGGGCGTGGCAAGGCGGGTCCAGTGTTACGGCCAACACTGATGGCAGAGTCGCAGAATGGGCAGAAAAATGAATATTTTGAATAAAAAACATTTATTTTCTGTGCTCAAAAAATTTTTAATTATTGAAGCAAATAATATTAAATTCGGTAAACAATTGTAATTTTTTTTAAGTACGTGATATCTCTCAGTGGCATTAAAGATCCTATTTACAGCACTGCTTATAAGATAAATTTCATTATTAGCATCTGTCCTTGGTATGGAGGCAGTATATTCTTCTGAAATATTGGTAAATTAATATTTGACAACACGGCTTAATCTTCATTGTCACTGCCACTAGAATTTGAAATCACACTTTAATATTATTCTACCGTATAGACTATCTCACAAGTAGTCTTTATCCTAAGTTTTACCCCAAAACTGTTTGATTTTATCATTTCTTTAAGCATGCATCCCAGCACTCCATAATAAACAGATATCACCACAGTTTTCGAGTGATAAAGAGCCGGTCTCATATAAAGGTTTACATTATTTTCCACTATCCGCTGATCCTGTCACTCCGAAAGCCGACGCAGTATACTTGAATAGTGTCTTCAGTCCGTTTTGACTCGGATGTGGAGCAGTTCTCTCGGGAGATGAGATTATCTGCAAGACTTCTGTTTGTTCGCGGAATCTATAGATTGCAATTCCTCTTCAGAATACCCTGTTCTCTCTTAACCCCTTCACACAGTAGGGAATAGAAGGGAAGGCTTCGGATCCGTTTGCTAGGGAAGCAAGCACTAGTACTAGATATTACATCCTCCTCAAGTTTTAGTCACATGATACCAGGGGTGTACAATACATTATTAATCTTTAGGTTCTTCTGTGTTAGGGATATCCAAACTGACACATTTCCCCGTGCGTTATTCAGAAGTCTGCAAACTTGTTTTACGGACTCGCATTTGAATGCCATACGTAAACCTACCGTGTATTATTATTATTATTATTATTATTATTATTATTGCTGAAAATTGGAGTCCTTTGTGTGCCGGGACATAGATTCAGAACGGGTGGGGCTGATGGACTTCGATTCCCGGCATGAACATCGTGTCCCGACACGCTCTGGGATTCACATATTCTCCTATTAAACAAAGAGTACCAGTCTCTTTTTCCGGGGTTAAGACGACCGGAGCTTGAATATGTCCATTTCCTTCTAGTGCCAGTGTCTCGAATGCGTTAAACTGTAGTATATGTATGAATACCAAAAAGTTCAAAATGTTTAGATGTAGTCTTGTTTACAAGGTGTCTAACATGTTTCGGCCGTTTATATGACCTTCTTCAGGGAGGTTTAAACTAGAATACAGTATTTTACGTTCATAGCGCCGTGCATCGTAATATTATTTCTATAGCAAAACCAACTAGTTGCACCAATGTATCAAATTAATTTTATTTTTGGAATGACACCCTACATGTTTCGGACGGTCTCTCCGTCCACCATCAGCAGTTCAAGACTGTACACACAGCAACAAGCATTTGTCAAACAGATGCCTGTTGCTGTATTTACAGTCTCGAACTCCTGATGATGGACGGAGAGACCGTCCGAAACATGTAGAGTGTCATTCCAAAAATAAAATTAATTTGATACATTGGTGCATCTAGTTGGTTTTACTATAGAAACAGAATACAATAACAATTACAGGAGTTTCAGAACCATTCCACCGTTGTAATTACTCGTATAATCAGACTATAAATTCGAAGTTAAAAAGTAATTATAAAAATCAAGTTTAAAATGTAGAGGTAAAAATTGCTGTGAAGTGCGCCATGCTGTTGTGGATGTTGTGCACAGAATAAGTATGTTGTAAACCACCATTCAAGTAAATGAATTGCGATGTAAACAGTGGAGTTGATCACTCCGAACTGAATGGTTCTGTAATTGTAACTGTAGTCTTGTTTATACCTTTCTGAAGACGACAACGTAATTGGCCAAAATAACACTGCACCTGAATATTATTGTGCACTCGTTGGTGTTAAACATTGCATGCATCTGAGTAATGCAAGCAATATGGGATATATGAAGTTGTAGTATTTGTAGTTTGTAAAAGATTAGGGAACAGGTCTAGCATAGTGGAAGACGCAATCCCAGAATTTGCCATCCTAGTCTGAAGGAAATCATAAACATGATTGAAATAGGGTAGACGACTTAGACGACTGTTAGTGGGGGTCGAACTCGTGATTTCCCCAATATGAAGGAGGAGCGCTAACCTTTCGACAAAGAAGTCTCTCGGGGCAAAAATTTAATTTTTATTCTTTTTAATAATATCTTATTCATTACTCTCTGCGGTATATCGTGAGTTACGTTTCCGTGAATACGTACTCGGTTGAGTTTCTGCACGGATGCCACTCTTAGTAGTTCTTCGAAGAAATACAGGATTGCTGATGGTAAGTACTTTTTAATGTTTGTTTAATATGCTGGTTTTAAATGGCCAGAACAGGATCTGGTGGAGGACTTGGGTGGTTGTGTTGAAGCGTCGGCTTCCACATGAGGGATTTTGGTTAGCTGCTGAGTGAAAGTGTGGACTCACTGACTGGCGGAAGTGCATTTGCGAGATTGGAGGTTGGTAAAGCGGCGCTGTTGACGATTTAAGTCTTCTGGGATGTTATACCGGGTCGACTTGTGAACAGTTGCCGGCGTTTCGAAGGTTACTTAGTGTCTTCACCGTCAGGGTCAAGCAGTCGAAACGGCCATAACATCCCAGAAGACTTAAATCTGTTTAAATAGAGCTTGTTAAGAAGCTAAAAGTCCCTGATCCTGCCCAGACAGGCCTGTTTCCCTCCCTTTACTGAAAAGGGTAGGTTCATGAATATTCCTAACTGGACCCTGCCCTGAACCAGACGAATTCAATTAAACGTCCTCACAGTCTGCCTTCAGAATTTATTCCATCCCTACGTTTATCCTCGTAGTTACCTGAACAAGTGTCGGTTGTTGAGTGACAGCTTTGTTGTTACGTGAGTAAACGTAAAATTAAATTTTGACGTTTTGCTGACCGTCTCGTGCACGAGACGGCCACCTATAGGTGTGGTGATACCAGAGGCTGTGTAATGCAATTTTGACCTCCTGATGATGAGCACATGTGCTCGAAACATGTAGAGGCATGAAATAAAACTTATTGTGAAACAAATATTGTGCATCAAGTTGGTTAAATACAGAGATAAAGTAAAATTAAA
>Ga0136643_10018113_pt1 | contig 10613 bp, 4 predicted proteins | sample TergutLab28metaG_FD_96883 | JGI IMG/M metagenome (GOLD analysis project Ga0136643, IMG submission 96883) | Labiotermes labralis P1 segment gut microbial communities from Petit-Saut dam, French Guiana - Lab288 P1 (version 3) (version 3) | ecosystem: Host-associated > Arthropoda: Insects >... | reverse complement strand
TTTAACCTTTAGACGCCTAATGTCAACTATAGTGGTCGTACCGCACCGCTAACCTCTAAAGTTGCATTTTATATATTTATTCAACAAATATAGGTACTGAATATTTTAAACATGGTATACACTGTCCGTTTTTTTCTCTTCAAAATGCAGTTTGTTTCATAATTCTAACGTATTTGGTTCCTGTATTATTCACATTTTATATACAGGGTGTGTTAAAATTAAATAAACAATTCCGGCGCCAAAAGGTTAATCTAGTCTGTCATTGTGACTGAAAAAAGTATGCTCATCGCTAAAAGTCACTAAGCAGTGTATGCAGAATGAAAGTTGACATACATGCCAAATACCCGAATCAAAAGAAATACTCTGGAACAATTTCAGGTCTTACACGACGCATGAGGTATAACTGCTGTCGAATAAACTGGATAACAAACAAGCAAAGGCAGTCTGTTGCCACAGTACTTATTTGATTGGGGAACCGGAGGAATAAAAGGATATGGCCTTGCTGTTACGTAATTGTTCTGACATTATCCATTACAGCATCCAGTACAAATAAAAAAGAAAAGGAGAGGCACGTTTGTAAACAGAACAAGTTCAGACAAATCAAATGCTGAAGGGAGACATGACATCTCATACATTCAGAAACGGTTCTCTGTTTTAGACAAGAGAAATATTCAAAGTTATTATTTAATTAGCCAGTCAAGACTTGAAAAGACAGGATTCATTTCAGTTCCCATCGCTGACGGAAGAGTGCGTGTGTAATCTGTTTGGCCTGAAAAGAACTGTTCGTAATCGAGATCTGAGTTCTTCTGGGATTTTATGCAGCGTAGAATCGCTATTCCGTACCGGCGTTTCGGGGCAACCTATCGGTCCCATCTTAAAGGGTCGTGGGCTGCTTGACCCTTGAAGATGGGACCGAAACGTCGGTAGGGAATTTCCATTCTACGTTGCGTAACGTCTCATAAGGACGCCGATCTCATTCACACAGCGGCGGAAGCCTGATATGTGTGCATATTTAGTGACACTTATCACAGTTTTGACTTTTTGTTGACCGTGCTGCATCTCAGTATATTTATCTCAGTATTTAACCAACCTGATGCACAAAATTTGTTTCACAATAAGTTTTATTTCATGCCTCTACATGTTTCGAGTACATGTGCTCGAAACATGTTGAGGTATGAAATAAAACTTATTGTGAAACTTATTGTGAAACAAATTTTGTGCATCAAGTTGGTTAAATACTGAGATAATTATCAGAGTGTTATCCCATAAATTCAAGTCTTCTATCATTGCGGTCTAAGCAGCCCAAGACGCAGCAAGCACGTCGGTAATTACTTACAAATCTACGCACCTCATGTCCCAGAAAACGATGAGATTTATTCATCCATCCACGTCGGTCCGTACGTCAAATCACGCATCAAACTTAGTTTTGCTTGTGTCACAAGCGCTGTCACTTGAGGTGGTGAATCTTTTATAATAAGTCTCATACGCCTTGACGTATTACACTGCATGGAGTCAGCGACTTTTCATTGCATTTTACTGAACATGGAAACATAAACCTGTTTGAAACAAAATGTTATATCTTTCTTTTTAAGTGTTATTGACGAAGACCTTACAAGGCCGAAACATGTAGCTACAACAATAGTGCTAGTGGCTTGTTGTGTCAACGGTTATATGTCATATATTAATGAATCTCAAGAGAATACAATGGGAGGTATAACTTTAAAATAGATTCAAGCAAAAGACGAAGAACTTTGCATTTTACTACTATTCACTACACTTGACAACATTTCTTTCTGTTTTACGGCTTAGAAGATCTGACACGTACAAGAAGGTTCGTGCCTCTGTTCTGGGATTTTAGATTCTTATGTTTACTGACTCATGACTCTCCACATGCATACAGAAGTTTAGCTCGAAGTACCGTCTTGAAGTGCCTTAACAAAGCGTGACCGCTAGACAGACGGGCGGAGCTTGTGAATTACTAAAAATGCTGTCTAAAAGATTTATTTCATACGCAGGCACAGTACGTTGTATTGTGACAGATTTTAATGTCGGGGAGAAAGGGATTTGTCGTCATAGAGCCTGTTCGTTACGTGGTTTAGGTTTCTGTTACTAGATGTCGACAGCTGTCAATACGATCACCAAATTGAGGTGTTTTCTATTCGAACTCTTGTGTTCGAGATGTTATTGTAAATCTGGGGTATGATGATTGACATATTGCAATCGACCCAACTATTTTCATAACTGATTTACGCACAGGTGAAAGAATTATACATAATGCGGCCAATCTCGTCTACCATTCTGCTGAGATAATATTTTTCTAAATATGTTAGTTAACTCTCGAAGAATCCTTACCTTCCACCTTCACAGCGATAAGAACTCACGACATAGAACGGTATTCGTGGAATTTGAATTCTAGGCCTAAAAGCGTGCAAACGAGAGGACGGCGCCTTGTGATATTTCGACATGACTCTTACACTGCAGGGTAGGGTGTTCCAAAATGCAGACCGCGTAAAAGTAGGCTATGATTCAGGAAGGGTTAATTAGCATGTGCCTGTGGGGAAAACGAATTCGTATGACAATGAAACCTCGAACATCTGCAGATACGGACAGAAACCAAGCAAATTCGAAGAAGATTTTATTATTCTTGAGTGAAGACAATTTAACAAAAAACACAGCAGTTTTCAAAAAACTTTTTAAGACAAAATAAATTTATTGTAATGCAACAGTTCACACATTGACTATTTGCCATAAAAATAAAAACAGACTTCATGCAAACTTTGAAATTATTTATACAGAACCATCATCAGAAGAATACAACCAGTGAGATCAGATCAGATATGAATGCCAATGAAATACAGGTAATATTCTGCACGGAGTCCAGGAGAATTCTACAATATTAAAAAAAATCCGAGCAAGCACCTGCTATACCTTGCGGGGAACAATAAAAATTGCATTTCTCCAAGACAGAAGGCAGTAGAAAGAAACGATGTTCAGTACGACAGAAGATGGAAAATTAAATACCGCAGGTGTTAAAAGGTCCCATTATACATAAAAATCACTGAACAATGCAAAGGATGTAGTTAAGTGTTTCAAGTTACTTCTCTGTTCGGGCCTGATGCCAAGAGTTTTCTGTAAGGTACTGTTTTATGAATCCTATACTGTACATTCGGATATCGGGCATGCAAGAAAAACATCGAGGGACATTGCACCGGAGAGTCTTGAAGTTGCTCTGGATTGAAAATGTTGCAGATTGAAAAAAGAGGATAATCCCACCTTTCGAATAGCTACTCCTTCCAGGCTGACGTAAGTCCCGACATGTAACTATGACAGTTAATCCGGTAGGAGTGTGTTATCGCGTAAAAGTAATCAGACTTAACCAACAGACACAAGACTCCAACACCAAGAAGTAATTATTTCACAATATTATTGTACATGAAAACTCACTCTCGGAAAATTCATTGTCTCAGTCAAGTGTTCGCAGTTACAAACATGATTAAGATTCCCATAACGAAAGCCAACAAGATGCACTATATTTCTCAATTTTGTTTTGGTAAAGACCTCTACGTGTTTCGGACAGATTTAGTGTCCATCATCAGAAGCCTGTAATACTGTATTCACAGCAACTGGTATTTGCCATGCTAGTTTTGTTGACTGCCTGCTAGCGAGGTCAAGACCTCGCTAGCAGGCAGTCAACATATTATGACAAATACCTATTACTGTGAATACAGTATTAAGGCTATTGACGATGGACAGTAAATCTGTCCGAAACATGTAGAGGTCTTTACCAAAATAAAACTGAGAAATAGTACATCTTGTTGGCTTTTGTTATGGGAATGTATCACGATGCATGGTCCTCTGAATGTCCAATTCATGATAAAGATATTGTGAAGTGTAGTGAACAGGCGCCACCTGGAATTTAAAAGTCAAACAGATGGCGTGGGTGTAAATTCACTTGTTCCTAGCAATTTAAAGCTGCAGTAATATTAAAAAGCACTGCATTTATCGGCAGATTGTTTGCTTCCTATGGCTCTCACAATAAGCACCAATTACTACCCCAAATAACATTAACCCACTGGTCTTTGTAACAGGCACAGACTGTGTGCACACTAAGGCAGTAAAGTCAGCATTATATATGTGTGTAATTCAGACGAATGTCAGTCTTCAAAGGGTTAATTCAATATCAGTTCTACATGAGTGGCGTCAAGTGATTAATTTAGTTTGATCATGTTTCGATTAAGAAGATAGTCTGTGTTCATACACATAAACATGATAGGTTTATAAGCTGTATAGAGCATTCCCAAACCTGTAAGCCAAGAGAAAATGCGTAAATTACTACTTAAATAATATCTTTTCTCTTCAGTAGCCATAAGCAAACATTACAAAACAAACTTTATTTGATTATAGATCCAGTAAGCTGTTCTTGAAAATCATATTTCTAGCAGAAACACACCTAGCCGAAGGGCTGGCATTACGGCTAAATTACTTTTTGTTATCCTTATCGCTATCCGCAGAATGACAGGCTTACAAATGAACGAACAACTATTTTGGTTTTGAAAACTTTAATCGGGGTGCAAGCATCGAGATATGTCACCTGTAATTTTTGTAGGATTCAGTGGAATTTGTACGTATTCGCATGTACTGTTACACACACCGTCAAAAAGTCTGCTGTGCTATAAGGCTGTTTTTTTTAACTCTTAAGTTTAGATAAATCTATGACGCAACATATTTCGAAATCAGTGACAATACACTGATTATTGCAAACTTAGAAACACACGAAAGGGACCGCTCCAGCAACAAGAACACAAAGGTGTGCCATATATATCGGTTAGGAAAGCAGGTGACATAAGATAAGAGGAGGGCAGTCGAAGAAATTAATTGTGGAGAACAATCTCGACGGCATTACTCAAATCAAAATACGTTAACAGAATCCGTTTATTCTTAAATATTAGCCGAAGGCAACAGTGGTTAGGTATACAGCCCAATTAAGAGCAGTGGAACAATGCTTAGTTAAGTCATGCTGAGAAGGAATCCTTAGAGAATATAAGTGATGACGAAGGACGAACTAAGACTTTTGTAAAAAAACATTCAATATCGAAATAACGTCTGTAACTGAAAAAAAGTGGTACCTTTTAAATACAGGGACAGGAAAGTAGCACCAGTTGCACTGAGCAAAAACAGGAGCTTAACGACGAAACAGAGAAGTGAGAACGCACCTTTTAGAATTCCATGAATACCGACATTCTTTGGTACCTTAAAACGCCTTATGGCTTTGCGGACATCACTGCCAGAGTCAGGGACCGTAGGTAAAAAAAATGTGTAACAAAATTAGGAGAAATATGGGAACAAGATGTGATAAGGGTGGATGTAAAATGAACAGGGAAAAGGGCAATAATTATACATTTCACTCATTTTTTTTTATCAAAAATAAAGTACCAGATAATACACTGCATTAAGAACGTACGTGTTTTAAACATTTACAGTTTCACATTACTAGACCAGCAGAGCATAAAATTTAGTAGGTTAATAAACCATCGTCGAATCACATATCAGAAAAAAAAAGATATAAAATCTGACAGATTGAGGCGGCATATCAAATACCTGAATTCAGTAACACCCGATTAATGACGTTACCAACCATTCGTATTGTAAAAAACCGGTTGTAGATTTTTTGTTATAAAATCACTAAAGCTGTCACAAGCCTCGGCCATCGGGATATGAATTCTGTCTCTAACAAAAGCGGACGTATTTGACTGCTCTCTGGATCCGAGGGCTTTACGTAACCCTCGCATCGCAGTTATGTTATTGCTATTCTTTCGCTGTATCCCTTTATCCTCGCCACATCGAAACTGGTGTCGCGCGCAGTGATAATTGTGCCAGTGGCGCCATGGCAACGAATTGATCGCCTGCCAGAGATGACCACAACACATAACTTTATGCCGGTAGAGACAGCCACTGCCGGTACGTTCTGGACTTCTGGGCCACGTCCTATTAGAAATGGCGAGAAGGTGGGGGTTGGGGGAGTGATGGTCGACATCATTATGAAGTTCAACTCGAATGTTAACGTGCAATTCTGAGATGGCGTTATGACACTCGTTGTGCTGCGAAGGACAGCAGTAATTATACAGTACTGCATACAATTCGCTGACACATTTTTATGCATCTTTAGGCGAGTTCGCAAAGTTGCGATCAGCGACTATTAGCTTCGTCATGTCTGTCCGTCTGTTCGCCCGTTCGCCGATCCGCATGGAGCAACTCGGCTCCTACTGGACGAAATTTCACGAAATTTCATATACGATAATTTTTCGAAACTATGCAAAGAAAATTAAAGTTTCATTAAAATCTGACAAAAATAACGGGCACTTTACTTGGAGACCAATAAGCATTTCTGATCATATCTCACATACTTCTCTTAAGAATGAGAAATGTTTCAGAAAAAGTTGTAATAAAAACCAAAACACATATTTTACGATCAATACCTTTTCTCTAAAATCGTGCCGTTTATAAGATAATTAGGAAAATTATGGCACAGCTGGACAGGCCATATGATAACGGCGCCCGCTGTTTGCGTGCTGGATAACTAAGGCTACAGATATACACTCAGAATACGTAATACGTACTGATTTTCCACTGCAACAATGGTTGGACGAACGCGCTTCAATGTTACGTTATTCTCAGAATGCCTGTCTTCTTCGTATGCACAAACGTATTAGTTAAATTGTAATATTTATACTCAAGTTCCACAGTGAATTTCACGTACCGATTTACCAATTACTAAGGCCAAACCGACACATTCACGTTTCACGAGGGCACCGCAATGTTTCGCATCCGAAGGAATTAAGAAGAGAAGCTCCTTTTTCGAAGACGCATTGTGACATGGCATTCAGGGTCCTGCAATAAACTGCATTACTACTTCCTCCAACTCACAAGTTCGCGCGACAAATTATTCACTCCTGTTTGTGGGGTGACATTTCACTGGATGGAGTTAATTTTAAAGTAACGAAAATCCACGAACTGACCAAAAACTTTTAGGGGTGGGACAGACACAGTTTCTAGTATAACCCATCTGCTCTCATAAACAGTAATATGGCCACGTGCGATTTAACAAGAACTTACAGATGATGAGGTACAGTTGGTACCTGTCTTGTAAAAGTACCAGATGGTTATGTGCAGTGTAACAAGAACTTACAGATGCTGTCGGTCTCCTTAGATTTGTCGGTTGGTCACATGCACAGTAATGAGAACTCACCGATGCTGAGGTACTGCTGACTGCCGGTCTCGTAGGTCTCCCAGTTGAGCCCTCTATACCTCGTCTTCTCTTTCACTGTGCCGTAGTCAGTCTTCTGCACTCTCGGTTCATTTGGATCCCTGTCAAAACGAACACAGTTTGTCTGAGTAACGTAATTTCGCAGTACGCATTACGACAGGAGGAGAAAGTGGCGCCAGCTCTATAATGTGTAAGAAATACAAACTCTAACCAACAGATTTCGTTACCTCGTACGGAATAACTACAGTTGGCAGGCACGTGGAGTAACTGGAACGGACAAACCATACAGACTAATTGAAGTTGGTGGACCATGCAATGTAACTGATACAGGTTAGGCCACGGAGACTTCTAATGTTGGAAGATCTGTAGAGTAACTTATTTAGCTAATTGAAGATTCAGGTCAAGCAGAGAATCTGGAGTTGGCCAACATGCTGAGTAAATTAATTTGTAATTTCTTCTTGTTCACATGACCTATGAAGATGGAACAGGGTGTTCCGAAACGTCGGCACATAAAATTCAGGCGTCGGGGAATCACACCCAAAAGAAATAATACAAGTTTAGACTATTTTACTTATTTAATTATTTATTTGTGGATTACGCGACGACCTGTCGGGATTGTAGCCTTACAGGGTAGAATGAATAATGCTTTGGAAGGTACGGGACCTAACTGGTTACTTTCCGGACATTCGCTTGGAGGGAATGTGAGTTTCCATAAAATTCTTAGTCACGATAGTCGGTGTCCCGTCCGAGTTTCAAAAAGAACCCTACCAGATACAAGGACGAATGCACACATTTTGCACTAACTCGTTCGGTGTCAAAGCATGTGAGATTGAAGGAAATGGGAAGCTATTGCACACCAACAAAACTCGGCAGTTGCAAACACAATTATCCCGTCATGCTAGAGATTGGGACGTTATGAAAGAACGAAGTCTTCACACTGGCATAAAGCTGACAGTATCACAGCTCACTACATGCATGGCGTTGAAACTGTTACTGCACAGAAGCAAGGTTAAGGGTTTGAAATTAAATGTGCTGGAACTTGCAGAAATTTTGGTACTCTAGGCAACGAACGAATCCCCCCCCCCCCCCCTCCATCCCCCTTTCCAAAGTACGGCTGTGAGTGATAATAACTCGCACAACTTGTCTAGGAAGCGCTGCGAGGGAATGGCGCACAGTGAAAGTTCTCACACAGTTGCACAAGCAGTTCGCATCCTTAGTGCGTTGCTTCAGTGTGCCTAATCCCACCCTCATTCACAACAACGATAACTGAATATCAACAAGAAGTTCTGCGAAGAAATCACAAAATCATATGCCTTCTTAAAATGCATCTTTTTTACAGAGTGAAGGTCGTCATCACCATCATCATCATCATCATCATCATACATCTTTCATGGAGTTGGGCCACTTGTTGACCCGTTCCGGTCTCACGTATCCAGAAGTCTCTTCAAAGGTCTACCATGATTCCATCTGCCAGTTGGGGAGTAGTATTTCATTACCCTGGTTAATCTATTTCGAGGCATTCTATTTACATGTTGTACAGTGAAGGTCACTGTAATTAATACATACGAAACACTGTAAAGATTTCTGCGAATAAAAATATGACATCCAATACATATTTTTGCGGTGCCAAAGGTCATGAGTTTTGTAACTTTTGTCGCTGATAACATTTTGTAGAAACCTGGTGGCGCGTTTATGACTTATCTCCATACGAAATATCACAAGGCTAGGCAGAAGGGTAAGAAAGGTAAAGATACCTGTAATTTGCGTAGATAATGCGTCTAAATATTACACAGAATCGTGTCTTTAAACGTCTATAGCTATACAACATTTCAATACCCTACAGAAAACAGCACATTGCCACTGTTACTGTTAAAGACAGGAAAATTAGGAACTTCATACTTGGCTAGTTTTCAGTGAAGTGATTGTCATGCAGGATTTGGTGTCAACACACAGGTAGGTATCACGGGCTTAAGACACGACCGCAAACACGCACATCCATCAGCACTGCTGTGGGAAAATTTATTATACAATGAAGAAAGTACTCATGATGCACAACGCACAGCTAAAAGAAGACCCGTCTATTATGATACGGCACGCAGGGATCAAGCCTGCCTTGTACGCATTTTCTAAACTTTGACATCATATTGTTTACTTAAAGATGCAAAGTAATTCATCTCGCAAGGCACTTCAACTTTATAACAGTGTAGCCTATTTGAGGGTTGTTTGACCGGGCATCTTCCTCATGAAATAATGTGGAATCCCAACTTGATGTAACTAGGTAATTTTATTGATGTATTCTGCGTATGTCGTGTGTACGGTGCGGACGGTGCCGTCCGCACCGTACACACGACATACGCAGCGGCACTCAAGACCACCATCCATCCAAAAACTCGGTGCAGAAAACCATATACTGCAACTCAACATCTAATGCTCCTGATGATGGGCGTATGCGCCCGAAACATGTAGAGCTAAGAATACATCAATAAAATTACCTTGTTGCATCAAGTTGGCATTTCAAATTATTTCAAGAGTAGCCTATTATTCTTAAGGTATTGGTATGTCACTATCCATCATAATAACCTATGAATCAAATCACGCAATGCGCCAGGGCATGCACGTGCGCATTATTACTATTATTGTCATTATTATCATCATCATAAACAAGCAGCATCATTTGTTGTCAAAACGATGATGCACTCATATCGAAACACACCAGTAACGGATTGGACACAAGTAATAGGCCATACTGAAAGGTGCCGGATAACGTAAGGGAAAGAAATCGCTTGGAAACCCCTGAGAGAAGGCTAGCATTATAACAGCAGAGTTTAGGAAAAGGTACTGGACTTAACACAACACGACTGACATCTCGGTCTTATGGACACTACTACACAAGGCCTACTGAAAATGAAAGTTATTTTCTTCGTTTCTTATATAAACCGCATGCCGTCATTTGGCTGTGACATACGATCACAAGTACCGGCTTAGTCTTTTGGGGAAAAACACTCCTTTCATTTCTTCCAGCCTCGACACATGCCTTCATTTCCTTTGTTTATTTTAACCCATATCCCATTCCTTTTTGTCGTATTACTTTCTCATTGTTTTTACTAGTTACTTCTGTTGTCATTCTTCTCCTCCTTCCTTCCGGCCTCTCCTTTATTCTGAAACAATTCTGTCATCGCTAAAAGGATTTAATATATACAGAAGATATGAAATTGTGAAGTGAGAGAGAAAACCAACAAGATGCAACAGTTAGATGTTTATTATCAACACTTTCTCAACATGTTTCGGGCATCATTATGCCCATCTTCAAGAGACCAAGACGTGTGTTACTGCACGTGGTGTGCTGCGC
>Ga0136643_10018112_pt1 | contig 10613 bp, 7 predicted proteins | sample TergutLab28metaG_FD_96883 | JGI IMG/M metagenome (GOLD analysis project Ga0136643, IMG submission 96883) | Labiotermes labralis P1 segment gut microbial communities from Petit-Saut dam, French Guiana - Lab288 P1 (version 3) (version 3) | ecosystem: Host-associated > Arthropoda: Insects >... | reverse complement strand
TTTCTAGATCACGCACAATGATGCATGACAGGCGGTAGAACTCCTCTGGATGTGCGATCAGTGCGTCGCAGAGACCTCTACCTGACAACACACAACACTCACAACAGACAGACATCCATGCCCCCGGTGGGATTCGAACCCACAATCTCAGCAGGCGAGCAACCGTAGGCCTACGCCTTAGACCACGTGGCCACCAGGACCAGCACTGTATTTAGTTATAGAATGAAAATAAAGTATACAATCCTAAGACCATCAATATTTAAAGTATAAAATAGTCTTCTAACTGCGAAACAAGTGGCACACAATTTAGGGAGTGTCAGCTGTATGTGACTCTTCCACTTAAGATAACCATCAATTTGCATACCAGGAAAATTTGTTAGTTACTGTAGTAAGAAATTTACGTGTGCATTCAGTATCTAATGGATAATAATTTAACGTTTTAGGAGTAAATCTTACTATATTTTTTTTCACATTTAAAATGAGTTGATTAGCATGAAACTATTGAGATATATGTAATAGGACTAAATTAAATGTGTTGTTAGTTTTGGAGAGACAGTTACATGGAATATAACAGCAGTCTTTATTTGTGTCATTCTGCTTTGTAAAATTTGGAACATGTGTAAGAGGTTATTTCGGCCGATATTATTGTGAAAGGTTGAGATAGCTCTATGTTCTTGGTTCCTATCAAAGCTATCACAAAGCATTGTTGGAATGGGATAATTGGAGCATTTTTTTCTTATGTTAGGCCTGAAAACTGAAATATGTAGCTACATTATCATTTAATAATCAGTTTTGGTGACTGATGTACCCTCTTATTGAGGTACTGGTATTTTTTGGATACATTTTAACTACTTTAAAATCCTGATGAAAGAATGGTGTTTAATGAATAAGAAAATATGAATGCATGCTGGGATCCATGTACTATTTTGTGTGTTTACATGGTTGTATTACATGGCACAGGCATGGGAAATTCAATTTCTTAATGACAAATTTCTTTCCTATAGGTTTGATATATGAATTTAGTTGTGATAGGAAGGTTAAAGGATAAGATGTGCTAGTGTTTTTTATTCTGTTCTTAATACTGGACAAAAGGAGAAAGTCTAGAAATCCTGTAATATTAAGTAATTTCATTGCGCTAGGTTTATATCTTACCAGATGATACGAGAAGATGTATAATTAACAAATAACCTTTCGCCATATGTGTCACTTGGTGCGCTGTGATCTGCATTGCTCCTTTGTGGTGGATTCTGCTTCCTGCACATAGGTCTGAGAATGGTGGTTATTTCATTTCATGTCACTGTAGGCACATTCAAACATTTATACCTTATTAGTCACTGGTTCTTAATTCTGCTTATGTGGTCATTGTTTCCAATGTTAGTACTACAGAAGTTTGAATGCTTGAATTTTTTAACCTCATTTTTGTGTGTTTATCAGGGATTGCAGCAGAGTATAAATTTTTAAAGAGCATTAATACTTATTCTTCTTTAATATTGTTGATCTCTGTTGCTGATTTGATTATCAGTTCAGCTTGTGTGTATTCGCATGTCCACTATCCTGTTACAGTATCTCACTTAGGATTCATTCTCATATTATTTTTTGGTCTGTAGCTGGGGGTCTGAAGTTTTTACCCTTGTGGGTTTTGAATTAAAATTGTGTGTCTCATTTTGCTATGGGTACTATGTGCCTCACACATCCCATTTATCTTGTTTGCTTCAACCTGTATCTGATAATACAAATTGTGCAGTAATTAGATATTCCACAAATTGTTACTACTTCAAAATATCGTGTTTCATATACATGTGTGTTGTAGTTGTGGTAAATAGAAATATGAATGTTGATACTGCACTGCAATCTTCAGAGTGCCAGACATGTCATTATCTTTGCAGATTGAAAGCAATCAAGACACACAAAACTCTCTAATTACAATCTCTCTAAGTTAGTTGGTATTTTACTTAAGTTTTTAAAGATAAAACTTGCTTAGAAATGGTTCTTTCACATTTTTGTAACATGCATTTTTGGTGCTGTTTTTCAGGGTACACTTGGTAAATTGTTAGACAGCGTTATTCCTTGTAACTGTTATTACTGCTTCTATCTCTACTGCTGAAAGAAACATTGTTTTTGTCATAGTGGCAAAGAGCAATCTATTGAAAAGTGCGCCATAACAGAAAATATTATCCTCCATACATAAATGTGTAATTACTGAAGCATATTAGCCCATAGGTAAGCAGTGCGCTGCTGCTTATTGATACTTAATGGAGAAGACTCTAGTGTGAGCAGGGAGGCTGTATGTGTCATAATCCAGGCAGCAATGGATACTCGGAAGGAATTTTTTGAGACAGGATTATTGTTAGGAGATTGTGGTCCAGGTTGGTCTGTCCTAACTGTCATTTTTCCCTGTACAACACTGGGCACGATTCATCAGTGTGTATCACGTGTGGTTAGCCTGCAGTTGTGTACCTAAATTATTTCTTCCCATCAGAGGGATCAGGGTTCAGTTTGAAGGAAATTGTGAGTGTGGATGGGATGTTGACTTTATTAGTTACCACAGCAAATTTCTGCAGTTCTACATCAGTACAGTATTACAAACTACATATATACCTATATAGTGCCTCCATATTTGGCACCAATGAATGTCTGTAAACAGCAGTTCCCTATTACACATAATGCTACAGTACATAGGAGAATTTGGCCTTGTCCATGCCTTGAAGGAATATGGTGGGGAGGTAGTGGGGGTGTAGAAGTGTAACTGCTCATTCTTAACCTGAGAACTGGTCAACATCATGCCTTGGTCACCTTACCCTCTGGAAATAATGCCAGTACCCACTGAGTAGAAGACTGTGTGGTCCCCAGAGTTAGTTTGGAAATTTTGGAGACAAGAAAAATCTGTGGCCCCTGTCAGGATTCGAAGCCTGGTTCGTCTAGCCTATAGCCTAGTCAGTGTACCAACTACGCTGTTGTGGCTACTCTGTTATTCTCACTGTATGTGTAATAACACTTTTTATCTCTGGTTTGGTGTCAGAGGAAATTAAGGAACTGCTGAGGGGAAAACTGGATGTTAGGTGAACCTGACATACAGTATGAGAAGAACCAGCTATGTGAAAATAAGTTAACGAATAAATGTCCATTATTACCATTGGTTAGTTAATGAAATTCGTTTATGAGGCTGTGGATACATAGTGAGCATGATCTGCACTCTCCCAAATGTAAAAGTTGCTCATGCGGGTCATAACAGTTGTACTGAAGTTGGTGATGTAGTCTGGGCCTACTTCCATAGAGGTGAATGTGAAACTTGCAGGTAGTTTACAAAGCAGATTGTTTTGTTCTAATGCACCTAAACATTGCAAACATGGATGTAGCCCATCAGGATGCTTAGGAAAACATTAGAGCCTAAATGTTACCTCCAAGGAGCAGATCGCTAGAAAAATGAAGTGTCTCTGAGCCAGTCCATGAAGTCTTTGCCTTATTATAAAACACTAGGTTTCATTATTGTATTTACAAGAGCCTGCCACTGTGCTGTAACCTTAGTCACAAGAAACACCTGCAAAAATGTGGGACCATAAGAGAGGAGAATGGCAGTGTTGTAAGACTAGTCTCCTAGGACGTAATGCTGTGTAGTCCGATGGATTGCTACAGGTGTTTGGAAGGAATGTGTTGCCTTTATCTCGAAGTTTCTAGTTGCCTAGGACTAGGGTCATGTTCATGCCCTCCTCTTCCCACACCTTCAATTTATAATCTGCAGCCCCACTATAATTATTAGTGAAGATACTTCCATATCTCATAACAGGGATTGAGAATACTGCCCTCTGTTCGAAGAAAAGCATCCCATCTGGAAAAACCCACAACAAATTTTAGTATCCTGTATGTTTGGGGGTCCCATGCTGCAGGGTTTGCTGAGGCCTTATCCATGTGCCAATGGTTACATCCTGAAGATGGGCACATCTGTTTCCTTGAAAAAGTTTATAATCATCTATAAAACTTCTCAGCATTGCATCTGAGAAAGCAGTCTTGTATGAGGACCTTAGTATAATTCTGTTGATCTGGGGACTCAAATTACTCCAGACATGAGGAACACCTGAGTGGTTTTTCTTTGCTTTGCCGTAGTGGATAATTATTTCCTATGAGCTAGCATATGTAGCTTGGGAGTGATTTACAAGATCACAAATAAACATTCATTACAAATTAATATAATTATATTTCATTATTATGTTGTGAATCTAATCATAATACATTTTATAATGTAGTCATGATAATAATATACAAGTAAAAATTTGGCTTTGGCTGTGATGTAAATACTGATCTGTAAAAATGTGTCAGTGATCTATATATGTATTATTCTTTCTCATAGTCACTCTGTTGTACACACACTCACTCTCACTTGAACAGTTCATAAATAAACACAAATTTGAGTCAAATACTACAAATCTACAAGTAAGATATTTGACATATGTATAATTACAACACAACATTCATACACAAAATGAAGAATATAAAAATGTACTCAAATGTAGTTAGAAACATTCTGTCTCCCTGCATTTCTTAAATTATTTACAAGGATTTAAACTTCTAAAATGTATTTTTTTTTAGAATAGGAACTTTGTGAAATTAGGTGTCTTTATGCAAGGTGTATGACCCAGAATTTTCAGAAATCATGTTATACTAGCTGTATCAAAACAAAGGTATAAGTTAATGATTGTTTCTGAATTACTCTAACTGATATTCACCTGTTTTAAGATTGCACTTACAGACACAAAACATTTGTTCAGAATAAGCTTCTCAGCTTTGTTAGTGTGCATGTGATAGGTAAGAGTTTGTGGTCATGGGTGAAATTGCCCATTGTGTCATGGCTGTTCTTGAGTGCAGTACTCTATCTATACACACATGTTTCTGACAGTACATTTTCCTTGAACTGTATTCTATGTCTATGTCTCAGGTGAATGTATGCCAGCTCTTGAGTTGTCTTTCATTAAAAAAAAGTATACATATGCCTTCTTTATATTCTGAGTTCTACAGACACCATCTTGCCATGTGACTAAGATCATATGTGCAAGTGTATGTGAATGTGGAAGGATTTTTGGAATGACTGAAAAAATGATAGTGATCCACATTACAAGAACAATAAGAATTCTGAGTCAGGATCGACCTTCCTGTATAATGTAAGAGATCGGAATGCTGCTACAAACCAGGATGATGCTTGTTTCCTGGTACAATGATTACTTGAACATCCTGCTTGTAGCAATATAATAATGCATCAGTTTGCATCATTTAACAAGAAACAGTTGTGCATATTTTGAGGTGTTTCGTAGTGGTGTAGCTGAGGACTGTTTTCTGCTGGATTGTGACACTGCATCAGTAGGTATTTGGATCCTGACCTCTGAAGAGAACATAGTGGCCTCATCTGAAGGCTTTATATGCCCAAGAACTCTTCTTCAGTGCTTTGTCCCTTGAAGATGAGGCCACTACACTTCCTTGTAATGCTGGGATCCAATAATTCACAGATGCAGCATCATATTCCAGAAGAAGAGAATCCTGAGGGAATGGTTGTTTGACTGCTAGCAAATTAGAAGTTCAAGAGACTTTAATTTTTGCTGGATGTATAAATAGGGGTCATTCATACTGCCTCCTCCTCTTTTATACTGAGGGATTGGAATACGTCTTCATCTATATTGTCATTCTCTGGAATTATATTGTCCTCATCCTCAGGTACAATAATAGGTGTTGCTCCATCGTGTAAACTGGATCGTGACAAAGAACGTCTGTAGACTTCGCGTGAGACACTCCTTGTGAAACTGAGCCTCCTGGACAGCATGCGCTGCATTGGTGGTTTGGGTGTAATCTCTGGTGTTGCAGGTTTTGCTGGGACAGGAGCAATTTTCTCAATCTTGTATGAATCAAGGACCTCATTTGCGTGCTCCTGTATCACTTCCCAAGCATGATCTGAATAAAGAAATGTATTTATTATTTTTATTATGTATTTGACACCATTTGTTTTGAGACTGATTATGTATGTGATATTTAATTTAGTTTAATCATTCATTTAATTAATTTTGCAATGTTGGTGATAAATTAATAACATATGAGTGGAATAAATCCTGGGGATGAGCTAAGTAAAAGGTTGAATGTAGGGACTTATACCAGAAGGGTGAGCTTGGCTTCAGAGTTTGCTGCTATACCCAGAAAGAATTTAACTGAAGGTTCAAGCCTTTTGAAATATGACTCCATGTCAGCTGGCAAGTAGTAACTGAATAGTGAATGGCAAATATTTGCCAATGGACAACAGGATGTTATGTTCCAGAAAACTTGAATCTTTATCAGCACCACTGTGACAACCTGAGATCTTGTACTGTAATAGGGTTATTTTGTTTGTGGAATTTTTGTTTTTCACTTATGGGCTATTTAATGACACTGTCTATATCACACGGAAAACTGACGTCAGTGTTAGGGCAAATGGGGAATGATGAATTTGAAATGTTTTGGGAAGCATTAGTTGTGGCTTACGTAAAGTGCTATCCCATCATTTGCTCGAAGAGGGAGGAGACTGAGGAAATTCATGAAACACATCAGTTACAGTATCTGGTGTCTGAGTTGAGATTCAAACCAGGCTTATTTTCTTTACTACATGAAGGTTTGGCAGTAATCAGCAAGATGTATGGTAGTCTTTATCAAGTAAAAATATTCTGTTAGGCAATGTGGTGTGCTTTAAATGTTATTGTAGTATAAGTAAAGGTACAGCTTAGTTATTTATATGTGTGGAAACTGTGCAAGGTAATTTATGAAGCTTTAAATATTTGATAGATGGTAAAATTTGAGGAAGTGAGAGTGATGTAACATTTGCTTACCAATATCAGCTTCATATGCATTTTCAGCAACGACACAGAAGCGGATAATGTATCGTCCCTTAACCAGTGATGGGATCATGTGAAGTTTTCCAGAACCATTGATGGAAGCAAGAAGATCTTGGTTGAGCCTGTCTGTTCCTCGAAGTCTGAAGCATACAAGTCCCATCTGGAAAGTATAAGTCATAAGAACTGATTAAATGAAGCTTTTATATTATTAAAATTCTGAAAGGTGGTGTTGTAAGAGGATGGAGAAAAGCAGTTGTACTAAGTGTGTGCAAAATTATGAAATATTACAAAGAGTCTAGAAGGAAAGGAATATCCTACATACAGTAAAATGAAGAAAGCTAACTGGATTGGTCACATCTTGCATAGGAACTGCCTTCAAGAAGATATTATTGAAGGAAAGATACATGTAGAAGTAAGGAGAGATGGGACAGCAAAATGAGGAAGAAGGCATAAGTAGTTACTGGGTGACCTTAAGGAAATGGAAAGATGAAAACTGAAAAAGGAATCACTATATTGCACTCTCTGGAGAAGTCACTTTGGAACAGGCAATGGAAGACAGACTGTGTAACAATGATGATTTTGATGATGATGTAATGCTTTTTCAAAAAGACAATACTTCTAATTCTGTCAGTTAAATTTTTCAGTGAACTTACCTTAACTTCATTGATGACTTCAAATCTTGAATCTTTTCTCACAAGGGCTTCAAACGATTTTGCAAGTCTGCAGTGATTTCGGATATATGATTGGAGCCCCTCAATACCATATTTCCTTATCACAAACCAGAGTTTTAGGGCTCGAAATCTGCGACTCAGAGGCACTCCCCAGTGTCTGTAGTCAATGGCTTCATCTGAATTTGCATGTTGCAGATACAGGGGGTCCACAACCAGGGCTGAGGTGAGTTTGATCCTGTCTCGGACCCAGTACGTTGAGCAGTCAAAGTTAACCAGTAACCATTTGTTGGGATTTGTGTTGAAAGAGTCAGCATACTGCATTCCTACCATCAGAGGTTTGTTTTCTGGACAGATGAAAGCATTTCCAGCATATGCTCCATCTACATGCAACCATACAGCCGGAAATCGACGGCATACTGGTCCAATTTCTGTGAGGTTATCAAAGGAGCAGCAAGATGTTGTACCGAGTGTTGTTGAGACAAAGAATGGTACCAGGCCTTTAGCCACATCTTCCTCCATTGCCTGTTAAAGATGAATATAAGTCAGCATGATTATTATTTTATACATGTAATGATACTCTAACAACTCCTGAATTTATTTAGCAAAGATGATGCTATCATAAACAACAGTGACATGACATACAGGATGAATAATGTAACATAATGCAGTACTGAACATTGAAAGTTCTTACAGAATTTGATGTTGAAAGACATCTAATGTATGTATGATTTTGATAATGTAAGCTTTTTATGCACGTAGGAGACTCATTGTTCTTATTTGCACTGTTGCTGTCATTGCACACTGTGAAATCTGTAGTCATGACAATCATATTTATTCTCACCTCTCGAAGTGTACAGCCACGAAGACTGCATCTGTCATCTGGCTCCAAAATGCGAAGCTTGACAAGAGAGATCATGGCTGCCTTTTCAACACAGGAGTGAGCCTCTTGTGAGCAGTATGCCACAAGGCTGGGCAAGAATGCACTGTCTTCTGTGTCAGGGTTTTCTTTCTTCAGGTTTTTGATGGCCTGGGCTCGAGCAGCCAGCATAGCAACTAAGATACACTCACTGGCAGAGGACTGCAAAAATAAGTTGGCCATGTCAGTAAGAAGGACACTGAAAATCATGCATCTGTAAGGAATGTTTTAACAGAATTTTGAAGCAGGAGCAGTGATGGAGCACTGAGGGTAGAGACTGTAGCATTTTGTTTTTGTAAAGGTGAAACACTCCCCTCTGTTTAGGCATATGATACCCTATCAGACCAGATAACTCTCATGCATAGTCCCTCTTTTTTTCCTGCATTTTCTGGAGGTAGTTTTGCTAAATAGTTGTTGTTTGTTTTGTGATTTATAATGCTGCTGAAGTTACGCACTGTCTAACGAGGTGAGGTAGAATGTTGGTGTTACGAGTGATGATATAAATGACTTGCTTTTGTGATGTATAAGCTACTGAGGTTGTGTAATGTCTGTCGAGACATGGTGAATGATATAATGGGTGCTATAAGAAGAAGTGCTACTGTCTGCTTTGTGGTGGCTGTGCCTTGATTCAGGTGACCTCTCACTGCAGGGGCCCACAAGAACAAAGTGGGCCTGGGACGTATTTTTCTACAAGTACTTTTCCCCTGTTGTTATTATTCCACCAGTACTTCGTGCTCATATTTCATTCATCTTCCACTGATGCAGTATAATCTTTAACGTCCATTAAGGTTGTTAAATGAAACTTTTCTCTTCCTGTCTGTTGTGGTATTCTGTCAGGAGTTCAGGGACTAAGAAATAACAATATAAATATCAGCAGTGACAGCTTATCCCTAGCTTGGAATCTCGTAATTCCTGAAGAGTACAAGTTAAATGTGTTACTTATATGCCAGTGTGCTCAATCATTTGTTCTAGAATACTATAACAATTTTCTGTAATTCATGACCAGTAAGGCAAGTGTAAAGGTGACAAAGTTATGCTATTAAGGTGGCAATACATTGGAGTTTTTCCATCATCTTGTTTTTAGTGAGAAACATGCAACATTTTATAAGTTTGGCTTTTCTTCTGTCATCGGATCAAACAAAATTATGCACTCTCTTCCCATAGGCATGTTTGATTGAACCAATTTCTATCTTGAGATGAGGATAATGGGGCCAGTTTCTGAAATATTGTGTGTGTTTAAGTAATAGAAGACAGGGAAAGAGTCCAGTATATATTTTGCATTAATGACCTATTAATTTGAAATATACAGTATGTGCCTATAAAATTGGTGGCTTAAATGTAATACAGGTTATGCTTACTTGTATGACTCCACCTCCTTTGCTGCCAGGGGATGATGCTATGAATTCTTCGGGAAGACCAATTGCTTTGCCTGAAATAATAGATGTGTGTTTGTAAAAGTATGAATGGAAACTGCAGTAGTAATAGTAGCAGTATTTAAGGTTTAGGCACTTGGGGGTATTCCATTCACCTTCTAGCTTCCTAGTATAATTTTACAAGTGACTGAGTATTCCCTGAGTTCAAAGCTGTGAAACTGGGAATATGATATTGGTTCATTACGGAGTTGTCTTCTTTGTAGAAGACACGCTGTGGGGATGGATAAATTGAGAGTCTGTGTACGTGAGCCTCTAGATGTTCATTGCCAGTGATTGGTCAGAAAGTTGCCACTCTTGAGAAATCAGGAATTATATTTCTGTTCTTGACCATTTTGTACGAGGGTTTGTGTTGGTTTTCAGTGGCATATGTCTTGAAAGATCAGCTTGAATATTTCTTTTTATTAGTAATTTGGCAGAATGAAATGATAGTTTAGGCGCAGATATTTGGCTGATTGTAGTACTTTTCTTTGCGAGGTAATCTTCCATTTCATTACTCACAACCCCATAGTGGAATGGAACCCACTGGAATTTTATGTCTTTCTGAAGGCCTTTCAACTGTTTAACAGATTAATGAATTTCTGTAACCCTCTTGCTGGAGAGTGCATCAATCTTTGTTAAAGAGTGTATTGTTGCAGTTGAATCACTAAAAATAACAGTCTTTTTGAAGGACCCGATTCTACCAACAATTTGCCTTATTGCGATGTTAATTGCGTCTAGCTCTACCTAAGACTGAGTTGCATGATGTCCAGGT
>Ga0136643_10018109_pt1 | contig 10615 bp, 7 predicted proteins | sample TergutLab28metaG_FD_96883 | JGI IMG/M metagenome (GOLD analysis project Ga0136643, IMG submission 96883) | Labiotermes labralis P1 segment gut microbial communities from Petit-Saut dam, French Guiana - Lab288 P1 (version 3) (version 3) | ecosystem: Host-associated > Arthropoda: Insects >... | reverse complement strand
TTAGTATGGTGCGCGCCGATGTTTTGGACGCGATTGACACCGTTTTGCGCCATTTTCGCTATCTACACTACAAGCCTTTTGGCGGTGTGCAACTCATTTTTATCGGCGAAATGTTTCAACTTTCGCCGGTTGCTGTCGAAAACGAATGGCGATTGCTTTCGGAGTATTACGAAAGTCCGTATTTCTTTCACAGTCAAGTGATTGCGCAACAACCGCCGGTTTATATCGAGTTGGATAAAATTTTCCGACAGTCGAATGCTGATTTTATTCGCGTATTGAACGAAGTTCGTAATAATTGTCTGACCGAAAGCAGTTTATCGCTTCTGCAAAGCCGTTACAATCCGCTTTTTGTTCCGCCGAAAGACGACACTTACATCACGCTCACCACGCACAATTACAAAGCCGACCGCATAAATGCCGATGAATTGGGCAAATTGAAAGGAAAAACTTACTATTTCGAGGCTGAAATTCGCGGCGATTATCCCGAAAGAAGTTATCCGACCGAAAAAACATTGGAATTGAAAATCGGCGCAAAAGTGATGTTTTTGAAAAACGACACGGAAATTCCGCGCCGTTATTTTAATGGAAAAATCGGCGTTGTGGAAGCTATAGAGGAGAAACACATTCTGATACACTGCATCGACGACGACGAAAAAATTGAACTTTACAAAGATAGTTGGAAAAATATTCGCTACACAACAAATCCGAAAACGCAGCAAATTGAGGAGGAGGAATTGGGCGTTTTCATTCAATTTCCGTTGCGTTTGGCGTGGGCGATTACGATTCACAAAAGTCAAGGTTTGACCTTCGACAAAGCGGTGATTGATGCTGGCGACGCTTTTACTACCGGACAAGTTTATGTTGCGTTGAGCCGTTGCCGGTCGCTCGAAGGAATGGTTTTGTTGAGCAAAATTAATCCGAATTCCATTCAAAACGACCGAAAAATCGTTGATTATGAGCGCAATAAATTGCCTGTTGATTTGCTCGAAAAACAGTTAGCCGAATCGAAAAGCATTTATCGGCAATTTGTGCTGAATAATTTTTTTGAATTTACAAGCACCGAAGCGCACGCAAATTTATTATTAAATGAAACGCGCACGCATCACACAACATTCAATGATGAAACTTTTCCATTTCTCGAAAACGTTTTATTACAAATAAAAAATATCCGCGAAATTGCCGTGAAATTTCAGTCGCAGTTGCAATCAATTTTGCATAATTATCCTGTAAACGAGGAATTTTTGCAGAGTAGGATAGAAGCAGCGGCAAATTTTTTCATTCCGAAAATCGAAATTTTGCTCGAAACAATCCGCCAATCGCCTGCCACGACCGACAGCAAAACACACGCTTTTGATTTTAACGATGGTTTGAAAACGCTGTTTATCAATGCTTCGCAAAAGATTTTTTTGCTGAACGGATTGAAACAAAAATTTACGGTCGAGGATTATTTTGCGTTGAAAAATACGTTTACTGTTCCCGAATTTAAAGTGAATGCTTATGCAGGAAGTGCATCGGCAAAAACGACCATAAATACGCGCTTTCCCGAATTATTCCGCAAATTGGCGACTTTGCGAAATCAGATTTGCGAGTCTGAAAATTTGCCGATTTATCTCGTGGCGCAAACGCGAACGCTCAACGAAATGTCGAATTTCCTGCCTCAAACCGAAAAAGAATTATTGCAAATAAGCGGATTTGGCGAAGCAAAAGTGGAGAAATACGGCGCGGCGTTTCTCGAAATAATTCACGATTATTGTTTGAAACACGATTTGGATTCACTGATGCACGAAAAAGAGAAGCCCAAACGCGAGCGCAAAACCAAAGAAAAACCGGAAAAAGAGCCGAAAACGCCGTCGAAAGAAATCAGTTTGGAACTTTATCAACAAGGGAAAACGATAGAGGAAATCGCTGTTGAACGCAATTTGGCAATTTCGACCATCGCCGGTCATTTAGCAGAATTTATTGAAAATGAAGTAGATATTGACGAATTTATTTCAGACGAAAAACGCCAAAAAGCCATTCAACATCTCGAAACAAAAATCAACGAGGATATTTCGGATTATCAAAAACTGAAAGAAATTTTATCGCCGATAGAATTGAATTTTTTTGTGGCGTGGCGGAGGATGAAATAACAGAATAAACGGAATAAACAGGTAATAATATGAAAAATAAAAAATTTGCATTATTTGCAGTCATTATCATTTTTGCTTGCCCAGTGCAAGCTCTACGTCAAGATGTGAAACGAAGTTTCGTTGCAACTACAGAAAAAGAAATGTATGAACTTTTTAACCAAATGCTGGATAGCGCTAGATTGTCAAACTTTCTTTTGTATCGTTCTAATTTTCCCAATTCAAGAGCTCCAGTTAGCGGTTTTGCTTTTGATTGGTTTGATGAAATTGAGAGCAGGGATACACTTATGAAGTTCGTGCAGTACAACGACGACCATAGTTTTGTGTCAGAAAGATTTTATCGGTCTTACCTTTCCAATAGTATGCCTGTTGAGTTTTACGAACGATTTTTGGAGTATTTGAAACAACAGGATGTTATAGAAAATCTTTTTATAAAGCGAGCCATTAATGTTCCATTAACTACAATAGGAGACATTCTTATAAGACAGTACGAGTCAAGAAAACTGAATCAAGAAGACAGCATAAAGGCACGAAGATTAATAGAGGAAACAATGCTTAGACGTATAAACGACGACCACGATTATAGTTTTTTATCAAGACTACATAAGTACGTGTCAGATGACATTCGCCAAGCATTGATAAATGTGATTGAAAATCCTTTTTATCCTGCGGAATATTTAGATTTTTTTATGAGCAAACAAGATACTACCGCTATTGATACAACAGGTATTCCGGCGGATATCCGCCGTCCACGATGGAATGAGCAATTCACGCAGGAAGAATTAGAGATATTCGAAAAAGAATTATCACAGTATAAAAGATTGCAGAGGTTTCGTCTTTATGAAAGATTTGGCAGAGAGATATACAATGGGATGTCTGCCGGACAGGCATATCTACAGAGAAGAAGAGATGCATTTCCTATGCAGGGATATTTGTTTATAAATGGTATTGCCGCATACGCATACAGAAAACAAGATGAATTATTAATTAAGCATTTGAAAAAATTTAGAGAAAGGCATCCGGATTATCCACTGAGGCATTTTAGGGAGTAAAAAATAAAACAAAAAAAACGGCGACAAGCTTGTCGCCGTTTTTTTTTACGTAGCCAAACAACTACAAATTACTCGAAAACACCTGAAACGACCAAGGCTCAAAAGACAAGGTTTGATTTGCAGTGAAATTTTGTCTGCTTCCTGAATTTGTTGTGAAATAATTTCCAACTCCCGAAATAACCTCAGTATATTCACCAACAAAACGATTGCCTTCAAGAGTGAATGTTACAGGACGGTCGGATAAATTCATAATATTGAAAATTCTGTTGCCGTTTTGCTCGCGAATAAATGCCAAAACTCGCTCTTGTTCGTTTGTGTTTATACGCACCATTCGTCCGCCCCATTCGCCATTCCAAAGTGCTTCGTTGTCTTTTTTCATTGCAACGAGTGTTGTGTAAAAATCTGTCCAATCTTGCGCACGCGGACTGTCCCAATCAATTTCGTCTTTCTCGAAAAACTCTAACATTCTGTTGAAACCAACTTCTTGTCCGTTGTAAATCAACGGAAACGTGTTTTCAAACGTGAATGTCAATACAGCCATTGCCGCTTTGGCATCGCCCATACGTGTGAATTCTGTTCCTACCCACGAATTTTCGTCGTGATTAGAAGTAAATGCCATTCTGAATGCTCTACGTGGCGTGATTCTGATATCCTGCTCGTGCCAATCCATCAGTTGTTGCACGTTGTATCTGCCTTGTGCAATACCGTTCAAAAATCCATTGCTGAAATGCCAAAAGTAGTTCGCATCAAACGCTCTGTGAAGCATCACTCTCCATTGCTCGTCTTCTGCGAGGTGGAATGTCGGTCTGATTTTATCCATTTCTCTACGCGCTCTTTCCCAAAATTCGACCGGCGTGAAATAACCTACTGCATCTTGACGAAATCCGTCGATATTCCATTCTCTGATTTGAAACAACATTTCCTCAAGAATTGCATCGTGAACCGCAGGATTACTCCAATTTAATTGGGCAATATCGTTCCAATCGTGCGGATAATCTAAAGTTCCGTCTTCTCTCCACGTGTACCAATCCGGATTTTCAGTAACCCAGCGATGGTCGCGTGCAGTGTGATTTGGAACAAAATCTAAAATAATTCTCATTCCCAAACGGTGGATTTCTCTAACTAAATCCTTAAATTCCTCCTCTGTTCCGAATTCAGGATTAATCTGACGGAAACACTTTACGGAATAATAACTTCCGAGCGTGCCTTTACGGTCTTTTACACCAATCGGATGAATTGGCATAAACCAAAGAATGTCCACACCAAGTGCTTGAAGTCTTGGCAAATGCTCTCTGAAAGCAGCAAATGTACCTTCGGGCGTAAATTGACGAATGTTTACTTCGTAAATGGTTGATTTTTTAGCCCAGTCCGGAGTTGTAGGATTCCAAGGGCAGGAGGCATTGCTCGAACAACTGACGGACAAGAAAACAGCAAATGCTGTTGTAATGATAATTGAAAATAGTTTTCTCATTGTGATGTAATTTTGTTTATAATTTTGATTTTTCAACAATTAAGCCTTGCAAAGATACGAAGTTTTTATGAATGCAAAATTTATAATTTCTCTATCGTATGATTCATCGCACCAATCGTTAGCGTTCGTCTCGCTCCGCCATAAGCCGAAGGCAGTGTAAATTCTACCGTTCGGGCTTCTCCCGATTTATTCAAACCCACAATAACGCCTTCGCCAAAATAAAATCTGCCAAATACAAGCACGTCATTTTCAACAACAAGCGGAACATATTTTCCGAAAATCAACGGCATCGAATTTGTGCGTAAATGTGCTAATTTTTCAACATTCCTACGCGTTTCGAGTTCGTCCTCGTTCAAACCGTAGAATTGCATCCAACGACGGCTGTCCGGGTCATCTCCACCGGGTTGTCCGAATTCATCGCCTTGATAAATAACCGGAATTCCGGGAGTTGTGAGAATAAAGGCTTGCAAAAGCCGTAATTTCGGGAATGCGATTTCGGCATCTCCAACGGTAATTTCGCGCGTCCAGCCTGCTTGTTTTGAATCCTCGCCTCGACGCAAACAACCGCCTGCGTACGAAATGAAACGTCCTTTATCGTGATTTCCTGTAACATTTCCCATAAGATTGTGAAAACCGTGCGTTCTCAAACTTTGCATCATTGTTCTGTTAACGTTAACAAATGAGCCGTTCGGGTCAAGCAGCGCATTTTTAATGGCATCGAAAATATTAAAATCGAATTGACCATCCATCAATCCTGTACCAACGTAACTTCTAATCAGTTGCGGACTTCCGTAGGTTTCGCCCATTTGGAAAATCGGTCTGTCCATACGTTGCTTCATTCGCAATGTAACGGCACGCCAAAAACGCTCGTGAATATGTTTGGTTGCATCGTGGCGGAATCCGTCGAAATCGAATTGTTCAACCCAAAACATTAGCGAATCCGCAAGTCCTTCGGATACAACTTCTTGCTCAAAATCAAATTTCGGCAAAAAATAATCAAACCAAGTTGTGAGTCGATGCTCGTCCCAATATCCTATATTTCGCCTTCCGTCGGGCAAATAAAGCGGTGTAAACCAACTTTCGCGACCTTCAATAAACGGACTTTCTTGATGCAAATGATTAGCTGCATAATCCAAAAGCACGTTCATATTATTGGCGTGAGCCGTTCGCAAAAGCGTTCGCAATTCCTCCTCCGTTCCAAAACGCGGGTCAACAACCGTCATATAAATAGGCCAATAGCCGTGATAGCCTGTAAATTTAGTTCTTAAACCATAGTCCAATTCCTCGTGCAAACCCCAAGCACCTTCGGGATTTAATGTAATTGGCGAAATCCAAAGCGTGTTTATTCCCAATCGCTGAAAATATCCATCCTCGATTTTTTTGGTAATTCCGACAAAATCTCCGCCAAACCAATCTGCCATATAATGTACTTCGGGAATATTCAGCGGGCGATTATTGCTTGGGTCGCCATCCTTAAAGCGGTCAACCATCAACATATACATAATCATTCTGTGCCAATCCGAACGTACTAAATCGTCCGAATTTGTGATAACTCTTCCGCGCTGTAACGGAATTAGCAAATCGTTCGACATTCCGGCATCGTTGTACGAAAAAACACGGATAAACGAGCGTTCCATATCTCTCGCATTTCGAGGAATTGTGATGTCGATTTTGCCATCGTTGCGAGTTCTTATAAAATTTTCGTCTAATCGTACATTTTGCCAAAAAACGAAAAGCTCCTCGTATGGATTTTCAACATAAATAGTAACGCGATTTCCGCCCGAAACAGTGAATAAACTCGGCGGTATTCCGTCTAAATTTCCTACTGTCAGAATAGAATTAAATCCGCCCATACCGTTGCTGATAATTTCGGGATTGTGCGGATTTGGCATATCTACGCCGTTGATTACAAGGCAATACTGATATACGCCAACAGGAATTTCCAAAGTTACAGTCCAAACGCCGTTAATTAATTCAGCCACAGCCTCATTTTGATTCCAATCATTAAATTCGCCTTTAATTTTCAAGGAACGAAAACCTTCATCGGGAATGTTGAACGTAACAAATTCGTTGTCGCTCGCAACCATCAGAATGGATAAAATTTCGCCCTCAACCGTTAATCTCAATTCGGTTAATTTTGATGTAGTTTCGGGCAGTCTTGTGATGTACATTAAGCGATTTTCGGCATCAATTCTGATGTTGTGTCCGCGTGCTTCGGCTGATGTAATTGCAAAAGGCGGAAGCACATAATCGTTGATAAATACAACGGTTTCGATAGGATTAAGATGAATAGGCGAGGCTAATCCGGGTGCAACATTTGGTCCGACCGGACTAACAGAACGACCGCAAGCAACAAAAAGCAAAGCGGTAAAAATAATGATGATGAATTCTTTTTTCATATTTTTAAATTTTAATTTTTGATTTGATTACAAATTGTTTGGGCGCAAAGATATGAAATTAGTTTTGATTTGCGGTGATTTGTTTTTTGCGAATTTGTCGCTAAATTTCTGCAATCGATGTAGATTTTTTTGATTAATGGTATTTTTTCGCAGAAATCACGACAAAAAAAATCACGAGTGAAAAAATATCTTTACCTTTGTACCGAATTGGTACAAACCGCAAAAAATTACAATCTATGTTAGTTATAAGCACAAGGGAATTTAGAGACAGGCAAAAAACTTATCTCGACGAAGTAGATAAAGGCTCGGAAATCCTTATTCGACGAGCCAAAAACAGAACGTATAAAATAATTCCTGTAACAAAAGACGATACGCTGATGAGTAGGGAAGCGTATTTTGCAATGCTCGATGAAGGTTTGCAAAGCATTAAAGAAGGAAAAGGCACGGAGTATACTTTGGAGGAAATTGATAAACTGTTAGGATTATGAATTATAAACTGAATAGTGCAACCCAAAGCGAAAAAAGATATGCTTGTACACGCAAAAGCAGGAAACAAGATACTTTTGAAAAAAATTCGCAGGTTATTTGAGGAATTGATAGAACACCCCGAAACAGGCACAGGCAAACCTGAAAGACTGAAATACAAAGATGAATACTATTGGTCGAGAAGGATTGACGACAGACACAGAATGGAATATGTTATTGATAACGACAAGGTTATCGTGTTTGTGATTTCTCTTTGGGGACATTACGGCGACAAATAAAAACTGTCTAAAATCAGGCAGTTTTTGTTTTATCTTTACCTCTCGAACAAAACAAATTGCACAAAAATGGTTAAAATGTGCAGAAATCCAATTTTTTAAAATACCTTTGCACAACTTTTCTTGTTTATGGGAAAAACAATCGCAACCGTCGCGTTGTTTTATTTTGGACACTTTAATAATTTAAAAATATGATTTTCAACAAAAAAATTGAGCTGAATCCGCTGACACTGAAAGCGATATACGACCGCTCGGTAAAAAAATATGCCGACCGTCCGTGTGTTTCGTTTGTTGATGGCGAACCGATGACTTACGCGGAATTTGGCAGACAGGTAGAAGAATTGGCGAAAAAACTTTTTTCGCTCGGTTTGAAAAAAGGTGATAAAGTGGCTTTGTTCAGCCACAATATGCCGAATTGGGTAATTGCCTATTTTTCGGTAGTTGCAAAAGGATTGACCATTGTTCCGATTTTGCCCGATTTTTCGCGCGATGAGGTGGAAAATGTACTCACGCATTCCGAATCGAAGCTTTTGTTCGTGAGTGAGCGGTTGTATCCCAAAGTGGAAGGTTTGAATTTGCCTAATTTAGTCGCGACCATAAAGGTAGATACGTTGGCAATTCTTGATGAAAATGTGAGCAGAATAGAAGATGTCGAATCCACTGATGTTGAAGTAAATGAGGAAGATATTGCTGCGTTGATTTATACTTCGGGAACAACAGGCAGGTCGAAAGGCGTGGTGCTTACGCACAAAAATATTGCGTTTGTGGTGATGCAATCGTATTTTTTCGAAGCTATTAACGAAAACGATGTGTTTCTCTCATTTTTACCGCTTTCGCACACGTACGAAAACAGTTTAGGCTTGCTTTTTCCGATAATGTACGGATGTTCGATTTACTATTTGGACAAACCGCCGACTGCTGCCGCATTGAAACCTGCGATGGAAAAAGTTCGCCCAACCGTGATGCTTTCCGTTCCGCTGATTATGGAGAAAATTTACAAAGCGCAGATTTTGGAAAAATTCTCGAAAAGACGTTTCAGCCGAATTATTTACAAAAATTTTATTTTCCGAAAACTGATTCATCGAATTGCAGGAAAAAAACTGCTCAAAGCTTTCGGCGGACGATTGAAATTCTTTGGAATTGGCGGTGCAAAACTCGATTCGCGCGTAGAACGCTTTTTGAGCGAAGCAAAATTCCCATACGCAATCGGCTACGGATTGACCGAAACTGCGCCATTATTAGCAGGAGCAGCAGTCGGAAAAACCAAACTTGGCTCAACAGGTGTTGCGCTTCCGGGCGTTGAATTGAAAATTCACGAGCCGAATAAAAAAGGAGTAGGAGAGATTTGGGCAAAAGGACCAAACGTGATGCAAGGTTATTACAAAAATCCCGAAGCAACCGTCGAAGTACTGACCAAAGACGGTTGGTTTAGAACAGGTGATTTGGGAACTTTTGACAAGCGCGGTCGCCTTTATGTGAAAGGTCGTTCGAAAACGACTATCATCGGTGCAAGCGGTGAAAATATTTATCCAGAAGATATTGAGTCGGTTATCAATAACAGCCAATATGTGGTCGAATCGCTTGTAGTAGAGGAAGATGGCGGATTGGTGGCGAAAATAATTCTGAATATTGAAGACCTCGAAAAAAATATTGACCACGCAAAATCAGTTATTGATGAGCGAAAGTCGAAAATGGATGATTGGTCGCAAAATTTCAAAAAAGAGCTGAACAAACGCCTCAATCGCAATTCGCAAATCAAGCGCATTGATGTAATGGACGAGCCTTTTGAGAAAACGGCTTCGCAAAAGATAAAGCGTTTCCTTTATCAGAAAAAAGAGGATAAAAAGGGCAAAAAGAAATGAATGTCAAAACTGTGATTTAGAATGATTTTTATGATTACCGTGATTTTCAAGAATCATATTAATCATAAAAATCACAGTTCAGATTTGTGTAGGGGCGAATTCAATTCGCCCTTACTGTTTTCTTAATAATTTTTTCGTACCTTTGTTGCCGTGTTTTTTAACAAGCAAAAAAAGTGAAAATTTCGGCTCGTTGGTTCATTTGTTCTTTTATGTTGGTTTCCGTTTTGGCGGTTGCTCAACAGGATAGACATGTGAGAACTTGGCATGTCGTTTCACCGCTTGCCGTTGTTGATAGCATTCCGGCTGATACGGCGCATATTAATTTTCAAGATACTAACCCGATTGACCGTTTCAGCATTGCCAATTCGTTCAATGGAAATTTAGGCTCGCCCATTCAGACAAAATTATATTTTTTGCGCCCGCAGAACTCGCGTTTCATTTTTGCCGATGCGTATTTTCCTTACACTGTTCGTCCCGATAATGTTGTTTTTTACAACACCAAAACTCCATTCAGTAATGTGCAATATTTGGGCGGTTTGCTTACCGGATTTCGCCCTGAGGAAAATGTGCAGTTTCTTTTTACCGCGAATGCCAATAGGCGATTGAATTTCGGAACAAAATGGGATTACACGCGCGCTTTCGGCGAATATGCCAACCAAGAAACACGGCGAACTTCGGCGCAACTGTTCGGAAGTTTCGATGGCGAACGTTACAGCGCATCGGGCGCATTTATGATAAATAGCATGGACAATTTTGAAAGCGGCGGAATTGCCAATCCTGCTGACATTCACAACTCGGATTTACCGAATACGCAAACAATCCGCACTCGGCTTCACGGTCCGGGATATTCGAGTTTTCGATACTATGCTTTTGTTTACAACCACAGTTATAGTTTTGGTTTTAATCGTACAATAGAAGTTTCGGAGGATTCTACGCGCATCGAG
>Ga0136643_10018107_pt1 | contig 10615 bp, 4 predicted proteins | sample TergutLab28metaG_FD_96883 | JGI IMG/M metagenome (GOLD analysis project Ga0136643, IMG submission 96883) | Labiotermes labralis P1 segment gut microbial communities from Petit-Saut dam, French Guiana - Lab288 P1 (version 3) (version 3) | ecosystem: Host-associated > Arthropoda: Insects >... | reverse complement strand
ATGGTGTTGAGGAGAATATTTGGACCTAGGAGGGACGAGGTAACGGGGGAATGGAGGAGACTGCATAACGAGGAGCTAAGTGATCTGTACTCCTCACCCAATATTGTGCGGCTGATAAAATCGAGAAGAATGAGATGGGCAGGGCATGTGGCGCGTATGGGAGAAGAGAGGGGGGCGTATAGTGTCTTGGTGGGGAAACCGGAAGGAAAGAGACCACTGGGGAGACCTAGGCGTAGATGGGTGGATAATATTAGGATGGATCTCCAGAAGGTGGGATGTGGGTATGTGGACTGGATTGGGTTGGCCCAGGATAGGGACAGGTGGCAGACGCTTGTGAGTACGGTAATGAACTTTCGGGTTCCATAAAATGCGGGCAATTTCTTGACTAGCTGCAAACCAGTTAGCTTCTCAAGAAGGACTCTGCACCATGGAGTAAGTAAGTAAGTATTATGCTACAGGCTCAGGTCTCACGCGTACCTCACCCTTTCTATTTTTTTTTATCGTGTAATTGTGTTGACCCTGTGTGTTTGAGTATTCATATATTCGTCTTTTTTCGAAATTGCCTCGCGTTTGTAATTGAATTGAATGGAATTAAACTGAATTATCAAAATATACAGGAATAAATTATCTCACATAAACATTCGTATACTTTAATAATCATAATATAGTTGTTATCTCTTTGTATGTTTGTTAACTCATGGTTTCTTTTTTGACGTAGGCCTATTTTGTCTCAGTGGCTGAAAAAGATTCGCTAATTCTAAAACGGAACACAACTCAGGGGCTACCAACACACAGTCCGCAATTTTTTTGCGGACGGATTTTAGCCTGGAGGTACGAGGAATATCGTGTCTGGTTGAGGCGACCCTGGGCAGATGTGTGAGCATGGGATATCTACAGATGATGACTTCAATTCAGCCAGATTTGATAATGACGGCCATTACTGTGATGAATCTCGGCTTCACTAAGTGGACTTCCTTGCCCACTGTTCAGTTGTCTGTACTATTAAGAGTGTTCGCATCACATTTCTATTTTCTGTGTCACAAACTGTCCATGCAGTAATAAATCAGGTAATTTAGCTGTACTTGATAGATTAATATTTGGGTAAATTCTGTTTAAAACATGTCCAAAAAGTAGCCGTGTGCAATAAGAAATAGTTCTTAAGAGCACTGAAAAATATGTAGTTGTGTATTCAGTTACAAACAGTAATGGAAAGCAGCATTTACTGCATGCAGTTTAGGGGTCTGATATTTTGCATGAATCTTTCGCCTTGCTGAGAATGCACTGGAACTGAAACTGGAATTGGCATTGGAAATAGAAAGAATTTTTTAAAGTAATACTGAGGACCCCTTTATGTATATCTATCAATTAAAAGAATTGTTTAAACATACCTTAATTTCGATGAATAGAAAAGAAAAAACATTGATTAGAGATTTTAAAATATAGAATGAGAATTACAGATAGCAGGTAATAACAAATGGCACTCGTGTAGAAGGAATATTGTTCATGAGGTCGTGTACTTTTTCCTTACCGATGTCCCAGAACATTCAACAAGACACTTGTAGTTCGTAACGTGTTAATATAAATTAATACCTTTCAACCGCACAAGTTTGATTGAATATTGACGCTTCCGATTTGTATTCGGGAAGTGCCCAGTTCAAATTTGGGCTGGACTGCCTACTATCCTAATTGAATGTATTAATGGTTTTCCTCTGTCAAGTACTTCAGTTCGGCCAGCGCCAGTTTCTTTCTTACCTCTTCCAAATCGTTTGTTCACTGTTCCCAATCTGTACAGTCTAAGTAGCTGGTATCATCCTTAACTCTTGAATGATTCTGGGGTTTAATTCCAAAGTACTGGCTGGCCGGGGGGGGAGGGGGGGTGTGGAAATTCATAGTAACCTTAAACGCTTTCACGAGTGTACGGTGCACCGAGGCCGGCGGCAGGTGATTAATTAAAGGTTCATAAGCGTAACAAGGCCAGCGTTGACAAGTGAAATAAACTACAAGTACTACGGTTACTTTCTGCCGACTTCGGAGAGGATGGGTTGTATATTTGTTTAAGTTGCGTATATTATGCGAGCGCGTGTGCGTGCTTGTGCGTGTGTGTGCATGTGGGAGATCCGTATGCCAACCATATAAGCATTCAAACTTCGTCTTCAGGGGTCCGATGCAGCCAACAACACTGTGGTCACTGGTCGCTGTCTGTCTCCTGGCTGCAGTTAGTCCTGTGGCCATGTGTCCTGCTGTCTGCAGATGTGACATCTTCAGGTGGAACAGTTCCAGGGAGCAATACGTAAATGGCACCAACTGTTCAAACGCCTCACTCTCTGGTATTCCTCCAGGTATCGAAGCCAGCACCACGATTCTAATTGTTTCTTATAATAATATCACTAGACTTCGCAACAACGAGTTCTTAAAAATGAGGTTGGGAGAATTAAATTACGTCGACCTTCGTAACAACGGTTTGGTGACGATAGAAGAGTCTGCTTTCCGAGGTCTCCGTAAGTTACATGAACTCAGGTTGCAGAATAATAGACTCAGTGTCCTGCACCCAAACACTTTCAAGGAAACGTTCAGTCTGATTCGGTTGGATGTGGGTGAAAATTCAATCACTGATATTCATGTAAACACACTCACGAGTAACAAAAAACTAAAATATTTCAACATAGGGAACAACAGGCTAAACGCAATTCATCCTGATACATTCAAGAACAATGCAGAACTTCTGAGCATTAATATAAGTACAAACTTCCTCAGTGAAATTAACCGCAACCTTTTCGCCAACAATTTCAAGTTATTGTACCTCAACGTTAGCAACAACAAAATGTCATTCCTAGACGAAGGAACGTTTAAGAACAACAGCAGTCTTTGGAAACTTGACCTCAGTAAGAATGCGTTTTCAGAGATTCATCGTGAGACGTTTAAGGAGAACACGAAATTGTCGTTCTTACACGTCAGCCACAACAAGATCAGCGAAATTCATCAAAACACACTGAGGAACACCAACCTTAGCGGTTTGTTTCTTAGTCACAACATGCTCTCCTCACTTCATCCCAGCACATTTGAAACTAACAAATATCTAAAGACTGTAGATTTCGCCAACAACAGACTCATCTCCCTTAATGCCAGCACGTTTGTGGCTACCAGTAGGCTGGAGAACTTGCATATGAACAGTAATAGAATCAAAAGCCTTCATCATATTACTTTCAGAAACAACCCTAATCTCTCACATATTTTCCTTAGTGACAACGAAATCGATTTCATGCACCCTGATACGTTTATAAACAACACGAATTTACAATATCTGTGCATAAAAAACAACTCCATAAGGTCAGTTCACCCAGACACATTCAAATATAACTCCAAACTACGTCACTTGCATCTCTCGAACAACAGGATCACGTCACTCCATCCCAATACGTTTATTAATAACATCGCACTTCGATATGCTTACATCAACTATAATACAATCAATGAAATTTTCCCCAGCACCTTCAAGAACAATTCCCGTCTGACCACCTTGGATCTTAGCAACAATAAAATTAGTTGCCTACAACAAGATACTTTTGATGGAAAAATTGAACTCCGGACATTGAACCTTAGCGGTAACAGGCTGAAATATCTTCATCCGGATACCTTCAGTAATAACAAATATTTAGGGGATATTGACCTCAGTATGAACAGAATCACTGTCCTGCAACCTGATACCTTCAAGAACACAATGAACCTCAGGAAACTTCTTGTTGGTAGCAATGCCATAAATTCCTTACACTCCGGCATATTCATAAATAATAGCAAGTTGTCCATGCTGGATGTAAGTAACAACACACTCACGGATGTAAATCCAGACACATTCAAGAACACAGATTTGAGACACCTGGATTTAAGTTACAACCAAATAAGCTCGCTCCAACCTGATATATTGAAGAATAATATAAATCTTCAGGAATTATACCTAAACAACAACCAGATGAGATCACTTAACCCCTATATTTTTTGGGGAAATTCCGCGTTGCGGAAACTGGATATTAGTGGAAACAAGATCACTCATGTTGATAGCAATACGTTCTATAACAACACCAAACTCTATTATTTTAACGTAAGTTACAATGAAATAAACTCTTTGGACCCTGGAATGTTTTTGAACAATACTAATCTCAGAATTTTAGACTTGTCGCATAATAATTTGACTTTTAAAAGTAATATTCCTATTCTTATAGCACCAAATTTAAGTCATTTGTTCCTAGAATTTTGTAACATTCAATATCTTCCTGTTATGGCTTTTCAAAACTTAACCATGCTACAGAATCTCAGGCTGAATAACAATCGTCTTGAGACGCTGGAGGGAGAACCAAAAAGACATCCACTGAAGCACCACAGTATGGCTGGACTACCATCTTATTTACTCAACGGCCTCAGAAGATTAGAAGTATTAGATATTTCCAACAACAAGTTGAGGAGTTTAAATATAGATTTAGTTAGCAGTCATGACAATTTGAAGTGGCTGAGTGTTTCAGGCAACCCTGTTTATTGCGACTGCAAATTGCAGGAATTGTGGAGATGGTGTTTTGAAAGGTATCCAAAAACGCACACTGCTTCTTGTGACAAACCAGACACATGTTCCTGGGAAGTTGTGCGCAGTCTTTCGTGTGGTGTAACAAATAGGACCACATCAGGCGTGTCAACAATCACGGCGTTAATAGCTATATCCGTTCTGGTGCTGGTGATTGTTACGATCATATGCAGGGTTGTGCCCAAGTACGTGTTGCAAGAGCTGTGGTCTGGCTTCGTTTACAGAACTATGACATTCTTCTGCAAAACTCTGAATGCGGCATTCAGTTCATGCTTGGCGTACCTCAACACAAGGGCACATCGAAGGACTTGTTCTAAACTCCCTACGTCAGATGATCTGTAGAGCCCTTATTGAAGACAGTCTGAAGCACAGTTCAACTACTCTTTGTTGCGTAGAGAGCAATTTCATACACCTTCATTGCATACAACCACGAAATAAGCTACATCCAAGTAAGAAGTCACCATAATCTGTGGATGTCTCAAAATAAGGACATGCTTTCTTAACCGTGGTTTATCCACCACTTTCAGACCCGAACATACGGTTGTTTGTCCCATCCCAGTTCCCTCTTCTGGTTTAAAGTGTTAACTACGGAATCCATTGTCACCTAGTAAAACACCTTGCATTTTTTCTCAACCTACCCCTACAGCTGTTAAAAGCGCAGATGCTTGTACTCCAATCGTGTAGTGCCTCTTCGGTGAGGCAGGGGAGAAATCTACCAAAAAGGTCTTCATCGACATAGGATAATACGGAATCTTTGGTTATAAATTTGTGTTTCTAGAGGGTCCTGACCCACAATTCACTACTCCTAATAAAAATTTAGGGTCGTCATAGATTCTGCTACTACTGTGGGAGGAGACATTTGTTTTTTTTTAATAAGTTTTTTTCCCAGGCTTTTAGGAGTCTGAAAAAAAAGATGTAAACGAGTAATTGCTTTATTGGGTGTGTAAAAGTATGTTTCAAGAAACAGAGCTTAGGAGAGTCCGAAACTCAGCGGAGCAGAGAGACTACTAAAATCGCACTGTCCTTCAGTCCATACGTCTAATCGAGCACTGCGGAACGGATTTTCATGAAATTTAATTGATAGTTTTACTAACATTTAGTCGGTTCAATTAAATTTTCGTTTACATAGGACTGCTCTAATGACAACTTTACACAAACACCTCCATACCTTTCTGCGGACATCACGAGTGTAACTTGCTACACATTAATCGCAACGAAAACGTTTGGCCGAAACATGTAGATAAGAATAAGACACACACATTGTGATCAACACGTTCTGTCTGAAATAGTGTGGATTTCGCAGCAGTTATACCAACCACTGAGGAAAAAGTGGGTGAATTCAAACAACCTCAGGCAAAATCCAGCACCGTGGGGATTTACAAACAATTCCCTCCACGCTATATTACAGCGCCGTTGCTACGCCACAAAGAACACAAGGTTTCGCGATTACCTGCGCTTTTTCCTCGACCGGTATTGACGAGTTTTTCTACGAAATGTTGTGAAACGAATGCGTATTTACGTATCTTGTGTGCACATGCATTTGCTAACGTGTTGAGATATTTTCTGTTATGACTTCCGGGATTCCACCTGTAACAACATGAAGAGTTCTGACTGAAAACTTCAGATGTCACAAGACTAGCTAATTACTTACTCCTTAGCTCTACGGCCCTCTTAGAGCCTTTGCCTCCTTAATTACCGACGCCCATTCTCCCTATCGACTGCCTTCCCTCGCCATCTCCGACAACTCCTTCTCTATATCTTCCAACCATCTCAGTCTTGGTCTTCTACTACTTTCTTCTACTTTCCTCCGGTTTACTCTCAAATATTTCTTAACTGTCCTTCCCTTGTCCATTCTTACTACATATCCCATCCATTTCAATCTTCTTTGCAATATCTGCTATTATATCAAGATCTTGACATAGCTCCCTCAATTCGTGATTAGTTCTTATTCTCCACATTCCCTGCTCTACCACTGGTCCATATATCCTTAATATTTTCCTCTCCCATGCACTCAGTCTTTTCAGACTAGGTAATTCTAAAATGACAGATATATATTTATCATTATGCAATTAGGCATTTGTGCGTTATGATTTTATTATTACTATAATAATAAAACTATCAGCATTATTAGTAACCTTACTACTACTACCACCACCACTACTACTACTACTACTACTACCACCACCACCAGCATCACTACATATTTAGCCACTAATGCTAGTACTGTAGCATATGCAGGACTTCATTCCTTGTCTAATTAAGATAAAACATTTAGAAAACACCGCGTTTCAGAGACGTTCCCTGTGCCCGCCTTCAGGTTAAGCAAGATAGGTAAAGTGTGTGTGATGTAATTATTACGTCACATTCGTTCTTCGACAAGTCTTTTGCACCAGAAAGTTTGCTAGTAAAAGTTTCGACAGTCCAGCTGCAGTTCATATTCCACTCAATCTTACTGCTGTTTTTAGGATACGAAAAAACATAGGCCATCTGGAACATCAGATGTCCATCTTTGATAGGCAGAAATTATACATTAGCGTCTAACTGCTAACGAGCACACAATACAACAGGAACTGCTTACGCGAAGGTCAATGATGTGGACATTAATGCGCAGAGAAGAAATGTGAATTGCATTCGCACAGCGCTGGCATCTCTTCTTTGTACACGCGCAGGCCTGACCAGTTTGGCAACAAAACTGCATTTTGTAACATTGAAATTTTGTGACAGCTGATGAATCAAATACCTTGTGTCCTTTCCTTATCCTGCTAATGGTTCTACAATCGAGCCTAATAACTTCGTTTACAGCGGTGGCTGCAAAATTTGCAGGGGAGAGAACACGCCATAACACATATGTTTTCTTACTTCTTTAATCGTAGAAGAAGCGAGCGGTAAGGGTTCTAAACGCGTTGTTTTCCGAATATTTTAAGTAATTTCAACCACAGCACACAGTCCATTCCCAGTGCCGAAGTAAAATTAATTACATATCGTACACATTTCATTATTTATATATATATATTACGCATAGCTGCTGAAACGTCTGGCATTTTTTTATATTTTCTAGTTGAGAGGCAACATAAAGTGTGTCCCCGGGGGTTCAAGGCCTTAAGATGATAGCCAGACGATTAAACTGAGCTGTGTAAACGTGATCTAAGAAGCTAAATATCTACTTATTCGCAAGCCTCAGGAAGCAGAGAATCAAATGACTTCCTTGAAAGAAAAAATATGGCGTAGACCAATTAGAATATAATTATTTATAATTCCTGTGCTTGTGCGTTTTACAGAAAGGTTTTGCTAACATATTTGCCAGTTACTTTGTCACACAGTTACTTTTTGTTGGTTCAAGACGATCTGTTCTTTGCGGTATCTGGTTTCTTTTTTGAACTTTTTCCTCTTGTTTTAAAGATGTCCGGGTCGAGATGGTTGTATGGCATGTCACACCAGTCCCGACTTTGTGCGGGTTGATTGTTTTGCAGCAGGTGAGGAGCAATCAGCACAAACATGTGCTAGAACAGAACATAACTCCATCAAACACGTATCTGTATACTGGTTGCTGTAGCTAAAGAAGTTTGTTGGATTTTGCGTTATTCGTGTTTTTGAAGTTAACAGAACAAATCAGAACTCCTGTGTTCTTCGTTTTCTTGGGCAGAATACAAACATGGTCCCCACAAAGGTTTCACATTTCCAAAGCTACATTATTATTATTATTATTATTATTGTTACTTTAACCTTGGAAAGCCTCAGACTTACTTTATGTACCACCAGCTTTAACATTCAGAAATTCTGTGTTCTGTCCACAATGCCTTTATGTGTTTTGTGTGGATCTCAGAACAAACAGCTATTATCTCTCTGTACAGCATTAATATATCGGCTTTTAAACTGAGGCAGAGAGTGTTTACTGCGCAATACGAACTGGGTCCTCAAATCGGAGAGATACAGTTTCATCCTTAAAGGGTTAATTCGTTATGTAATTACTGACAAATCAGTAATATAGGTTCATGTAAGACGACGTATTGCGGAAGGATGTAGAAGAGGTCGAGGCCTATGTAAAATATCGTAAGAGTATTTGCGTGGAAGACTGAGGTAAACCACAGAAATCCTGAGTTAGGACAGCAGAACAGCGAATCTACATTTCAATCCATAGCATTCGACACACGATACATGAGTTCTAGCAATTCAGCCACGACGATTATCATCACGACTCTGGCGATGCCGTTAGATGCTAAAAGGTCGTAACGTTAGATATGCCAACATCTGAAGAAATAAGTAAAATAATATTTATGCAAAGACTTCACACCTTTGCAGAATAGCGGGTATGTGCATTGAGACTCCATGCATTTTGGTCACCAAGGATGTAGCTGCAGTATCTGATGCATCATAAGCTGGATGGGTACTAAATCAGTCTAGTTGTGACAGCCAAGGGCATATTTCATGTATGTAACGATAATGTTACTCAGATAATATAGCTCACGGTCAGCTAATTTTTGAAATGAGCTCTTCTGCAAGTCTTCATTAAATAACCTACTAGTAAATCAAATTAGATATTCAGTTTGGAGTTTATTTATGGTAACTGTAAACTAAAATGCATTCGGGGCTTTGCCCGAAAGAAGATGTCTGTCTAAAGCTTATTGATTTCCAGGGTTCTTCATATCTGCATTTTATGTGGTTCTTATCTTTAAATGTACAAAAATTAATATTATTTAATTCACTGTATGTAATTCTTCATGAAGATGGCGACTTACGGCCGAAACATGCAGGAGGGCACAAGCTTATGTATAATTTTAATTCTGTTGTGTATCTGGTATATATTAATGTTTACGGTTAATTGCTGTAAATTTGAAGTCGTTTTATTCCCCCAAATAAAGGGCACGATATTATCGCATGTTCTATAATCTCCATACAAGCAAAGCAAAATACTTACGAATTTACAACAAAAGTATGTGGAACTGAATATGAATGTCATCTATGAGCAATTGAACGCAGCGTACAAGTGTAGCTAAAGAACAGACAATGGGAGAATCAGTAAATACTAAGCTGTTTCATTCAGTTTTAAGGGAAAGCGTAACGACGAATTATATTGCAATGTTTGTACTGATTAGGCTTATCTGTAATCATCACTTTATGGCAAAATGTTTATTTTCCACAACACAAAATTCACCCACAAAAGACTTATGCATGTTCAAAATATCTTCGTGTTATATCCTCACAGAACATGGGGACAGTCAAAAAATTTTCGTTTCTTAGTATTAAAACTTACCTCAGCCCATGGCGTAAGTCCCATGGGTGTGAATTTAAACTGCCACTGAGGGAGTCCCTGGTGGACGAGCATCATGCGGAAGTAGTGTGTAAAGTTCTCAGCCAGGAAATGCCACTCGAAACTCCTGTCGAGTAGCCAAATCTTGGGATCCTCTCTCTTCAGGTCGGATTCACACTCACGTTTATCCAGATACACAAGACACACCTGACAACCAATTTGTACAGTAATATGCATACCCTCCAGCGAAAGCGTTTTTTCACATTATGTGACTCATCTTTCTTTGCTTGATGTTGTACATCCAATAAGTGGGCCGGGTAGCTCAGTCGGTATAGCGACTGACTACGGCCTGGACGGTCCGGGATCGAATACCAGTGGGGCGAGATTTTCCGCCCGTCCAGACCGGCCCTGGGGCCCACCCAACCTCCTGTAAAATGGGTACCGTGTCTTTCCCGGGGGTAAAGTGCGGCCGGGGCGTGCTGCTGACCACTCACTCCCTTCTAGCGCCGCAGTCATGGAAGAGTAGAGCTATACCTCTACCCACCCTCTGGGCCACACTGGGCCTGTAGCGGGAACACTTTACCTTTACCTTCACCTTTGTACAGCCCATAAATTTGCTTGGAATCAAGTAAGTCAAAGTACACTAGACTTTCATTTAGTTGCAAGTTGTATTCTAAATTCTTTAAAATAACCAACACGATGTCACTTGTAGACTATCCTTTATTTTCATGGGTAGTCGTCATTCACTCTCTACATGTTTCGAGCTTTCTAGAAGCTCATCATCAGGAGATCATTCT
>Ga0136643_10018105_pt1 | contig 10615 bp, 10 predicted proteins | sample TergutLab28metaG_FD_96883 | JGI IMG/M metagenome (GOLD analysis project Ga0136643, IMG submission 96883) | Labiotermes labralis P1 segment gut microbial communities from Petit-Saut dam, French Guiana - Lab288 P1 (version 3) (version 3) | ecosystem: Host-associated > Arthropoda: Insects >... | reverse complement strand
TCCCCCCCAGGTGTATGAATTTTATGAATGAGAATTAATGTTTGCAGACTAGATGAAGCTGAGAGGGAATTGAATCAAGCAATGAGTGTGCTGAGGGAGAAGCAGCAACACTTGGCAGAGGTAGAGAAACAGATTGCCCAATTAGAAACACTGTATGATGCCAGTCTTGCAGAGAAGACTGAGCTGGAATTGGTCATAGACGTGACTGGAAACAGACTCACAAGAGCAGGAAGACTGACTTCAGCCCTTGGAAATGAGCAACTCTTATGGGAAGAGTCAGTTAAGGTAGGAGACACATGATCGGCAATTTACATTTTAACATTCTTTTGATAGGATAGGTTGTGTTGGGTTAAGTTACGTTAGGTTATACTAGGTAAGGGTTAGGTTAGTTTTGGCACTTCACATTTGTTGAGTGTTAGTCTGATTAGTGAACGCTGAATTGTGAACAGTTTAGAAGGATGTGATAATATAACTTCAAAGAACATCCCAGCATAAGTGTGAATGTCCTGAAAAATGAGGCCTCAGTTGGAATAATTAACCTCTGGGCACAGATATGAAGAAGAAGGGCCTGAACATAACACTAGGTTTACAAGATTTTATATTGTCTTTATTTTTGTAATTGGACATTATTCATAGCAATATTTTTGTAAGATGTGTAATACCCAGTTGAATTTTTGTTAGGATCTTGATGCTGGTTTAGTCACTTTAGTTGGAGATGTTCTTGTAGCAGCTGGATTTATTGCATATCTTGGGGCATTTACAAGTACATACCGTGATGAGTTGATGGGACTTTGGATATCTCACTGTAAACAACTTTCCATTCCTGCATTGGAAACTCTGAGGTAATACAGTCATTTTAATAATCTCTGCTGTGTATATGATTTTTAAATTGGTCGCTTGTCTGTAAGCTGTGCACAATTTTGTGGATCTTTATATAATTTCTACCATTTTTCCTTCAGACCAGTCTGCATATTACAACTTAAATTAAGGTTGCACCATATCATAGCTTCTATTAGAATCACTTAACTGATTGACAATTCCAAGAATTAAATGATATCATAGGTGCTATACCATCACCAGGATCTTGTAGAATTGTTTCTTAGCAACTGTTTAAAATCAGTAGACCATTCTACTTACTGATCAACATGTAAACTTTTTTTATCTTGTATTCAAGTATGTGGCTGTAAAATCATTTTTTTCATAATTTTGACCTAACCATTTTTTCAAATGCATTTACACACATGCACACCCACACATTAGCCTATTTTTATGACCAACTAATTATATTGATCTTAGCATCCTTGCATGTAGCTTGCCATTTGCTATGTACCACAACAGAAATTGCCAGAACTCTGAAAACTGACTTGTGAATACTGAGTGGGAAATTATGCACTAGCTACGAATTTTTTGTAGTGGTGACCAGGAAACCATATTTTTTTACCCTTTATGTTTTGTCATCATCATCATTTTTGCCATTATTGTCATCATCCTTGTCTTTGCTGCTGTTTTTATGATGATTATGATGATAATTATGACAATGATGACAATGATGGTGGTGATGGTGATGGCTTCCTAAATGTAATTTGCCAAAAACTTGCATGTTTGGATATTACATCACACATCGTGTCATCACTTATGAATTTCCCTTACTGTTATGATTATTTTTAATAACTTAGCTTTTGTTTCTTATATGTTTTAACAGTCTGATTGCAGTTCTGGCAGATCAGCATGACATCCGGCAGTGGAATACTTGTGGTCTGCCAAGAGACAGAGTTTCTACAGAGAATGCTATCCTTGTAATGCAGGCAGAAAGACGCCCACTCTTGATAGATCCACAGGAACAGGTTGGTCTTGCAGTTAGGCTTATTATGTTATTTAACAGTAAGACATGCAAAGAATGATGATGCTCTACATCACATTATGTAAGCCATAATTGAACCATTTCTCCATTGGGTTTGTGTTTATATGATTAACGTGTCAGAAGATATAGTTACAAATGTTTCCTATACCTAGTGCTGTGATCTCTATGAATGTGCTCTGACATTCCTGTGAATTGAGATGGGTATATCTGAGTGATGTAATGAGAACCAGAAAAGTGTGTATTATTATTTTCTGGCACCTTCTTTTGGCTCTTACCTTCAGTCACATCTTCCTGATGTACATTTGAATATGTTTACGTTGAAGTTTACAATGGGATAGACAGAAAGAAAAGATACTGTATATGTAATTACTGACTGAAATTTGATGTCATGCTAATTAAAGAACTGAAGGAAATTTGCTGTTCATCTATATGATGCCATGTCATCTGATAAAAATTTAAGAGTATTTCAGAACAACTTTCTGCTTCCATCCAGGCACTGCTGTGAGAACCTAAAATAAAAGAAAGAAAGGAAAGAAAGAAAGAAGGAAGGAAGGAAAGAAAGAAAGAAAGAGAGTGTTGTTATCAAATTGAGGTAGTTGAGAAGTGTTTGTATGCATCAAGTTTTGAAGTGGTATTAATCTTTATCACGAATAAAACATATATGCTAGAGAGGCTTATGTTTTGTAGCTCAGTAGAATGAAACTGGCTACCAACCAGTAATCTTAGTTTACTACCAAATTAAAGTCTAATGTAAAATTGTGTGAAATGTTTCCTGATCAAAATAGTGTCTGGTTATGGATGTCATGTTAATTTGTACTTATTGGTAATAAATATACTTATGTCTATTGCAAGGAATATATATATATATATTCCTTGCAATACATATATAATATTAAATCAATTTTTTTTCTCTCCTGTACTGAAAATTCCTTTCATTCCAGTGTTTAAGATTTGTCTTCCAAATTTTTATGTCCTCAGAGCTTCAACTCATTGTGTCATAACATTAAATTGCCATGCTAACAGACTGGAAATGTAAGAGAGTGAATATAATTTTACATGCTGTAGTTTACATTCACACATGTGTAAATATAATACTCTGGAGGCCTTTGCTATTATATTACATGGCTTATGTTGGTTGTTTTTTACCAAAGTTCTGGGACAAACCATCAGCCCCATCCTCAAAGGCCAAGCAGTCCAATTCTTCTTGGATTGCTTTACTGTTGAAGATGGGACCATTAGTTTTACCTGAAATGTCGGTAACCAACTACCAGCCTGTGCCATATAATGTCCCAGAAGAGTGAAAGCCTCATCTTCAGTGCTACAGAAGCCTGAAATCTCACATTTAATACAGTTGTAAAATTAAGTAAAATGGTGGATTAGACTTACATTGCATTAATTTGTGAACTATATAAAATTTTCTATGATGTTGATCCTGCTTTCTTTATGATCCATTACTTCAGAATTTACTGTGCTGTATGTCTCCACGTTGACTCTGAACTATAAATGAAACAAAATCAGTCAAGAAAATATGTATTAAAATTTATGTCATTCCTCTGTATACAAAGGTACATTATAGTTGGAGATCATAGCTTCAACACAAATTAAGTACAACTGTGTCTTTCCACACAACAGTCACGTAAACACAATTTAAAAGAGTGGAGGTAAAGATGTCCCCCTTTTAATTAAAGCCCATATCATGAAGATGTATGGGGGAGTCTAGGTTTGCATCCATGCACTACTGACCTCTGCATTAGACTGAAGTGAGTGGTCAGCTTTACTTTCTGGCTGCCTTAACTCCGTGGAAAAATCCCCCATTACTTTTGGATAGGTGGCTGAGTGGGCCTCAGAGCTGGCTCAGATGCTGTGGAGAAGGGAACAAGTTCTTGCCCTTGATGAAGATTGAACTCTGTTTCTGTATTTTCCCTTAACATTGTCACTGTCCTGACAGAGCTGTGGTACCTGTTACATACATCCATTGCATTACTTAATGTTTCCTTTCATTAAATACAGGCCAATCAGTGGATTCGCCAGATGGAAAATGTTAATGGCTTGAAAACGGTGAAACTGACAGATTCCAACTTTTTGCATGTTCTTGAGAGTGGCATCAGAACTGGTACACCAGTCTTGTTGGAGGATGCTGGAGAGACACTGGATTCTGCTTTAGGCCCTGTACTGATGAAACAGATATTTTTTCAGGTATGTTTGTCTGCATACCAGAATCTATGAAATAAGTGTGCCAGTTACTTATTTCATTGTTATCAGAGTCCTATGTATGTTATATGTTTATCTTAATTTTGCTTCAGGGTGAAAGAACCATGATGAGACTTGGTGATACTGATGTTGATTATGACGATAATTTTCGTTTCTATGTGACAACCAAACTATCTAATCCACATTACTTGCCAGAGATCTGCATTCAGGTGACACTGATAAACTTCACAGTTACACCATCAGGTTTGGAAGAGCAGTTGTTGAGGTAAGTACTTGTATAAATAATATATCTGATCTATGATCACTGATGAAAAGTGTCTTTCTTGGACTGTTTATGACAGTAGTCCTATGAATATGTATTTTTTTTACCAGTCTGTAATTAACCTCTGTAGTGCTTCATAATGATCACTTGGTGTATGCAGTTCATGCAAATGAGTTCGTGAGAGTTACAGAAAATTTGTGAATTGAAAAATGTTCTCTCTATGTCTTGAAACTGATCCTTTGGAACTGCATGATTCTAGGATAATTTTAACCATATGAAATTGCTGAAAGAATGAGTTGATATCATAAGTTTTTGTCTTTTGAAATCTCCAGTACCAAATCCTGGGCACTTGTATGGATGAAGCAATGACACAGAAATTATGTACCCTACGTGAGGTATAAATTTTGTTCTGTTTTGTTCAGAGCTCTTGGTATGTACAAGAAGGGATTCGTGTTTTTATACTATCTGGCATGAAAGATTTTATGTTGTTTTTAAACAGCTGACTGTGGAGAAGTGAGCTGGAGTGTAAAGAAGCTGCAACAGTGCTATTGCATTTCATCCCTAAGTTTTGCCATTAAACTGAAACCACTAGGTATACATATGTTAATTACATTAGTACGTTTAACCCTTACCCTGCTAACGTGGAGAATATGGTGAGCTCCTAATAATGCCAGCAGATGGCAGATGGGATTTAACTCAGCGTTTAAAGGGTTAAGTATGCATCTCAGTTTGTATTGTTTGTATAAGCCAAATACACTGAAAAAAACTGAGTGAAAGTGAGCATATGGTTACATAACAACTTGAAGGAAAGACACAAATTCAAGCAGGCTACTGAGGGAAAGGGCTATATATTGCACACAGCCAAATGATTAAGGTTTTCTGTGTCATGTATAGACCAGTACTTTTAGCCTTTTTTTTTTTCAGAAATTTATGTACAATTAAAGAAGAATTACAGGAATGGAAGTGAAAAGACTGCAGTCCTATTTAACAGCATGAAGAGAGCAGTGGAGAGGAAGAATATTCTATGCAAAGATAGCATAGTCACTTTCTCATGACATAACACTTCTGTACTGAGGCACCATTAAAGAAAATCTGGTTTCTAACTTCCCAGTGCCATTTGTTGTGGCTAAGGGTCATCTTCCTGACTTCTTCATGTTTTCCCCAGTGATGATTACATCATGGCCTTTGAAAGGACCTTTTTTTTCCCACTTGCCATCTGCTATGTTTCAAAAAGGTATATCCTTTTCAGTTTTCCATGCCCATCCAATAACAATGATCCTGTGACTTTTAAAAGGGTACTTTACATTTTCGTTCCCTGTCTGCTCCACCACTGAGAAGGGCCATCTTTTCTCTCTTCTCCATATTCTGTCTGTGATGACAAATTGTGGGCTTTAATGACTGTTTTTATTCATAGGTTTTATTCACATTTTCTATTTATCTTTCCGGTCGGACTGGACAGTCCTTCGTCTCCTTGCCCAATCCTGTGATGCCTGTTGATCACCTTCATCATGTCCTCACCCTACACAATCTGACCTCAAAAATGCCATCATCATGTTTCCTCAAATATAGTGGTAGTCATCTACAAGACTACAAGGTGCCATTACCCAGCAGACCACAGTCTGAAGAATGTCTCTTCTTCCAGTCCTTCTCATTATAATTTTAACATGTCTCATTTGTTATCTCCATTCTTCTAAGCTATTACAGGATTTACAGTAAGTTATCCAAGAAGTAGCTGATTCTAAATGAGATCTGCACTGTTTTGGGATTTCATGCAGCGTAGAATAATAATTTCTTACCGATTATTTGGGACAACATATCGGTCCCATCTTCAAGCACTTAGGTATGCTTCATACCTAAGTGCTCCCAGCATTTTTTTAGACAGCTTGACCCTTGCAGATGGGAGTGATAGGTTGTCCCGAAACGTCGGTAAGAAACTACCATTGTGCACAGTGTAAAATCCGAAGAGTGAAGATGAAGGCCTCAAATCAGGCTTGATTTTAAATGTTTACCACCTCCAACTTACAGAGGTATTTGGATACACTGATATGAAAACATTTCATTGATTTATATAGCACAGTGGATGATCTTATTGAATTGAATTTTTATTTTAACTTTTAGTGATGTTGTGCTTGTTGAGCAACCAGACTTAGAGCAAGAACGAAATGAATTAATGTCCAGCATTATTAATGATAAAAATCAACTTCAAACTATAGAAGATAAAATATTGAAGATGTTATATGCATCTGAAGGAAATATTTTGGATGATGAAGACCTAATAGACACACTGGATGAGAGTAAGGTAAAACACATGTTGAAGTACTGAAATTAAATATAGAGTGTAGAATGTTGGGAAATATATAGATGGCTTGCAGGGTGGTGTGGATAATCATCTGTCAGTCTGAAAGCAAGGATTTAATAGGAGAGTGAAGGAAGTTTCACAGTAAAAAACTTCAGATTTTGTACTGTTCATCTGGGGTAATTAAATCAAGAAGTGTGGAGACTGATGGGGGATGTAGCATACATGATAGAAAAACAAATGTACACAAAATTTTGATTAGAAGAGATGATGTTAAATACAGGCTTAGATCAGACAGTAATTATTAAATAGACTTTGCTTAAATAGGTGAACTTTGAAATGGCTTAGAATAGGAACAATGACAGACTCTTATCACTGTGTTGAACATTCAGATTTCATAATGAGCAATTGCTAGGTAAGGTGAACATTTAAGCTGTTTTTATAATTTGTATTTAATTGCTAAGGAATATTTCCTTTTTTTGTGTAGGAAAAGGCATCCATCTTAGCCTCAAGATTAGTGGAAACAGAGGCTAGAGAGAAGAGAATTTCTGTTGTGAGGGAGAGGTACCATGCACTAGCAACTCGTGGATCGGTGCTTTACTTTGTAGTTGCTCAGTTGGCTGACATTGATCCTATGTATCAGTGTTCCTTGAAATATTTCACCCAGGTCTGTAAATACTGTTTGTAAGAATATTGCCACATTTTTTATTATAGAATTGACATATTCCATAAATTGTCCAGTATAATAGTAAGTATAATGGAACTAACATTCTTAATGTTTTATGCTGTGTACATAACATTAACAAATTCAGAGGAAGGTGGAAATTGATGGGCCATTTTCAGTATACATCAGGGATATTTACCAGACAGCTGAAACTTGTAATAAAATATGTACATGTGGAAATTTTTTTCTGCAGGAGTTTTATGCGTGCAATTTTATTATAAAATTGATGATACTTTTTGGTGTGCAGACTGCAGTGGGAATAAGAAATATTCTCTTCTCCACACCCATCCAGACTGGGCCTGGGCCCAACCAGCCTACTGTGTATTGTGTCCTGGGTAAAGCAGCTGGGATCTAGTGTTGACAACCCACCCCCATCTAGTGATGCAGTTAAGAATGAGAAGACCTATAACTGTAATTTCCCTCTGTGCCAGTCATGGCCTGTTATGGGGATAACATGACCTTACTTTTTTTTGAGTACCAGTTACACACCACATGAGATATATTAGACTGGGGTACAGAAGAATCAGAGAGGATGCTGGGAAGGGATGCTAAGATGGTGCAGGTACAAAACTTGAATATATCAATTTCTCCTCTAAACTGAAAGAAGTCCTAAGTGCATTGAATTTCTACGCTTTGTTGCTGAATATGTTGATGTAATGTATATAGGACAGATTTATGTTTGGGATGCCCTCTCTTAGATTCTACCTCCAGTTTGCCCTCCCCCCCCCCCCCCCCTCCCTCTTTTTTCTTCTCTTCAGATTAGAATTTTTTCATGACAAATTATGAGAGTCTTTTATTGAAAACAAGTGTTTACCACTGTGCCACATCTGAAAAGTTATATCAGATATTTCAATTTCAAGTCTCAATGTGTTAACATTTACTGTTTCAATCTGTATTATGGTGATTGTTTAGTGTCTTAATTCTCTGCTGCTTAGTAGTTTTGATTCATAAAGACATGTACTGCATGCTCTCTCTTCATGATTTTAAGAAGTTAAATTGTTCTTAAGTGACTGTTCTTGGACACACTGATAAACAAAGAATGAACTTCACTGATATATCAGTGAGTGATGATTACTGTCCACACTGACTGTGATGTAGGGGACAGGGTAAGGGTCCAAAACATATTGCTTAGTTTAATACTGAAGCAGCTTATCATCTGAAAATATTTTAGTATGCTGCCCTTATTTTCCATGTGATATTCAAAACCTAAAGAAATAACTTCGTTTTAAAAGACTGAGATATAGCACTTCCCATTTTTATACCCTCCAAGCGACAGTGATAACTTAATGCTTATGTCATTCAGTTGTCTTATTTAGTCCTAAATTTAATGTTATTATTATGCATCTTGGTTTTAGGTATTTAATGCAGTGATTGATACAGCTGAGAGAGTTGAAGATTTTGAAGTACGTCTGCAAATGTTATTAGATAAAGTCACACTTGCAGTTTATACTAATGTGTCAAGGGGATTGTTTGAAAGGCATATGCTTGTGTTTAGTTTTATGCTGTGTGCAAGTATATTCAAACAGTCTGGTGTCGTCAGCGAATCACAGTGGAATTTCCTACTTCATGGACCAGTGCCTGTAGGAATGGTGAGTCACCTTGAAACATACAGATATAATGGCACACAGTTTGTGTCTTAGCTATTTTTTTCATATTTCTATCTTACGGTTAGTGATTTCATGATGGTATCATCACAGGAAATAAAATGAGTAACTTTTCTCCTTTAAAGAGAAATAAGTGATTGTGGTCTATCTGAATGTGCTGAATTCCAATCCTAGCTTAAAACTTTTGTGCCACTGGCCATTTTAAGAGTAAAGAATTGAAACTTCACATACAGCAAACCAAAAGATGGTCAGCCAGATGTGATGTGTCAGGTTTTGGCCTGTCATTCAATTACATGACAATCTTCTGACCAGTTTCTGACTGACAATGGGTGTTAAGAGTTTCCAGCAATTGCACAATTACTGCCATTCAGGCTAAATGTTGATGAAATGTTTCATGGTTTTATATTTTTCAAGGATATCAGAAATGTGGTTTTCCAAAAAAAAAGTATGACGTTTTTATAATCTGTACATCCGAATTCAGTGAAATGATCCATGATTGCATTCAATTCAATTTATTTTTGTTTGTCTAATCCGAAAGGGGGTTGTAACCCACAGGATACAGAACATGTCAATTATGAGGGATATTAATGTTGTACAGTGTACAGTACATTTTTTATGTCAGAATGTATTGGTACTGTGTTCTGGTAACAAATTGTGAAGAATTTCATCCTTATCTTTTCTTGATCATAATTAAACACTATTACAATAATTAAATTTTTGTTACAATCGGATGTTCTGGGAACGCTTTTGTTTATGTGGTTCAACAGTCAAAATCATGCCTGGGCTGCCTCATTCATGACATTTCTAAACCATACACAATTTAACACACATCTGGTAGGACTCCTCTGGACGAGTTATCAGCCCATTGCAAAGGCTGCTACCTACACAATACACAACCCCAAAGGATATGAACATCCCATCCCTTAGCTGGATTCAAACTTGCCGTCCCAGCAACCAAGCTTGGACAACACAGATACCAGGATCAGCTCTGGGGATAATTATTGGATCATATTAAGTAATGCAGTAAAGATAGTGAGAAAATACAAGATTCATTACTATTCTTACATGTATAGAGGAAGGAAGTAAGAATCCATTCTGACACATGGTGGGGAAAAGAAAAATTCTGCCAAGTACTAAAAACCATTTCTTCCCTTCTGAGTCAATCAGTTTATTATTTGAACTATTACAATTTATTATTTTCACACAAAAATTCCCTAAACTGTTCTTTTGAAACTACCCATTATAAATTTTCTGAGTATTATTCCATTAGCGTGGTATCTGATATACAAACTCTGCCTCATATCCTGTTGGCAGGAAATGTATGTGCTGATAAATAGTAAAATTAAGTTGTATCACAATGGGTCAAAGGCCGACATGGTCTCAGGGGTTATACAGATGCTGATATGTAAAACCATAAATCCTGAGAAAACCAACCGCAACAACAACGGCAGCTCTGTCGGCAAATCCTACTCCCACGTCCATGAAAGCTATGGCCACGTGACCCCTGGGCAATGCAGCTAAAACTGCAGCAGATGGGAGAGGGTGCAGGCGAAAGTCCAGCGCCTTAAAACTGGGCCCATTCAGCTAAGGGAGCACACCCCTACAGAAAAGCATGCAGGTCTAGAGGCATCAAGGTGGCAGCCCCACCACTAGACTC
>Ga0136643_10018100_pt1 | contig 10617 bp, 7 predicted proteins | sample TergutLab28metaG_FD_96883 | JGI IMG/M metagenome (GOLD analysis project Ga0136643, IMG submission 96883) | Labiotermes labralis P1 segment gut microbial communities from Petit-Saut dam, French Guiana - Lab288 P1 (version 3) (version 3) | ecosystem: Host-associated > Arthropoda: Insects >... | reverse complement strand
TTAGAATTATGAAACAAACTGCATTTTGAAGAGAAAAAAAAAACGGAGAGTATATACCGTGTTTAAAATATTCAGTACCTATATTTGTTGAATAAATATATAAAATGCAACTTTAGAGGTTAGTGGTGCGGTACGACCACTATAGTTGACATTAGGCGTCAAAAGGTTAATCCTTGTTGAAAGCCCATTACCACGTACTGGCCGACCGGCCAACTGAGGCTGGTTTGTTAATGAAGTGTTCTGCTCTGCCTTCTCTTTCAGGTGGGTCTGTCTCAAACCTTTTCAGAGTTAAATTATTTATTCACCCCCCCCCCCTCATTTTGTGGTCAGATTCGCTGGATAACGTCTCATATGAGAAAATTTGTGAAGGTAATGACCCTGTGGTTAATTAGGCCCTTTGTGATTAAGACATGGGGGGAGGGGCTAGTTGTATTTCCATGCATTCTTAAGTTCAGCACTGGTTGGAGACAAGTGGTCAGCTTCATACCCTAGCTGCTTTACTGGAGCGGAAAGAGCACCCAGTACCCGGTGGATATGATATAAGGCTGAGTAGTCCACGCAGCCATTCTGGACACAGGTGAAGACAGAAACCTCTGCCCCTACCAGGAATTGATCCCAGATTTTGTGATTCATCTGTCCTGTGACCTAATCATACTGACCTTGAATTATATCAGATTCATAACTCTCAGAAAGTATATTACATGTGCCAATTCAAAGCGCACACTAGTCCTTGATAGCAGTTGGTTTCCACATATTCTACCTGCCTGAACAGCAGATTTGCATTTTGCTTAAAGTATGTGTGTACTTCATAGTCACCATAATAAACAGTGATTATATCCATATATAATATAACATTTTGCTCTTTGTAATAGAATCACCAGTTTTTGTGTTGTGTGTGATAAAATGATTTTTAGAAAAATCAAATTTTAACTTTTCAAGGGTCAAGCTGGATGCCTTTTTGTTGGATGTAGTTCATCATATCAGGAAAAAAAAAACAGGTTTTGATGTGTGGCTTAACTATCCAGTACAAATGTGTAGACAACTAATAAAATGACCACTGGTTCTGCATTCGAGATTACCAGATGCTGGGAGTAATATTGGATGCCTACGCCTGATTTCAGGCTTTCGCCTTGAACTACATACAACTTTGAGGCAATAACCTGTAACGTATTTACCTTGCCATGGAAGGCCACATATTGTCTAGGCAGTGATTACGTTGGGCTTCAGTCTACCCTGCATTTTGTATCAATGAAACTTTTATGATGGGTCTTCAATATATAACTGAATACAAACGTATGATACTTTTTGGTCTTACTCCATGGTGCAGAGTCCTTCTTGAGAAGCTACCTGGTTTGCAGCTAGTCAAGAAATTCCCCGCATTTCACGGAACCCAAATGTTCATTACCGCACTCACATGCGTCCGCCACCTGTCTATCCTGGGCCAGCCCAGCCCAGTCCATATACCCACCTCCTGGAGATCCATCCTAATATTATCCCTAGATTATTGGTCTACTGTTATTATTGCAATATAAATCAGGAGAAATGCCTCGTATTTGTTTAAAATTGCAGACCAATTTTTTAATCACTGCACAAAAACGATCACGTTATTTACTACTTATCGAGCTGCTTATTTACATACTGCATTTACCGCCATCTCTAATAACCGCGAAACCAGGATTTACGGACACGCCTGAACTCTCATGTTCGCCAACATGTTTTGGGGGGAACTTACTTTTACTTTAAGCTGTGGTTCTGTGACAGTATAACATATGAAAAAAATTCAATATGCCTGCAATTGTACCTACAGTTAATTATTACTAGGACAAATGGCTTGGACATCTCAGAATACCAAAATATCGGCTACTGAAGAAAGTACGCAGCCAAGGGTTCCCACTACCTGGGTAGAACCAACAATTTAAAACGTTAAATGTGGAGGAAGAATATGTCAAGTAGATGACGTTACTTACCTGCGGGACGAGCGGTGATTTCCTATTGTATGATAATAAAAGATGCGGACATATAATTTGTAGGTAGGGAAATTTTGTTACAGTGAAAATTTTGCCTCTGTAGAAGGGAAATTATAAAGGTTCAACCCTGTATCACACAGCAGACAAGTCGTGAGTTTTGTTCAAGAGTTGTGTGTGAGCTATGTTTGAGGATATAGTGTAACCTTCGCAAATAAAAGATGGATGAAGAAGTTGTGGAAGAAGGAGAGGTAAACAAGGAGACTGCTTGCTTTGAACTGTATTTGAAAATGTATTTCAACATGGAAACTGGTAAACTGTGTATGATAACGCAACGCGTTATGGAGCTAAAATTGCGCCTTCCCGTACCGGACTGTTGTGTTAACAGCTATCATTGAAGCGAAGCATACAGTATATTTTTGTTGACACTGTATTATTCATCAACTAGTTCCGATATTTCGTATTTAAAGGTACATTTGGAGTGTCAACTTTCTGGGCAGGTGCAGACATTGAATTCAGTATTTTGTCTAGCGTGGGTTATAGCGGGGAAATATATTTAAAATTTTGCGTCGGCCGTTTGATGCGCGTGATCACTTCGCACCGTGAACTAAAACGGTTTGGTAGTTGGTTTCAGCTTTTAATATACAGGAATAAACTTAGGGATTTCTACATAATCTGTGTTCTATGCCGCCCTTAATTCTGAGTTGCCCTTGAGGTATTATTCTACAAATATTAGTCTTTTAACAGCAGGAAAGGAATGACAAGAGTATTGTTAGAAACCTGATACTTTATATCAAGCTGAAAATGATTATTGGAGGGTCACAGATAATATAAATGTTAGTAACATTCATTAAATTTTATTTAGTCATATATGAGATGAACTTGCATTTTTGTTTTCAGCTTTGGAAACAAGTGAGCATTGTTTTAACAGATACTGTAAATACCCAGCATTTTTAAAATGACTGCCAGCATGTAGTATCACTAAGAAATTTGAAAGATCCCAAATCAGTTTATTACACTGACACTGAAATGTTGGAGTTCATATCAAACAAGCGTGAAGTCTCCACATCAATTAAAATTGGTCAAAGTAACCTGTGGAACCAGCCTCCATAGTATAACTACATGGAGGTTACATACTGGGTGATGCCTCATAGCAGACAACAATCCCAAAATTGTAAACAAATCACAAGAAAAAAAAAATACATAGAAGAAAATTGTCCCTGTTTGCCACAAATGTCAGAGAATACTGTGTTGCAAAATCCAAGGCATATTATGTGAGAGGTGTGAATTAATTTCTTGGAAATGAAAATATATGAAACAAGAATGACACTTCTTTTGATGATTCATGGACCAATTTTTGTGTAAAGTCAGGTCATTATAAAATTAAATGCATTGACCCCCACCCATTTCTCTAGCTTCAGCTCTCTGTCTGTGCAACCTCCCCAATTCCCACCAGTTGCCAGTTGGTCTTGGGTGTTGTTATGCCTCACTGTTTCTTATAGTATTGATGGAGGGGGTATATAATGTAGATAGGCAGGTGACCAGCTTGGACATAAACCATGTGTGCTTTTCTTCCTTAAAGTGAGTGTAGTGTAATTCATTTAGGTCAAAGTACAGAGTATGATTTTTGTGTCCTGAATAACGTGTCATGGCAGGGCTGTGTTAGATTCAAGTGTGTTCCTTAGGTTTGTGAATGTTGCCACTTTAGGGATGTGATCCATGCAGTTTGATGTTCACTGATGTGTCAGAGGAATGTTGGTAAATTTATGGCAGACAAGACAGAGTTGCATCCCAGAAGCTAGTAACCTTACAGTCATTGCTGGGAAATCCTCATGTACCACATTCATTGGGTTTAGTTTGATTTTGCCAGCTTCACTTTGCTTGGGCTATCTTAGTCAAAGGATACAAGGATATTTACCTTTAATTGTTATTTTGCAATATCTGTAATTCTGATTCTGTGAGATCCTAGTAGCTCTTATTCTAAACAATATTATGATCGTTCTGTGGGGCTGAACTGGGAGGGGAATGTGACGAGAAGAAAAGGGAACTTAAATTGTTGCTGAAAATTGCAGCCATCATCATTAAGTGATGTCAGTTATTAACGTTGAGTTTTGAATAGAAATCGTAATTCTGTTTTATTGTACTGGCACCCTGTTTTATAAACATTTTGCTTGTGAAGTCGTAATTAGCTAATGTATATTCATAATTAATCAGTAGCATTCAGTTTAGCACACTAGTGACCATACTGGACTCTTGAGAATATGATAAAGTTTGTGAACTCCAGTGGAGCCAGCATTTGTTAGTGCTTGCAATTAATGTGTGGTACAGATTATCATCGTTGAAGGAACTTACTACTTAAGTACAGATTTTGTTGGTATAACATTTTCTAGACATGACCTCGAAGTTTCGCGCCATCTTTATTTCCGTAAAAGTGTCACACAGATAATATTATGTATTAAATTTTAGGGAATGTTTGTGATCTGTTTCACATGTCTGATTCCAGTGGTACATTATTGATCATTGTCAAATAAGTAGCTAAATATATAGATGTCATGCAGCCAACATTTGTTATCTTTCATTACAGAAAAGTTTTACCACAGTAAGAAACACTGAACTCGTACGTGTTTTTGACCTTACTGGTCAGTCATCAAGGAATACATTTATTGGTGTTGTATAAAATAATTACTTATGAAATGTCTGAAACATGTAGGAGTTTAGTGTTTTTAAAAACATTATTGTGAATTTAGTGACAGTTTGTGCATTTGTTGGTTAAAATTACAGAAATTGCCTTAATAAGAGTTGTGTGTGCAAACGCACAGCTGCGCATGAAATGCCTGATACTTGATTAAAGTCTCTTGATAATGTATTAGTAATGTAAATTCATTAGGACAATAGAAGGTATAAGTCAGAAACGACTTCTGTTAATTGCTGCTGTCAATCACGTATTGTTAGTGGATGAACGTTTAGTTTTGAGGTGGAACTTGTGTAACGGGAGCTAGTATGTTGCAGTCAGTATAGTGACTGGGCCACAAACCGAACAATCTGGGGTTCGAATTCCCGTAAATGCAAGAGATTTAGTGCTTCTCAAAATGTCCTAACTAGTTACGGGGGCGTGAGGCTGACCACTCACCTCGATATAGTGCGCATGTATGTTCTCTCTCCCACTGTGCCTTCATGGCATGCATAGGGACAATGTTGTGTTGACTCGTGTAATTTCATTTCAGCATAGCACTCATTTTTGATGCTAGATCAACAGTGTGTTTGTGCCTTGTACTCACTGCATGAAGCTGTGAGTTTGGAATATTTCAAAGTTTTTTTTTTTTAATAAAGAGAGGATATTTATTAAAAATGTACAAGATTGTTGTGACATTTGCACTACTGATACACATCATGACAGTAGAACTGTGTACCCAGATATACCATTTGTTGTACACTGGAAGTTTCAGTAGCAAAATTTAGGTTAGCTTCTTCAGAATGTGGTCTTGTAATGAGATGTTCTGGACATGGAAGCAACAGGCTCTTCTGACACACTGGTTTATCACACTACATTTCCTTCCATCCCAGAAGTCTTGCCTTCATATTCATTGTAGGTGAAATCCTAAGTATTACGTATGTTAAACTAGGCTAATGTTTGGTTACGTATGTTTAATGTGGTGACATTTACAAACAACCAGTGTAAAAGATACTTCCCTTCCCCTGTCCCCTCAAAATGGACTGTAAACATAACAGCACATCTTATTTGGTTATTGAAATTTTGGTTATGTATGTTCAACGTGGTGACAGTCATAAACAAAGGTGTGTGAAAGACACTTTCACCCCTACCACTCCCTCAAAATTAGCCCTAAATATGACATTGCATCTTATTTGGTTATTGAAGTTTTGGTTATTGTATGTTCGAAAGTGGTGGCAGTTACAAACAATCAGTGTAAAAGACACTTTCCACTTTCTGTCCCCTCAAAATGGGCCATAAATAACAATTTGTCTTATTTCAGAACAGAATATTTATATTCATTTCCACATCACAAATCATCATGTATCTTACTCACTGGGAAATGCAGTAATTAATCACTGAATCCTGTTCTTGGTTTTAGATAGTGGATTATGATCCTCTCCCAAGACCCACTGTATATGGCTCAGGTGCAATGAGTATGAAGTACAGTGATAATAGTGGAGATGAAAATGATTCAGTTGATAGTGACAGTGGAAATGACAGTGACTCGCCAGGTCTTAGGGCCAAAAAGCCAAAATTAAAGAAATGTGGAGCTGACGAAGAAACAACACATCCTTCCGGTAAACAAAATAAGTATAATATATGGTGCAGCGATTTGCAAGAAGCATCGTTGACAGAAGAACTAGTAAACTGTGATGTCAGGAATAAGGAATTTGATCGTTCACGAGATGTTGAGTCATACAATTACAAACTAGCCTACACTATGGATGATCAACAGGAGAATAGTGTGGACAGTTATGGTAGTAAATCAGGTGCATTTACTCAGGGTGTCAAAAGACGTTACAAGGACAGAGGAAGTGTAAAGTTACGTCCTGGAAAGCGTCAGAGCGATAGCAACGAGAGTGAAGGTAGAGGTTCGCCAAGGAGCTTGTTTGATCTTAATGTCACAGTGGAGAACACAAATGAAGAAGTGGCCTGTGATATCGCAAACAAGCTCTGTGAGGAGAAGGATGATCTAATTTGTAAGTAAGGTTGGATAAAATACGAAGAATTTCTTTACACGCTGAGCGACTATCAGCTGCTCAAGACCTGTATGTAGTATGAAGTGTCATGCTGTGTGACAGTGCCTGTTTTCCTCTAACGTTAGTGCTTGATTTGAGCCGACTCAGTTCTTTTCGAATTTGATGTTCGTGTGGCTGTGCATCCTTAATATGAAATGATTTGTGAGACCAACTTGATGCAACAGTTATGATTTTTTGATAAACCCTTAGCTCAACATGATTCGGGAACCATTGTGCCCATCTTCAGGATTGCAAGGCTGTATATTACTGCATGTGGTTTTCATCACTTAATGTGCTGGCTGGAGTCTTGGGATGCCGGGAGGCAGGGGTGCTGGCTGGAGTCTTGGGATGCCGGAAGGCAGGGTCGTGTGCACTGTGTAGGGGCTGTTATTCAACTCTACACAGCCTCTACACAGTGCACACGACCCTGCCTCCCGGCGTCCCAAGACTCCAGCCAGGACATTAAATGGTGAAAAACATATGCAGTAATATACGGCCTTGCGTTCCTGAAGATGGGCACAGTGGTGCCCGAAACATGTTGAGCTAATGGTCTGTTAATAAACCATAATTGTTGCATCAAGTTGGTCTCACAAATCATTTCAGTTCTTTTCATTTTCTTGCATTCAGCAAGTCGTACTGTAATGTTATGAGACAGCAGGTCTTTGTCTGTATATGCAAATAGTGGAGACAAGATTGTGTCCAGTTACAGTGCCATTAAATTTTACATGTGTAGAAAGTAATGGAATCAGTGTCGTTTTTACCATACAAATTACTGAGTTGACATTTGTGAAATTTTATATGGAAGGATTTTTTCTCACAGTATGCAACAGTGTGTCATGCTACTGGCACTTTATCCCCACTTGAAACATTTTAAAAAGTATATTCTTACAAATGGGAGGGGAGATAACAAAATTAGAAAGAAAGACGAAGTTTTGATTTTGGTTTTTTTTTAATCAGAACCTTTAAAAAAATCACCCCTCCTTCTTGACATTTGTGCACTGTCTCCTTTCTTTGTAGCAAATCAGAAGTCTGTTTCTTAGGACATACAAAATCATTCAGTACAAGCCACTTTAAAAAAACCATGGTATAACCTCATATGCATGTACATTTTTGAATTTATGTTCACTCACATAATTTAGTTTCTTTAGATTAAAGCTATTCACATTTAATGGGTGCTTCTGGAAGAGTATCGTTAACAAGTTTCTGTCATACAGTGGCCATCATGCTGCACTTTTTGCGGCATTCTTTGTATTTTTTATCGGAATGCTCTTAGGCTTTTCTGACTACTTTGGGTTTAGCAAAGGAACAGGCAACTTAGTTACGTCTTTTTTAAGTGTTAATAGTGGCTGTGTTTCCCCAAACGACCGGTTTCCTTGAAGATCGTGCTGTTGCCGACCGTGGTGTTTCAGGGACACATCCTCAGCGTTGGTAATTTGGTTTGTAGAAACTGAGGTGATTTTTTATCTAACATAATTATCCTGTTTCAGTGAAAGTTGTGGAAGTGCTGGGAAAAGAGAAGGCTATTGAAATATTCAAGGAAACAAAAAACATAGAAGAAGATGGCGGTATGATGGTTTTGGTGTGTATTCTTACCTATTTTTATTATGAGAGTTTTATTTTTTTGTTTATTTAAATTGCATGGCCCTCATTAAACTTATGATTACATGGTTTCTCAAATTAGTCATTTGTATCATATTTAGAAAAGTATGGACATTCTCCGAACTGGATGTGTTCCTGTCCTGGGGTAAAAAGATATGAAGCATGTGCTGTGTTGGGTCTGACAGAAAGAGCCATTTCTAGTTGCTGGAACGATTGGTGCTATTCCATACAGGATTTTGCTCTCTTTCCTTCAGGTGAAGGAAAGAGAGCACTTGAATACCTAGATGTAGATAGTAGGCTTATGTTAAAATGGATCGTAAAGCATAGGATGGATGTTGGCTGGATTATCTGGCTCAGGATAGGGACAAATGGCAGGCTGTTGCAAACACCATAATTAACCTTTACATTTCACAAAACGCAGATAATTTCTTGACTGGCTGAAGAACCGTTAGCTTCTCAAGGAGGATGGTGCTACTTGGAGTTAGTTGTTTTCTATTTTTAATACAAAAATTTTGACAATACAGAAAGTTAGGATACTAAGTTTAATATGCCACATCATTGGAGCCATTTAGAACTGACTTCTTAGGCTGATTTCCAGAAGGTAAAAGAGTTTTGTAAGTTGATGAAGGCTGTCAGGTGTCTTGAACGTTAAGGTCGGATTTGGTGCATATGTTCACTTCTTTGGGGTAAGTGACATTAACAAGAAATGTGTGGATATGATTATAGTATACAGTTTTAGATACAGATGAAAGAAACTGAAATTAGCAATAACCATTTGATTTCAGGCACTTATATGATGATATCACACATGTTTTTTGGTGATAGCACCATGTCTAGCTGGGCTGTATTGCTAACCTTCAGAGACTGTTACTGACATTCATATCTACTTCTCTCCTATATACCAATATGATTGTCCTAATGCCAGTGACTGCTTATTTCATGCAGAATAACTCTCGACGAAGAACTCCGGGTGGTATTTTTCTTTTGTTGGTGAAACAAGATGATGACATTCAACAAGAAAAACTGAACCTGATATTCACAGATGACAGGAAGAAAACAAGCGTGATGAAGAAACGTAAAGTGCCACACTCAAGAAAGGCAAGAGCGGAGGAACTTAGGAAAAGCCTGTCAGCAGGTATGTTCTGTCTAATAATGTGAAACGTACTACATGATATAAAATAGGGCCTCGTTTTACGATGGGGTTACGTTCTCGAATATTTGGTTGTAAATTGAATTGTCATAAAACTAGTACTACAAATTAGTCAAATAATTTTATAATTTACAATATTTCTTTACATTATGACATACAGTTTTAATTTAATTAATTAGGTATACAGAAAATTACACAGATAATTGAAAAAAATATCGGTCATATCACTTTTTATTTTGCTGAAGAAGGCCCAGGTCGTGGTTCAGAAGACATCAAGAAAGAATTTAACTGTTTTATAAAATAACCAACACGATGTCACTTATGGACTATCCTTTATTTTCATGGGTAGTCGTCATTCATTCTCTACATGTTTCGAGCTTTTGAGAAGCTCATCATCAGGAGATCATTTTTCTATACAGTCAGCCTCTGGTATAGTGAATAATCTTTGCTGTAACCCTCCCGTTCTCCTGCGTGTTCAGTTCCCGCAGAACACGCAGGAGAACGGGAGGGTTACAGCAAAGATTATTCACTATACCAGAGGCTGACTATACAGAAAAATGATCTCCTGATGATGAGCTTCTCGAAAGCTCGAAACATGTAGAGAATGAATGACGACTACCCATGAAAATAAAGGATAGTCCATAAGTGACATCGTGTTGGTTATTTTATAAAACAATTACAATGATGCACGGAACAATTAATGTAAAAAAAAAAAAGAATTTAACGTCAACTGTTTTGATTTTTTTTCTTTTCTGTCTTTTTGATGGACATCATGGGTGGGAAAATCACAATCAACTTAAAAAACTGCACTAAAATAGAAAAAGAAGAAACACATGTACACCGGAAAGTGCTAGAAGCACAATAATATACTTAGTTAGGCTGTCTTCAAATTAAAAAAAGTACATTTGGGTCTCCTTTTAGGATGGGGTTACGTTCTCGAATATTTGGTTGTAAATCGAATCGTCGTAAAACGAGTATTATTTAACACTTTCAGCCCGGCATCCATTTAAACTTTAAAACCCCCTCAGCCGGCATATTTTAAGAGTACCGAAAAAATTTAAAAATTGCGGTATTTCCTATCATAAAAATACAAAATTTTTACACACCATAGGAGAAGGTTGGCTGTATCCCATGCATAAAAAATGGATTACTTACGTGTATTTGGAGCCTTAC
>Ga0136643_10018097_pt1 | contig 10618 bp, 6 predicted proteins | sample TergutLab28metaG_FD_96883 | JGI IMG/M metagenome (GOLD analysis project Ga0136643, IMG submission 96883) | Labiotermes labralis P1 segment gut microbial communities from Petit-Saut dam, French Guiana - Lab288 P1 (version 3) (version 3) | ecosystem: Host-associated > Arthropoda: Insects >... | reverse complement strand
CGAAACATGTCGGAGCGTTTTTAATGTTTTAATGTGTAAATTTTATAAATTTTATATATGTGCAGTAGTTGGTATAATAATTGAGTAACTCAACAACATGCACGGTGTAACAACAAAAATATGTAATATTTTTCCATCCCGAAGTGTTATAACATATAAATACAACGTGTCAGTCAATAACACAACACTTTATTGTACATACAATAAAAATAGTATATTGTCAGGGCGACATGTTTCGATCTTTATTAGGTCATCTTCAGGCCCTCTGGGAAAACAGATCCAAGAGCTATCTATATTTCAATGCACTGTGGGATCCCAAATGCATTTGGAATCCCACAATGCACTGATATATAGATAGTTCTTAGATCTGTTTCTCAGAGGGCCTGAAGATGACCCAGTGAAGGTCGAAACATGTCGCCATGACAATATACTATTTTTATTGTATATAAAATAAAGCGTTGTGTTCTTGACTGACACGTTGTATTTATATGGTTTGGGTTAATACAGTTTAAAATGTAGGAAATTAATTCTGTTTTTTAACACAGCAGTATAGTCACTTGGAATTACTTTCCAACCAGCACCTTCAGGTGCACCTGCGGTCCACTCATATTTTTCCCATCTAAACACTTCATCGCACAATTCCCCGACACCAAACAATTCCGTGCCCGTTTTCTTTTTATTTTCTTCACAATGTTAAGTCTGTCCTTCCACAAAATTGTAACTTTTTGTTCAGTCACGAAACTTAACACGTAACGATTTAGATTCTTTGGCAGTATTGATCATCCAGAAACGTCCGGAAATATTCATAAAGTCTCGTGCACTGTATTGACTGTGCATCATTCATTGTCACTCAGGCCGGTCTGTCAGCGGGCAGTCAAATATACATTTCTGCAGATGCAATCAATAACTCTGGCTTGCCTCTCCATTTAATAAAAATAATTATTCCGTCCTACGTCTGAAACAAAGTAAAATTGCTGGCAGTTTTCACTGAGGTTGAAAAATATTTGGAATCGACACACGAAGGAAACCAACCACAAAAATTCGCTCTGGACAACAGAACTGAGTCACACATTGCCATCATTTCTGCTGCAATACCTGCACAAATATGGGACGGTACAAACAAAATACCGGCGACCTCCAGAGTACAAGGAAATTCAAAACCCAATAGACAGTTCCCAAAATCAACAGAAAATATAATTAGCGGCCAATTGTGATTATGGTATTACGAACAGAATGAGAGTCACTGAAATTTTCAGATGAACAAGGCAGCATTCGACAAGAGACCAGTCACGTGACAGATGTCTACTGGATATTCCGTATCTTCGCTGGCCTTTGCCCTTTCCTCGTACATGACGTCACATCTTGTGATCCTGCGGTGCATTTCAGGAATGTTTATTTGCAATGGTGGATCAAAAATGGCTGCACTTACATGGCATCACATAATGAAGACACACAAAGACATGCCCGGTGGGCCAAAGGGCCAGGACTAGTAAGTGTCATCTTCTTCAGTACCACGTTCAGTCCTTCGCTGTGGCTGTTTCAGACGTTCTCAAAGCATAAAAAGAAAGTGAGGAGGTGTACCGCCTTGTTGGAGGATAAAGTAAAAGAAATTTGCATGAAATTAAGGCATAAACTAATCCATGTACATGCTCCAATTGACTGCTTTCTGAAAAAAAAAGTCACATTTTTAAGCACATTCGCTCTGTCGAATCTCCATGCTCGGAGACTAGGTGAGGATTTTGAAATTCCCAAACACGACGGTTGTAGCGCTTCACTTTGTCACTGTCGACACTGACAACAAGCTGCACTGCCACGCCTGTTACTCAAACTCAAAGAATTCGTATCGCTTGCTTTGTCACTCAGTTTAAACAGCTGCCTTAGCCGCTAGTTGTAAGACTTTAAAAGTAAACGCTTTCGGAAAACACATCATACTGTTAATGGAGGCGAATCCGTCTCACAACTACCTCTACCAGCTGTCTTCCGCTGCGCTGAAAGGCGTCCTTTAGACATTGTACACAGAAGCGTGAGAAATCTTCATTCTCGCCCTTGCAGACATAACCTCTGCTTCCAAACTGCCTACACCATATGTAAATTGACGTATGCTGTGGTGAGTCCTTTCTGTAGCGTATACGGAAAGCAGGTTGTCTATCTTTTACTGAATTTGTCACACAAACCGGATTACGCAAACTGCCTCTTCCTGTGCAGAAGCTACCTTTACACCTGCGCCCCTAGCGGAGGCAAAGAGAATTACTTTTCGGGGATGATTTTAAAAGAAACTTTCATATTCTATCTGTCCAACGCGAATATTTAATACTTCATGAAAGCCAGTTCAGTGTCTACTTATTTTTTATTGCCTTGTACTTCCAAGTACACACACAATTTATCATCCGGTTAGTCCTTCGAAGCGTAAAGAGGAAGAGAGATGACAATAACGGAATAGATGAAACGAGATAGTATTGTGAAAAATGAGAGACGTGATATTTTCACCAAAGAAAATCACTTCTTCAAAAGATTACCAGGCCTAACGCACTCGTTCTTCTGGTAATATTATGAAAGTTAAGGGGTCAGAATGGCGAGAAATAGTGGTTTCAGACAAGGGTTGAGAAATTTTGTTCTTGTGGTCAGCAGTTACATATATTTGGAAAGATAATCGGAGGCCTTTAGAGCAAAGGGCTTAATTTTGATGAATTTGAATAAGAATTTCTGCATAATAATCATGCAATAGGACACTAAGCCCGTGTCGAATGACCTTTCGCAAAAGCTTCTGAATTCAAAAGACTTCTATCCAGCAGCCTAGTAAAAAAATAATAATTTGGACGTCCCATAAATTTTCCTTCAGTTGTAAGCCTGACTTTAATCAACACAGCATTCAAAGTCTACTTACAATTACACAGTACACACTGCATCACCACGACAAAGAAAAAAACGTTTAATGCTGATGAGTAACATTATCTATGTGTATTTTGAAAATCGTGTATAAGTACAAGGCCTACTTACACTCTGCGCAAAGCACAGAATGTTTTAGTGATAAATTTGTCATAAGTAGTTCGAGTATTAAACAAACATGGGTGAGATGAACTGCTGTGTCCGTTATGCCAATGGAGCACTCCAGTTGTACGCAGCTTGGATGGTGCGAATTATAACGCTGGAAAATGGACCACGGGCAGGAAGAGCATCATTGTGCTAGTTCTGGGTGGGGGACAAGACAGAGACGGAAAGTTGAGACCTACTTTCAGTGCCTCTTTACCACAGTCCCGCGTTTGTTAATCGGTATACAAAATCTTCTGGCCAGAATTATAGAGGCGACAGGAAGATCGCAGTCACAGGTTAACCTCTGAAGTCTGTAAATTCATCTAAATAATATTAAAAAATCTCAGGCCCTACTTCAAAGAGAACACGCCGTCGGTTTATGTTCTTTAGGTAGATAATCGCTGTTAATTGTACCATATGAAACACATGAATATGTTTTTCAACAAATAAGCCCGCGGCGTATGTAGTTAGCTCTGTGTAAAAATCTCATAAAAGGTCCCTTTGTAAAAATTCTTCCTTCAAAGGCAGGCCTAACTACAGTGCACTAACCGGAGCAATATTGCATCTCATATACTGGTAAATTTTAAATATTACAATATCAGTCCACACGCAACAAGAATCATTGTGTAACACCTTTATCGCTGCACCGTGCATTTTGTAGTTTATTTAAGTAACACACCAACAAATGCACATATATAGTCTTTAATAATCTAAAATTTACATTAAATCGCTTAAAACGCTTCTTGGAGCGTTTTAAGTGTTTTAATGTAAATTTTAGATTATTAAAGACTATATATGTGCATTTGTTGGTGTGTTACTTAAATAAAATACACTGTGTAGCAGTTCAAATGATTTTAGGAGCGTTCGCGTAGTCGTGATAAGCTCCTGTTGACTTCGTCAAGTCCATCCGTCAGTCTCTCGGCGTGTTATCGGCGCGGCTCCGTCCTGAAGGATTTCCGTGAAATTTGGTACTGGGAACTTCTATGAAACACGGTCGAGAATCTCCAAAATCGGAATAAAACCAGGCAAAATATCAGACACTTCATATGAAGACTTACGGCCGAAGAACGCTTTTATTGTTGCCGGCGTCATTAAATTGCCACACAAGCGCTCTCTCCGATTGAGATGGTATCAGGCTGTTAGTATAGCCGAAGTAAATTGCATGCCTTTTCGATTCATGGCGACATGTTTTGGCAGAACAAATCACCTTAAAATACGCTCGAACTCAATTCGCATATACACTCGCTCATTTCTGTCATGCAGGCTTTTTGCCAAATTAAAGGGTTTATTAGCTGAAACAGGAGATTTTACTTCTGGCAAAAAAAAATACCTTTGTGTCATTAGAAGACATGAAGTCTATTACACCCAAAATTAATTACTTTTTTTAATCCTTATGCGACGCCGCACAGGGTTCTTCTAATACCAAAAATGTCTGCTAACTGTTTTTGTTTCCAATATGGCGTGTTCAGGGAAAGAGAAATCACGAAAGCGGTACCTCGCAAACTGAGCAACATGTCTGCTGGTTGATAATGATATTCCACAAAGAACTCGCGTTTTCTCCTGAGTTAAAAATAAAGTATTCAGTTAACAAATATTTATTTAGATTCTCGTCTCACTCCAGTCTCCCGCAGAACGATACAGCCACCTACATCTATTATGAATGAATTACCACCTCAATTGTGGTCGTAACTTGGGGGTCGTAGGGGGGAAATGCCCCGCCAATATTTTTCCTATATAAGAAGAGATTTTCTTTGCCTACTGAATTGAAATAGGGCACATAAAAAATGAAAACATTTTATAAAAGATTGGCGTCGTGTAAAGAGAGTCAATAAAGAAAATATGAGTTTTACTGGACGCAGTATAGAGGCATCTGAGTAACGCATTTACAAAGGAGAGTGGCACTAAATTCTGTCCCTTCCTCTCTCTCTCTCTCCCTCCCATTTTATTATCCCAGGTACGTCTATTACTTTCATGAAAAATGAGTATCCCCAAATCTGGAGTTGCAATGCCAACCATTTCTGCCAAAAATAACCAAGCATTTCGTAGCTCACCTGAAATTAATTTAATCATTGGAAGTCTGGCATTAATCTACTATATACACACAATTCGATTCGTGCCACACAAATAACGTGTTCGGACTCCATCAGAAACACCAATCGGTTTATACTGTATAGCGAAATTGTCGGTGTTTACTGTGAGAATTACACAAACAAATCAATGCGCTGTGTGATAACATGCATAGTTCTTAATGTTGCAGTAAATGGTGCATGTAGTTACTACTGGACTGCCAAGTCAGTAGAGTAATCTTTAGTACATAAATACGGAATCATACTAGAAGCAAAATCCTACCTCTTCGTCACCCTCCGTATATAAATACCACATACATAACAGGTGGAATGGCAAATAAAAAAACTCGGGGAAATAATCATTTAATTAGCACACCAACTAATGCACATACATAATTTTTTTACATTAAAACATTTAAAACCGCTGCAACATGTTTCGATCCTAAGATCATCTTCAGGGAGCTATACTGTTCCTTGCTAAAGTCACAAGGAAAAGTGTGGCTCCCTGAAGATGATCTTAGGATCGAAACATTTTGGAGCGATTTTAAATGTTTTAATGTAAAAAAAATGTTATGTATGTGCGTTAGTTGGTGTGCTAATTAAATGACTCTACGAAATGCGCGTTGCAACGATAAAGTCAGGGAAATAAATTTGTCCATGTAATTTTAAAATGAACGATTATAGTTAAGCGTTCGAATGGCATCCAAGACCACTAGCACAGTGTCTGCACATCGCTTTAACAGCCGTGCCTCGTGTAAAGTACACTGAGTCACGTCTGGCAACTTTGTGTGTTCTGTGTGAAGCAGAGAACAGTTACACTGTAAGGTACATAGTGTACAGACGTGCAATTGCTTCCCTACAGTCGTCTGTTCTTCCACGTAAATATAATGCCATATTCTTTTTCAATTTATCATCCATTCTAATGCAAATTTTGACAACTGCTAAAAATTGCATTTGTCCGCACGAATTTCACTAACAGTCGTCTCCCTCCCAACGATTCCCCACTTACTTTCGTCGCCCATTCTCACAACACATAATTGACATTATGATATTAATAGTGTACGTCAGCACAACTGTTTTTATTACAAAAGGTAATTATGTAGGCTACATGTTTCGACCACTGAACAGTCATCTTCAGGCCTTTCCTGTACAGGTTAAGTCACAGGATGATGTGCACACATTGGGATCCCAGTGTGTTTACATCAGTGAAAAAATTAAGCCAGATCATTTATCTAGGAAAGTAAATGTGCGAATTGTGTAACTAAGTGGTTAAAAAACATTTCAAATTCTTTTAAAAGTAGTATATTGGCGTTTAGTAGTTAAAAACAGGTCCCGTTACCATCTAATTCTTCCTTGGGTTGTGAGGTTATATTAGCTAGTGAAGCCGGAGTGTATCCATTGTTGTTGCTGACCCGCGGGAATGCGCGTGTTGTATTATCTCACACGATGACTATGTCTTGTAGAATTTGGGAAGGAACAGTCTGGTGAGGCTCGCTGTCTGTTTACTCAGGTATGTTTGGATGGGAAGAGTGAGCTTCCTCGTCAAGGTTGTCTCCTGACGTCTGGTGATCAAAAATTGATAACAACATTAGCCTAAGCTTTTACCGGGCTATTAGGGTTCAAGTTCGCATATAATTGACAACCATAAGTATTTCAAATCCTCTCCCTATGTAGCTTTATAAGTACTCATTTCCACTTTTCAGTAAATGCACAACGTTTACCCGTAGTTTATTTAACGACGCTGTCGGTAGCTCCGGCAAAACGTAATCCAACTATTCATGATTCCTGAATAATGAACCAGGAAGAGCAAGCAGGGAAACGGCTGTGATCTAGTTTGAATTACCTTATCGGCGTTCTTGCGTAAGAACTGAAGAAGACCATCACAATCATCAAACCCTCAATAATCATAGCTGATCTCTGAGTCGGGATTTCAATCCGGGACTTTGAATTCCAAGCAGCAGAGCTCCGTAACGGACCTCTGTATTCGGTAATGCAGATGTTATTAGCTACTTTCATCGTCTGTATAAGGGTATTCTGCTCGGTGTAAATCCGGTGTGAAGTACTATCACACGCTGTAACAGCCATGTTTCCCAAAGCAACACAATAACAAGGTAGCCTTCCTCTTTGACACATTTCACTAGGAGAAATGGGCGAGATTCAAGAATCTTCCTATTCGTGCAAGGAAATAAGAACCATCAAAGTGAAATACAGTAGAAGGGTATCGGATATGTGTCGACATATAGTGGATCAAGAAGAGATGTGATCCAATGCTGGTGCTGTGCAATCCATTTTATGCGGTAGACACTCATCTATCTTGAATACTGCTGGATCCCTGGCGCGTTCAACTGCGGTTCCTCTTCACAGAATGGGGGTTTAAAGATTTGTGCCCTCCGTCAGATATTATTATGGTGATCGACTGAGATAAGGCGAGAAAGGTGGGTATATGGCAATCATGGGGGAGGTAAAAATGCATAAATGAGTTTAGTGGGTAAACATGAAGCAATGGAACACTGAAATCATAGTCTCAAATATCAGGAGGGAAGAATGTGGAATGGAATAATGTCATGCTGTTACATACGGTGTAAAATACTTGAGAACTTATTAATTATTATGTCGGATTTTACTCCAGCAGTTCGCAAAGAAATGTTGTAAGGAAAGTCTAACAAATTCGTCAAATATTTCTCTCTGCTTATCCCTCCACTTGTTTGTACGTGAAGGTTCCAGACTCAATGAGCGGATTTTTATGAAGTTTCATATTGGGGCATCGTCGACATTTCTAATTTTTGTTTTATTTCAAACTTTCGCCGTGTTGTGAATGTTGTATTCTTCTTTTGGTCTGACTCCCCGGCTTTGAATTTTATCTGCCGGCGTTTCGGACGTTCCGAAACGTCGGCAGATAAAGTTCAAACGCCCGGGAATCACTCAAAAGAAAGAATACAATATCCAATTTTGTTGAATGGTGGATATGGGAAAAATTCCATCTGTTATGGTCACCATGTTAATTTTAGTAAAGTTTGGGTCCCTAGGTTACCTTCAGCCAATCAGCTTCCACCTTTCAAGGTTACTCCAGTACGGTTGGCGGATGTGACGTAAGAAAACAAGTATGAACATGATCCCTTTAATGCAAAAGCGACATAAAATACAAGCGTTTCACACTCAAGGGTGGTCACCCCTGGTGTTCACTATGCAACCCTAGCATACAATGTCGCGACACCAGCATCCATAACACTCAAATTCGATTCGTCTTTATCGAAATATATACCCAAACACAATTTGTCAGTAACTGCTAACGTTAATTTTAGTGAAATTTGGCCCTTCCAGGTAGAGAAATTTTCAATAAATTTAGTATAAAGTTGGTCGGAATTGGGTGAAATTCGTCCCGGGCGCGCTTCCGTTTCATGCAAATCATATCCAGCACAGTACAAGGCATAGCGCACATCGCGAGCTTAGGTCTAAACTGGTACTATGTGCTTTACGCCAGTATTTGACACAATTTATGTATTTCACACATAAGAAGAAGTACTTTCGATTAATTCCTTCATCTTTATCTAGCGGGCACCCGCTAGCAAGCAGACAGCAGTATCTGTTCGATAAATGCCTGTTGCTGTATGTACAGTCTTGAACTCCTGATGATGGACGGAAAGACCATCCGAAACACGTAGAGTGTCATTTCCAAAATAAAATAAATTTGATACATTGGTCCATCTAGTTGGTTTTACTATAAAAATAATATTACGATGCACGGCCCTATGAACGTCAAAAAAGAGTACAATAAAACTTTTTTCCTAAAAAATACTACCTTATTCCTTCCTGTTTATTGCACCATAACTGAGCAGCACAAGGAAACACACTGGAGTTTCTGGTATTTCCTTTTCGATCCAGGAATAAAAACAGGTGCTAAGACAGTTCTTGTCACTGTGTGCACGCACTCGATCTTGCGTGTTACCGCCTTTGATTCTTCACATGATCATCTGCATGTACAGTACAGTGAAATTCACTAAAACTGTTTTTCACTCACTGTCACAAATTCCTGAGGATCAGTGAGGGAGGGTTTTGCACTGTCGATTTTATCGGGCTGACGAGCGAAATTAAACAAATACCTTGCCTTTGCCACCTGATGTAGAGTAAGTAGGACTTTCCCCCAACTCCACTAACTTCTACATGACCAGAATTTTTCGCGACAAGAATGTGTACAGCAGTGGCGTACCGACGGGGGTGGTTTTAGGGGGTTCAAACCCTTCCCCCCCCCCCGAAATTCCGAAGGTCCTCCAAACCGTGCCAAACACAAACCGATTTGAAAACTGTTAAAAACTGCTGAATTTAGGACACCAACACTCCAAGATGTTCGGAAAAAAAGGCAATAAAATTCTAAAACTACCGCCGGTTCGCAATTTTTTTACCTCAGCAATGACAAATAAATTGGTTGTCACCATAAATAGTCTTAAAGTACCAAAAATTAAGAAAATTTTACTATATGAAATGAAATGTCTTGTACCAAATTACAGCTGCCTTCAGAACCCCTGACTAGGGTTTACCGCCCCCAGATCCCCGTTCTCTCTGTCCTCTGTCCTCAATTGAATTTGTTGAAAGGCCCCCCCCCCCGAACAAAATTCCTGGGTACGCCACTAGTTAAAAGGTACTTTGAAATTCTTTATATTATCTTTAAAACTGTCTGGATATGTTAATATTATAATTATTGGAGCTACAGAAGTCAAGTTGGTTATTTTCAAAGATTATAACGAGATGCACGGTCAACAAAACATAAAGTTGGGCATTGAAATTTGTTTTGATAAGACACGGACAATTATTGAACTGTACGTTAATTTACTGCAAGAGAGTGCCACTCCATAAATCACGAAGCAATGAACGCCAGTTAATGAACGACTGATCCAAACTGAGCTGCGAGTGATATGCACAGTAGCAGACAAATGGGGGAAGCCGTCTCTCCAGCCACGTGGGCTCATCCCGATTGGCTGGAACCAGTCACAAAAGGTCGAAATCCCGCACACCTAAGTTCACGAACGTCGAAACTGTACCGTATTTCACCACCATTTACAGAACGGAAACGACGGATCGAAGCATCAGCCTCCGCTGGTTAATGGCCTGTTACACATGTACATCGGTATCTCAGTCGGTATAGCTACTGGCTACGGGCTGGACAGTCCGGGAATCGAATCCCGGTGGGGGCGAGGTTTTCCGCACCTGTCCAGACCGGCTTTGGGCCCACCCAGCTTCCTGTACAATGGGTACCGGGTATTTCCCGGGGGTAAAGTGCTTTTTACATATGTACGTTGTGGTTATACAAACAGTTACGATACGTAGGACTGGAAGTAAGGGCTGATAAAACTAAGTACATGGTCATGTCTCGAGATCAGAATGCAGGGCGAATTCACAGTGTGAGGATTGATAATAGTACCTTCGAGAGGGTGGAAAAGTTTAAATATTTGGGAACAACTTTAACAAATCAAAATTCTATTGCGGAAGAAATTAAGAGCAGATTGAGGTCAGGAGATGCTTGCTAT
>Ga0136643_10018096_pt1 | contig 10619 bp, 8 predicted proteins | sample TergutLab28metaG_FD_96883 | JGI IMG/M metagenome (GOLD analysis project Ga0136643, IMG submission 96883) | Labiotermes labralis P1 segment gut microbial communities from Petit-Saut dam, French Guiana - Lab288 P1 (version 3) (version 3) | ecosystem: Host-associated > Arthropoda: Insects >... | reverse complement strand
ATTCCAAGTTGCCACTACATGCTTCTCATGTAGCCCTCCCAACTTAAATCTAGTAGTAACCAATTTCATGTTTTGTTTACATGTAAAATAACCACTGCCACCGGGTGACAACCCAATTGCAGTCAATAAATACATAATAATATTAATACGTATTAAAAACACCCGACTCCACAATTACAGAGAGAAAACAATATAAAGACTGCAAAACGCTTTAAGCAGAGACAGGCAGGAGTGCAAGTGAATGAAACAATAGGAAGAACCCCCACCCCCTTGCAGAGAGTCACGAAGTGTAAGAACAACGGCGAGCAAATAACTCTGCTCACACAACGTGCTTTATATTACATGCAATAACACTGTAGATAAGTTACCTCACAATATTACACGGTGTAAGGCATATGGGATCCCAAATGCACAAAATAAAACCTGTAAAATGTTAAACGGTTCTTCGATCAGCCTGACGATGACTGTAACAAGTTGAAACATGTCGCAGTAACGTCATACTTCAAATGTTAGTTGTTTTGATGGAGACATATTGTAATGAAGTAAATATTCAGATAACGCAGTGGGATGACTTAATTCAAATTATCGTCTTGCTAAGCTGATTTCAGAGGTGGGTGGAAGTAGTTTGTAATATGTTCATCCTGTAGAAAATTTGACTTTCCATGTGTTGAGTTCAGAGCCAAAAAAAAACACCTTTTGATTTCATTTTTCTTAATATTCAATGTTACAGTGATGATGTTGAAAACATCGTTGTCAAGAGTTATCCAGATCATCTCCCGGAAAGCATAGGCAGTCGGTTCTCCCTTTATCTCTCCAGTAAACTGTGCTATGGGATAGTGCTTGCTCTCAAGACACAGTTGAATTGTTTAACAAGTAAGTGCATACTGTCTGGTACCTACTTTTGTTTTATAGAAATAGGTACTTAGGTACTTGTGTGTTGATATAATGACAGGCTTCTCTTTGGTGTTTGCATCATGTTCTGGTTATGGTTAAATCTTCCAAAAATTTCAGTAGAACATCGCTAGGGTGACTGAATTTGTTCGGGTTGGATACTGAAGTGAGATGGAGGAACAAATATATCGTTTATGTAAGACAGATTGAGAGTGTTTGGCTAATCCCGGCTACAACAGACATTATGAGGGAACAGGACCGTCCCAAGCTGATGAGAGTTCAAGATTTTTCAAGAACAGCCCTTATTTTTCAGGACTCACTTGTTGGAGATGTCAGTGTCTGCAAATAATGTGGACATTGACTGTGGTCTGATCAGTGCGCACTGTTACCCTCCACATCGCATGATTGGCACTTTTTGGGGTGCAGTTTAGTGTCTGTTGCTTCCTCTATGAGTCAGTCCATGTTACTAGATTTTATGGCCATGATGCTGGTGTTATTGAGCATTGTCTGGTGGCTGACAGTGTTGCATTGTGCCCCGGCTGCCATATTTTTGTCAGTTTTGTGTGGCTCCATTGTTTTTACAGCATCATTGATCCTCAGGTTACAGACTGAAGAGACATTCTTAAAATGTGGGAGGTAGCTATGATACTTTAAATAATCGGCCACAGACAGCTGACAGGAAGTGGTCCTCCAGCTGATGCACAGGTTGAAAGCCTTGAACACCATGCCATAAATAGTGGATCAGTACAGTAACAATCATGTGGGTATCCATGTTAATTGGAACCTAAGTTTTTACATGATGCATTTCAGAACTTCGTATTTCAACGTACCAGTTTTGCAGAGTCTTCAGAGAGCTTTGATTGCAAAATATCAACATTCGGTTGTATAGTCTTTGCCAGATGCGTAATTGCCTCATTTGAATAGTGCATTGCATGAAAACAGTAGTCATGTTTTAGTGTGGATACCTTCTGTCCTGACAATGGTTTTTCTCAGTCTAAGCAGATTTCGGGACCGAAACTCTAATGACCAATCACTTTATGTCCTTCCGTTATTCATCGATCATGTTATCAGTCGGTGCGACATAGTGAAAGAGTGATATCCATCAACTTATTTATTGTTCAAATTTCTGGTTAATGTTCATTGCATGTTTTTGGTTCTTCTGTCCGCTGTCATGTCACCATCCGACACTTCCTGCATGTCACTAGGCAGGGTCAGTCTGCCAGGTATACTCATAATAAGAGGTTCTTACATCCGTTATGTTATTTTTGTGTCTTTATATATATATATATATATATATTAGATGGGGGATGACTCATTAAATAGATTACATTGGTTTGGGCATGTACAGAGAATGGAAGAAGATAGAATTCCCAAAAGAGTATTATATATGAATTTGGGAACAACAAGATTGACAGGTAGACCAGGAAATAGATGGCAAGATGAGGTGAGGGAGGATGGAAGAATAGTTGGTAGAGAAGGGTGGCAGGAAAAAGTACATAACAGAGAGGAATGGAAGAAGCTCCTGAGAATGGCAAGGAATTGTCGCATTCTGCACTTGCCGATGGAATGAGTGAATGACTCATTCATAAAGCGGTAAATATTTGTGCATGTCAGATGTTGAAATGAATAGAATTATTATTAAGATGGTACTTATTTGTGTTTATTTCTCCCTGCCCCCAGCCAAATGAATGTGGTGTTCAAATGTACAACTTTTTTGAATGTCTCTCATTGTAACATGCCAGTCTTGCTCGGCATCCGTTAACACTGTTACGGACCCAATTGACAGTAAACACTGAAGGCCTGTGTCTATAATGTGAGCAGTTGACAGTGTCTGTAAGTGATTTGAGAGTAAACAGAAAATGAAAACTGCAATTTGAATTGTGTTTTGTGTATATTTTCTTGCTCTAGGTGAACTGAGGTCGTTGTGCCTGTTCTTTGCAACAAGCAGCACTGACAGGTGAGTAAAATATTGCAACGATCCAATATATTGATCATCCTGCTCGTTATGATGTCAGTGTATCTGCTCAAAGTAATGTTACATTCAAGGACCAGTTACCACTTGGAAGTTCAACACATATTGTATTGGATCTTGAAGAGACAGTGTCGGAGAATGAGGACCGGGTCCTTCTGGCCAAGCTTAGGAGCCAGTTTCGAGCTGTTGTAGAAGTGCTACAACTTCTTCGCTAACTGAGCAGCTGTTATCTTCTTAAGAATGTCTGTGCTGTACAATATTTTAGTGGATTGGAAACTGTTATATGTTAGTGGTACTGAGAGGCCACAAAAAGAAATCCTATGGGCCTTGTATATGTACCTCAGGACATCCTGTTTTCCTCTCGTATTTCCGTCTTTCCGTTCAGTTCACACACATGAATTATAAGACGCCTTTTCTGTACTGCGCGCAGTTAACAATATCTTCTGAGATCCCATGTTACCTTTAGTTATGTGTATTTCAAACTACAGCTTTTGCCAAAATTTCACGATCATCGTATTTAAAATCTGTGGCCCGTTTCTGATTATTTTGCATACCGTTTTTTGTGCAATAACTCATTCATCCCAGTTTCTGACATTGACATTTAACCCTTATCCTGCTAACATGGAGAATATGGTGAGCTCCTAATAATGCCAGCAGATGGCAGATGGGATTTAACTGGCTATTTAAAGGGTTAAGTATAATTAATTAACAGATTTTTTTCATAGAAACCTGGTAGCCACAAACCATAAACCATCAGACTGTCTTAAGACAACTTGACACAAAAGAGCTGTACTGTTACGTAGAGATAATGTGTACATTTGTCTACACTTTGGAATAGTTTAAGTAAATTTTGATTTATTCTTTGGTCCCAGTACACCTGTGAACTGTGTGAAATGAACCAGAATTCTGTTTCAGAAGTACGAATACAAATCTAAGTAGTTGATAATGATTTTCTTTTTTATTTGTGTACAGTTGGTTACAACCCATGCCTAACCAATAGGTATTCCACGGGATATTTACAGAAGTTGAGCACAGATTAAAAACTAATGTGCCATATTGCCTTTGAGGTTCTAGTCAATAATTTAGTCAGTTCATTGTTTCGGAGTTTGATTGCCTTTCAGTCGCTCTTGAAGCGTGTGGAAGATATTTCTGAGGAAGCTTGTGACGCCGACAGTATTTATGTGATACTTCGGAACCAGAGGTGAGGGAAGGTTTGAAGTACTGTTGAACGTTCACTTGAGAATAGGCTGTCGTAAGATGGTGGGCCGTTTGTACACCCTTTTCAGGACAACTGCAGGTAGGCGGGGGTGTCTTGTTCATTTTTGTGGAGGTATGAACGGAAACTGCTGTGATTTGTTAGGAATTGTGTTAGAATGAATTTGGGCCAGAAGGGAAGGGAGAGGCTGTGGAAGATGGTAGGTATCAGTAGTTTAGTGTGGGACGCATTTATGGAGTTTATGTATGTTGTGTTCCAAATTTTTATGTAATACTCTTCCAGTATCTGCTTTCCTTGATTTATTGGGATTGCGTCGTAAGCGATGGTAGTATTGTAGCTCATGGCTGTTTTGGCCAAGTGATCTGTCCAATGCTTCTAGGTGTTTGATTTCAATTTCCTGATTCATTTAATAATGATTCTGCTTGGAAAGTTGCTAGAATTGATAGGGCTGAATGAATCAAATGTGACTCTTCCAGGTCCATTCCACGTGGAATCGCAGGACCTAGTGAAGAACCAGACAACAAAAGTAAGTATTCTATGTTTGTAGTATTCTGTCAAGCAGGGTACGCAGTTAGTTGAGGCACTGCGCCACAAGCCGGAAGGTTGCGGGTTCGATTCCTGATGTCATTGGAATTTTTCGTTGACATAATGCTTCTGGCTGCACTGTGGCTCTGGGATTGACTCAGCCTCTAAAAGAAATGAGTACCCAGAATATTTCCTGGGGGTAAAGGCGGCCGGTGAGTAGGGCTGACAACCCTACTAACTTCATTTGCCGATTGTCTTGAAATCTGGGAGCCTCAACCTCCTGGAACCCTCAGGGCCTGTCCAGGCCTGTAATGGGATTGCTTTAGTATTCTGTTGAGCACAAGTATGGATATTTTGATGTTTCTGTGCTGTACTTATGGCATAAAGTTGTGGAAAAACAAGCAGGGGCGGTCATACTCATGATGTGAATAAGAGATTGAACAAAGAGCTTATAAATATTCCGTACTACTTTGCAGGGTGGGAATTGGTTGTGTATGGGTGTGAAACTTGGTATGTCACAGTAAAGGATGAACAGAGGCTGTGTGTGTTCCAGAAAAAAGTCCTGAGGAAGATATGTGGTCCTAACAGGGACAGGTTAACAGGAGACAAGGCCTTGATTTCGAGTGATCAGTAATGTAAGTTCGCAAGGGAAACTGTGAATTACGCCTCAAACGCTAGAGTATAATGATTTTCTTGCGGAGGCTGTAACGTGATGCTCGCAATAATGTGCGAAATATGCAACAGATTAAACTGCAGGTTAGCTAATTGCTTTGAAGTAAATTGATTTAACCTTGTTTTATGCTGTGTGAGTGTACTAGCAGTGATGCTGCTACACTGTCCACATGGATGCTTGAGAATTGTTGTACACTGTCACGTGTTTAACGTGTCAGTTGTCACTTCTGAGGGAAGTCATAATGTCATGGCTTTGCGTTGGGTAGAGCCATTTTTAAGTTATGTGCATTTTCCTGCACCTCGGATAGCCTGACCTAGGGAAGTGATAGTGCTTGTTTTTAATATTAGTCTGCAAGTTGCTGTAAATTCTACTGATGCTGTGCAACACAGACAAGTTGTGTATGGGTGTGAAACTTGGTATGTCACAGTAAAGGATGAACAGAGGCTGTGTGTGTTCCAGAAAAAGGTCCTGAAGAAGATATGTGGGCCTAACAGAGACAGGTTAACAGGAGACTGGAAAAAACTATGGGTGGGACCTGTGACATGCATGCGGGATGATTGATTGATTGATTAGCATTTGGGTTTGAGCCCTTACGGTCCCGATGTACCTAGGCCTTATAGATGGGCCTTTTGTGCCCCATAATCTGATGTCAGCTCAGGAAGCCCTGTACCTTGCTAAAGTTACAGATGGCCCCCCAGGCTAAACTTTTAATGTCCTCTGGCCCACGGAAAGGAACCCAGATACGCATTTTCTTCTTCTCTCAAAAGTCCCAGTAAGTGAACTACCTCCAGGTCCCCCAAGGAGAGAGCTGCCTGTTTACAAAGCCTTTTTTACATATCATTCAAATTTCTCATTAAAATTTCCCTAAATAAAGAAATTTTCCTGTTCTGTCAAAGGCCCTAGGAAAGGAGCATCCCTCCATTTTCCCCAACAGCGGGGCCCCTATGCAAACAGACACCCATTTCCAGAGCCTTACTTAGCATATCCTTCGGAGTCCCCGGTAAAGGAGCCCTCCCTCCAGGTTCCCCTCACAGAGCTCCCTCGGAGAGATATGTCCCATCCCTAGAGCCCTCCTTCATTCATCTTTCAAAGTCCCCGGTATACGAGCCTCCTTCCAGGTTCCTCAGCGGGGCCCCTATGGAGAGAGATGCTCATCTCCATAGCCTTCCTTTATACATCCTCCAGGGTCCCCAGTAAAGCACCCCCCCTCCAGCTTCCCCTCAAAGTCCCTGGTAAATGAGCTCTCTTCCAGGTTCCCAAGAGGGACCCCTATGGAGAGAGATGCCTGTCTCCAGAACCTTTTATGTGTATCCTCCAGGGTCCCCATTAGAGGAGTCCCCCCTCCAGGTTCACTTCACAGAGCTTCTAGAGCCCCTTCATCCATCTCTCAAAGTCCCTGGTAAATGAGCCTGCTTCCAGGTTCCTCTTGGGGGGCCCCTACGGAAAGAGATGCCTGTCTGCAGAGCCTCTTCTATGTAACCTTCATCCATCTCTCAAAGTCTCTGGTACATGAGCCCCCTTCCAGGTTCCCCATTGGGGCCCCTATGGATAGAGATGCCTGTCACCAGAGCCTTCCTCTGCATAAACTTCAGGGCCCCCAATAAAGGAGCCCCCCTCCGGGTTCCCCTCACAGAGCGCCAATAAGGAGAGATGCTCCTTTTCCAGAGCCCTCCTTCAAATATCTCTCAGAGTTCCCAGTGAATAGACCCCCCCCCCATGGTTCTAAATGGGGCCCCTATGGAGAGAGTTGCCCGTCTCAGACCTTCACAAGTCCCTCGTAGATGAGCCGCCTTCCAGGCTCCCCAGTGGGGCCCCCAGGGAGAGGGTTGCCCATCCCCTGAGCCCACCTCCCCATATCCTTCCAGACCACCAGCAGAGGAGCCCCCTCTCCGGGTTCCCCTAACAGAGCTCCTGCAGAGAGAGGTGCTCACTTTCTGGAGCCCTCCTTCAATATCTCAAAATTCCCAGTTAATGGACCCTGACGGGGCTCCTATGGAAAGAGACACCCTTTTCCAGAGCTTTCTTCTACCCGTCCCCTAATAGTTCACCTTTCCCTCACAATCCCCAGTGAATGAGCATCCCTCCATGTTCCTCAGCATTGTCCCCATAGAGAGAGATGCTCTGTCTCCAGAGCCAACAGTTTGTTAATTCATTTATATCTGACAGAATCCCCAATTAAGGAGCCCTCCCACGAAAAACATGGTCACCGTCCACGGAGCCCCATGCGGACAGAAGGCCTACGTACAATGGGGTGTGGCCTGGTTCCCCAAGGGGATCATTTATGACGCTGCTTTCACTACCCCAGTGCCATGCAGCCTTCAGTACGATACCTTCCACCTTGGCTTGGTTATGCGAGAACCCTGTTAGCCAGCATGTGTCATAGTAACCCTCATCAGGGTATACCCTCCACACCTGTTTACAGCTCTCACATGACCCAGGGTAGAGTACGAATCCTTGTATCCCTGAGGTACAGGTGAGGGGTTGGATTTATGGGAGGCATGCATGAAGGAGAAGAGGAACATTTGCAGGGTTTTGGTGGGGAAGTTGAGGGAAAGAATGTCATGAACATGTAAAGGAGATGATGTAGGGTATAGTGGCATAAGTAGATTCACCTGGCTTATGATAGGGACTGTGGGGGGTTAAAGTGGGCATTGTAATAGACATTCAGGTTCTGTATATTTAGGGTTACTCGATTAGCTGAGCAAGTGTTGGCTTCTTAAGACAGGCTACGCTGTATGGAGTTAGTATAGTACCTGTCACAACTGGCAAGAGGTAGCCCTTCAGACAAACTTTATATTTTGCATAAAACTGGGCTTGCAACTGCTTGTGGCCTGTTGAAGGGGGGCATATAGGTTTGTCTGGGTTTCAATTAATGACAGTTTGTCACTTGCTTATATTGTCACCATCCCTGACCCATACTGTCCCCTCCTCCTGTTGATTTCCCTTGGTACTGGAACAAAATAGCCAAGTCCTGTCTGTAATATTCACAAATTATCACACACTCTTTGTTTTGCTCCTCACCTCCTTCTAGTGCCTTGGTCAATAAAGAGTAGAGCTATACCTCTCCTCCCCCTATGGGCCATACGGCCTGTACAGAGCCTCAGTGCCTGTACAAGTGTGCACTTTACTTTTGTTTTGCTGAAGGCTATGCCATGGCTCAGGTAGGTGCCAGCACCTTTTATCATGGTGACACAGGTTCGTACCATGTGAAATTTTTAGTATACAAAGTGGCACTGGGAAAGGTTTATCTCCCAAGGAATTTGGTTGTGCCCTGTCAGTATCATTACAAATTCATATGTCATTCATCTACCACAAATGCCACATAATTACCGCAGTTGGTAGTTTCAATCACTGAAACATTTCAACTTCTTCATCATCAACATTTATGATTGTCCCTTCTTTCAGTTTTGTTTTGAGGCTTAACAAATGTTACGTATGTTTATAATATTGTATACTTTATGTACGCAGTGGAACAAGGCAGTTTAGAGAGAATTTCTATTCTCAGAAGCTTCAATATGCCTCATGGGCTCATTCACAGCCTTTACACAGTTTCGGTTTGTTTCTCTGTCAGGTTTTTGTAGGTGTAATTGGTATGGCTTTTTGTTAAAATAACGAACCAAATTCAGGCATCTTGTGGAATGTGGTACTATGTAGTCTAACTTGCTATCAGACTGTTACACCCAGGTTTTCCAAGTGATTCTTTCCTTCAAACTTCCCCCACCAAAACCCTGTATATGTTCCTCTTCTCCACCATGCATGCCTCCCATAAATCCAAGACTTTTCACAAGAACGCGTTCTTCAATTCCAACACGGATAATTTGAAATCACCGCAGGACGAAAAAAGTGTAAAATGCCTGATGAAGAGGAATTCATTCCAAATCCACTTCCACTTTTGGAGGATCTTGAAATTGATGACCTTGTGCGCCACTTGGAGGAAAATGGTGCAGCCGTAAGGGTGCCAGAGGAGCGTATCACACTGCTAGATGAAGTGGTACCTGATATACGACTCATTGTGGAGGATCAGGTGAGACCACTCTCATGGTTTGTTTGGAACACCTCCGTGACTTTTTGATAAACAGAATGTAACAGCCAGTACTTCTGGTAATGTGTTTAGTTTGTTTAACCCTTCAGATGCCGAGTTAAATCCCATCTGCCATTTGCTGTCATTATTAGGATCTCACCATATTATCCACGTTAGCAGGGTCAGGGTTAAAAAATATATTTGATTTACAGTACCTATATCAGTACTTCTGGTGATTTGTTTAGTTTGAAAAATTATTTTGATTTACAGTACCTATAACATACTTCTGGTGATGTGTTTAGTTTGTCTGAAAATTTTGAGTTAAATTAAATTAACAAATAACAGTATGATATGCAGTCACAAGTTACCAGAATGTTTACTGTGGGCTGTATGACAATTTTGGAAATTGGTCTGCAATGGATAACATTTCTGTGGCTCATTTCTGAATTTCAGTACTTTGTAATTGCTTTCAGATTTTCTTTTGTTGAATTTATTTGAGCATTCATAATGTAAGGGATGGGGCATGAAAACCTTATACAGAATCATGAGATATCAGTAGTAGCCTACAGTGAGGTTACAGCAGCTTGAGCATTGCATTTATTTGCTCAGTTCAAAGCAGGCAAGAAATGTGAACAAAGTGGTGAAGCAGAATATTTTGTAGCTTACAGGAATGCAGAAAGTGTAAAAAAAAAGAGCTGAAAATTATAATTTGTTTTGTTCAAGACAGACAGATGTTTATGTTTTAAAACAGGGGGAAGTTTTTTTGCGAAGTGGTTCTGAAAGTCTTATAACCATTATAGTTGGTTTAAGTTTTATAGGGTGTTAAAATTATACATGTGATAGATTGGATAGATTTGTTTTAACTAGCAAGTTAGTTTGTTTGGAATGGTGATTGTAATGGATTTGTAAAGCAGCTTACAGGGGTAGAGGGTTAGAGAGAGTGAGAGGGTGACAGAGAGAGAGAGAAGACCAGTAAGATGCGGGGAGATTATGCTAGCGCGATACGGGAACAGCGTTAGGTGAGTGAGCCAATAGAAACAAAGTATTTCAAATTCTGACTGTTGATTCTATTAGGGAGTAGAGGGGTTTAAACAGTTAACCAATTGGGAAGAGTAAGAATATTTAGGGGGGGGGGTGATGGATTTGAACTGTGCGAGTTTGTAACCTTAATGTAAAAAAGTAGTCTGTTTCCTACCCCAGCTGTAATAAGCTGTGTAATTTGTTTCCTACCCAGGCTGTAAAGAGCTGTGTAGTCTGTTTCCTACCCAGGCTGTAATAAGCTGTGTACTCTGTTTCCTACCCAGGATGTAAAGAGCTGTGT
>Ga0136643_10018090_pt1 | contig 10620 bp, 5 predicted proteins | sample TergutLab28metaG_FD_96883 | JGI IMG/M metagenome (GOLD analysis project Ga0136643, IMG submission 96883) | Labiotermes labralis P1 segment gut microbial communities from Petit-Saut dam, French Guiana - Lab288 P1 (version 3) (version 3) | ecosystem: Host-associated > Arthropoda: Insects >... | reverse complement strand
TTAGGATGGATCTCCAGGAGGTGGGATGTGGGTATATGGACTGGATTGGGCTGACCCAGGATAGAGACAGGTGACGGACGCTTGTGAGTGCGGTAATGAACCTTCGGGTTCCGTGAAATGCGGAGAATTTCTTGACTAGCTGCAAACCAGTTAGCTTCTCAAGAAGGACTCTGCAACATGGAGTAAGTAAGTAAGGGCCTATTAGAAAATAGTTAAGTTAGCAGACAGCCAGTAAGGAAACGTGAAACGAAATTCAAGGAGTAAAGAGGAATAAGAACGGGAAGCCAATTACCGCGTACGGACGCCAAAGGAACTGAAGCCGTTGAGACTGGGTGAAGTGAAGGCAATAATGTGGGTGAGTCCGATTAGTGAAATGTTAAAGTTTCCGGTGCCACAGTCATAAATTTACAAGAATAAGTTTATAATCGTTCTGGACAACGCGCTGTTAGAAGATACAATAGTTACCAAGATTTGACTAAATTACCAGAAATTTTTGTAATTGTTCCTTCATTTCCACGAGTGTTTCGGGTTCTCGGAGGAAGCTCTTAGATTCCCGGAAATCAAGAGTCAGTCTGCCAAATATAGCTAGAACGGGTACAGAGAGAACGGGAACAGCGGTAAATTTGCTTTTGAAATATGATGCTTGGAAGCAAATTTCTGCTGTTTCTCATTATCGGCTGCAGCTTCTAACTTCAGCTCTTGAACCCACTCACTTCACACCGAACTGTATGAAAGGTCAGGGACTCGAATTCCGGCAGGGACAAGATCTTTATCTGTTCTCCAAAACGTCCAAATCAGGACCACCTACCCCCTAATGAATTGGCACCGGGGGCACTGTCGCCGGTGTTAAAGCGCCCGGATCATGATGCTGACCTTTTCCTCCATTTAGTGCGAGGATTAAGAATGAGTTGAGCTGTACATTCTCTCCCCCCCCCCCATGTGCTTTCATAACGTGTGAAGGGAAAATTTTATCTCTTAGTGACAGAACCGCAATAGACACGCTGATGGTGACAAGTTTACTTCGAAGGGGCTGTGGCCACTGAAATCGCAGGATTTAATATTCCTTGAGAATTTGATTTGCTTGAACTGCTTATACCTGAAGATGGAGGCAGGAAGCCTTTCCGAATCTTCTGTGCCACTGATCACTCGATAAGAAATCTTATCCCAAAAGAATTCAGTCTTCATTGACAAAGTTGTAAGAATGTCAAATCTCCGATTCTGTAGGGTTGTGATGATAGTAGAAACTGGATCTCCAGTTTCACCTCTCTGTCTCCAGATAATTCGAATCAACTGCTCTTCTGTCATGTACAAAGGAGTAGATGCCTTTTCCCTTTTTCATGAGAATAAAAACATTGTGTCGTCTTTTGAGGAAAAAACAAAAGACAAATCCAGAAGCAGAAGAAGGATGTTACCGTGTAGACAAACAACAGGCTACCGTAAAAGGCACACGATATCCACAGTCGGAGTCACATAAAATGACATCCAGTGCCCTTTTTGTCCCCACGGAGTGAAAAAAAATTTCCACTTTTCCTACTACAGTTTCGAAAATTATCAGATATATTTCCACTAAATTGGCTTGTCGGAAGCAATGAACGTGCTTAGAATAACTGAAATGAAGACTGTAAAGAAAATATATGGTCGTAAAGAAATAGAACGCTTGAGGATAAGAATAAAGAAGAAGAAGATAGAAAATATATTACAAGGGGAAGATACTGTAGCATGTGTACAATCCATTCGACTGAGATGATATGGTCAAGCTGAAAGAGTACAAAGTCAACAAATAGCAACAGATCAGATGGAAGGAACAAGATAAAGGAGAAGAGATGAGGTTACAGGGGCTTTAAGTACAATAGAAATAAACCCCCCCCCGGCAGCAAGTGGCCAGAGACCATTGGGAAATGGAGCAGATGATATTCGAAGCCAAGGTCCAGAACGGAAGGCAGCGCTTGAGATTAAGCAGAAGAAGAACTTTCCCATGTCTGTCGTCACGTTCCTTCAGGACTGGGAAGGTGAGCTCAATGTCATGATTACTCACGTACCATCTGTCATTACTGCCACGGTGAGCTCAGTGTCACTGTTACTCTTATCATCCGTCAGAACTGCCACGGTGCTCTCACTGTCACGGTTCCTATATAAAACACCTAGACACTCTCCAAACTGACAATACTGCTTGCGAACATGTGACCGGACTTAACAACATCTTATATACGGGACTTCCAGTAAATTATCTCCGCTGATTCCATTTTTTTTTCAGCTCGATACGTTACATGCAGAAGAGATGCTTCCCCGTGAATACATCGAGCTTAACTTAAATATTTACACATACGAAAAATGTTTCCAACTAAAATTATAGAGGAAAATACACGCGTTTTATGTCGGATATACTTGCCCCATAAAATCTCAGCTTTTGAGATACTAACAACTAAGCAGGCAGTGTACATATAACGTTAAATTGAGGCGCTTTCGCGTAACCATTGTTGCAGTTGAAAAGCAATAAGTATTACATATTGCTGAAAGAGAGAGAGAGAGAGTGTGTGAGTGTGTGTGTGTGTGTGTGTGTAGCCTCAAGTATCCAGCGTGAAAAGCACGTGCGCCATACTAAATTCTCATCTGTGGTCTGTCTGGCTCTACTACAGTTTTTCACATTGTCTCATAAACGGCACGATTTTCAAAAAAAAAAGTTACTGAACATAAGTACGTGTTTTGTTTTTCTGTCAAAGTTTATCTGAAACATTTCTCATTCTATGAAGAATTTAGCGAGATTTGATCACAGAGGCACGCGGATCTTCATGTAAATTGCCCGTTATTCTTGTCAGATATTAATGAAACGTGAATTTTCTTGACAAATTTTTCGAAATTTCCTGAAATGTTCAAATTTGAAAATCCGTCCAGTGGGAGTCGAGTTGTTCCACCTGGACGGACAGACGGACGGACTACAGGACAGACAGAAAGACAGGCATGACGAAACTAAGAGTCACTATTCGCAATTTTGCGAACGCGCCTAAAAACTTGAGCGAAAGCGCTGGAATTACCGCACCGTGCGCACTTTTCTGCACTCGCAGTAGTGATATCCCACTGTGACTACAAAAAACAGTTCCTTGAGAAGCCTGTATTTGTTACACTGTCGTAACGTATTGCTGTTAAACTTAACGCTTATATTTGTAACGAACTATATGGAACAGGGGGGTCTGGTTAGCTCAGTAAATTTAGTGCCTGAGAAACGGACGCAAACGATTTTTGTTCCACTGAAGTACCATGTCCGCCGTCGGGGCCCGCATAAAGACTTCTTCAGTGGATGTCAGCGTCTTTTTCCCCGGGAGTGGGGCAACTGGGTGTGCAGGTGACCGGCGCTCAAGTCTATCTCGTGTCATATCGCTTACATGCTATATGGCGTCCACAGAACTCCTGCCACGCAGCTTATTTCTTCTCGACAACCTGATGGTGTGTCGTTTGGTAAAACATTGTAGGCTTTTGTGTGGAATTAAGGTAAATGTAGAAATAATGTTAATGCATCAGTCCTGGAAAATTATTTAATTTTGTGCATGTTCCGTGCAATAGATTAATTATATGCTGCATTTATTCCAACTAATTGCAAATGTTAACAACGGTGTGTTTTGTCGTAGAAACTTCTGCTACATGTTTCGGCCAGCAGAGGCCATCCACATGGAGAACTTTGGTAATATTTTTTATACAAAATGTCGTCGTAGATGTTCATAAATAAAATTATATTTACAGTACCGAAATTTTAAAACATAGCTAAGAATACATAAATGTTGAAATCATGTTAGATGCACATTTATTTTCTTTATTAATGGTATTGTTGTTTCCAAATTTGCAAACAAACTTGTATATAAATGCCTACGGCTTTCGCAAGTGTTTTGCCCTCCTCATATTAACAAAATGAAGCGTAATCTAATGTGGACCACCATTTATTATATAAGCCCACATACTACCACATTTTATATTAAAAGTATATGAAACTTCTCCTTGACGATGGCCTCTTCAGACCGAAACATGTCAGAGAATTTTAATTACTACCACATAACATATAATCATTAATGAATACATGTGGATTTATTTTGAAAAAGTATAGTATAATAGAAAATTATTTCTTTGATGAATTATAGCTGATTTTGTCCACAAGACTCATTAACTTCTTCGCTAAATGGACAGTGAACCCTGTCAAGTCCACACATCACAGTCTAATTAATGTGAAGCCAATATTGAAATTTCCCCCTTATGTAAACCCCACGTCCCTGCCAGCAGTCACGTGCTAAACGGAAATCATTCAGTCCTGTGAGCTGTGTTAATGAATATGGCGCCAGTATCTATATTTCTAACATGTAACGTTCTTCTTCTGTTTTAGTTGTTCGGGAAAACAAAGTCTTCATATTTCAATTCATGCCTACAGCGGACCGGTAATAACTCTATGATTAGTTTGGCAGATTTCCAAATCATTGCAACATAAACGACTTTTGATTAAAGTTAAGTACGTTCACAAACTTTCACTCGTACGTAGAAAATTGTTAATAACAACAGTTTCTCTATTTCAGTTTGTTTGTCGACACTAATTGGTAGAGATATTCATTTCCGAGAAGGGGGCTGTAATAATTAGACCACAGTGTATGGACTGTGCACAGTGTGTTTGCAGAGTCTGTAACATTGTAATAATTTACCCAGAAAACTGGGGGGAGTGATAAAGCCTCTAACAAGTTTTCTGCTGTCTCGCGTTTCGAATCTCGCCTGGGGCATCAACTGTCACGCCTGATTATTTGTCGGGGTTTTCCTCAGGTTCTGAAAGCAAGAATGCATAACGTAAGGCAAATTATGAATCGATCACTTTTATATTTTTTTTCTGAATTACTCTTCACTGTTAACCGGTCATTCTGCAAAGTTGATAAGGTACGTTATAGATTTTGATATTGAAATTTACGTTCTTCGAATGGCCCGAAGACGTCAATATAATTGATCAACACATGCAGCCACAAGTTAATATAATATAATTAGTGGCGTTGGTGCTGAATTGTAATTATTTTTTAATTTATGCAACACAAGGGAATGCATAAAACGAAAGTTAAATTTGCCTTTTCTTTAATTAAAAGTACTGCTTCAAGAATTATAGAAATTTATTTATGATAAAAAATGAAATTTTCATAGAAGTTACATCTGCTTGAACAACTTACCAATAAAAATGCATGATTTCAAGCGTCCGCCGCGTCTGAATGAGATCTTTTCTCTTCTGGGAATTTACGCAGCGTAGATTGACGTTAGTCAATGACGTTTCGGGAAAACCTATGTGTCCCATCTTAAAGTGTGAAGCGGTTTTCATACACTGGCGTCAGAACCTTTCAAAATACAACTACTTATGCTGGTATCCTTCGGTGCGTGTTACTGCATGGTTTTCATGTGTGGCTACTGATGTTTGGGCGATGTTACAGATCGTGCCAGTGGCTGGAAGTGTGCATCTCCTGATTCGATTACAAGCAAGTTTCTGAACATGCTCATTAAACTCGTCTGGCAGTTACGCAAGTGGAGCTAGTGGCGCTCGCGGATCACAAGTTCCCGTTTCGGCCATCTTGTTATAACTGATTGTAGCAAATGGCACCTTCGGTTGGCCTCTCACGGAACTCCCTTCATGCCGAATTCTGTGAATATTTTACGAGTGGTTCAAAAAGTGAAATGTGAGGCCCAGGTACAGCAAGGACCTTGACCTTAGAAACTCTCCATCTTCGTAATAAAATAAAGTAGGCCACATAAATTTAGCAACCTTGAGTGCAGTGAAGTAACAAAAATATATCTGGCAGTGAATCCAGTCTGAGCAAGAAACTGTAGGTCCATTTTCATTTTGTAGAAGATCCCCTGCGTCAACACCTCATGATCCTGAGTCAGCTCTCCACTGTCTCCCTAAGATGTGTTTTAATTCTGTTCCCCTGATATCTTCAAAGTAGAACACTACATATCACACACACACAAAATAGTTAGCAACATTCGTAACTTGATCACCGCCCGATAAGGAACACACCTACACACACCACGGGGACTGCGTCCTTTTGCATCATACATGAAGCATTCAGTTGTCTGTAGGCAAAGTTGTCTGTTAATTGTGTGTGGACGAGGTCCGTGGCCTACGTCTTTATATTACGTCAATTCTGAAGTCAACAATTTAGTAAGTTTACACTTCTAACGTTTTATTGCTGCAATTTCAAGAAAGCTGTGTTGGTACTTCCACGGCTGTGCGTTTTAGGTTCCCTGAAGATGGCGTCGCGGCGCTGCAACATGTAGGAATTTAATATGAAGTGTATGTTTTATAGTCATTTTATGTGCATTTACTGGTTACAGTTATTACTTAGAAGGAAAATGTACGGAATATGCAATGCCAGATTGATCTTCGCCGTTATGACGCCGTGTGTTTTGGTAGCTGTGTCCTAACCTCTCGGATAAGTATATTGCCCCTATCTTGGCTTCTGTGCTAAAAGTGGAGGGAGGGTTTTCTTGTATCGCCCTCCCAGACAACACAGTGACATAAGCCGTAAGATCCTTATCGGATCTCAGAACTCTCTACCTCACCGGCTTCAGCATTTCGGAAACTAACACGCTGACATTTCTCGAGACGTGTAACAGCGAATTCGAGCAAGTGCTATTTTATACGGTGCTGACAAAGGTGTGCGACATTTGAACTGTGGAATTTTTTAATTTCTTCCATTGTATGCATGGAAATATAACACGTTGTTTGGGGACATACTCAGTTCTCTCTCTAAGCTTGCTTCTTCCGAAACAAATCTCAGTGTGTGATGATTATTCACACTATAATTAAACCCAGATTAACATCAAATTTGACCGTTATTTTGACGTTAATTCAGTTTCATTACTACGTAAATTATTATCATGTAACTTTATTTCTTTTGAAAGGGGTAAGTCTCGTGACGTAGGTGGATTCTGTCTCCAAAACTTGCTGTCTTAAAATTTTAATGTATCCCACGTATGACGGAGAAAGTCCGTAAAGTCTGAGTTCAAAGAACCCCCCCCCCCCTTGACGGAACAGTCCCTGGTGGGCCAGGGGCTCTTTATTATTGAGACTTCACGATCACACCCAGACACACACACACCCACACGCAAACACACGCGCGCAGTAGGTCACATCTAGACAAGTGATCGGCCCGTCGCAGAGACCTCTATCTCACAACACCCATAGACGACGGACATCCCTGCGCCCGGCAGGATTCGAAGCCGCAATCCCAGTAAGCGAACGGCCGCAGACCCACACCTTGCGGCCACCGGGATCGGCTGATTTCAAATATTAACAATATTTATTCTTGTCCCAAACTCGCAACGAAAGCTTCTGCTCCCAGATACAAGTGCCTGTACACAACATTCGTTTCTTTTACACAAAAGCCACTCAACCAAATCAGTGGAGCGATCCGCCCCCTCTTAATGTCGGGTCACACATCACTGCACTTCATGCGGAATTTGTGCTAGGGTCACGCAAGAAACATTGCGACGCTAATATTCCTCGCCCCTTCATTCCCCACGTCCCGCCCACGTAACTTAGCAAATGTAATAAACGTTTCTTCACACTCCACCAGCTAGAAACACCGAGTGATAGCAATTCGCACCCGCAACCCCTGTTCTATATCTCGGTCCAGGGACCGGCCGAACGGACTGAGGATATCTTTGTTCTTTATTTCTCAACACCACTAGACATACTCTGGAATAGTGACTCAAATGACGATAGGCTCATTTCCTTCCGCATCATCACCAAATCATCATGTACTGTTAGTCGGAGCTAATGACAGCTATATTTAGTAAGTCACAGATAAATAATGTGAATATTTCAGGCTTCCGCCACGCTGTGCACGTGATCTGCGTTCTTCTGGGATCTTACGCAGCGATCAGTGCTAATTTCTTACCGACGTTTCGGTAGAACCTATCGTCCCCATCTTACCTTGAAGATGGGACCGATATGTTGTCCCGAAACGTCGCTAACAAACTGCCAATGGACGCTGCGTAAAATCCCGGACGAAGGCGAATCTCAAATAAAATTAAGTTTCCATACCAATTTTTGTTCCTCTGCGGTGCAAATGGTTCTTTTTTGTAGATAAAAACAGGAATTTTTATTAGCGCTTGATGCCGTTCGATTTAACCTCAACAGCTCTATGTTTCTACAGCCGACGTAGCGCGGTTGGTACAGGTACTGTGCTCTGCTACGGGATGAACGGTTTGAGGCCGGAATCCCAGTCAGGTGCAAGAGATGTTTTTCTGTTGTAAAAATTCAGTGGGTGCTGGGGAAAGCGGCCGTGGCGTGACGTTAAATACTCACCTCCGTCAGGTGACGATTGTCGCCGAGCAAAAGCAGCCTGCTGAATCACCCCCAGTGTGAAGGCATTCCTGTCCTTCAACCTTCTCGCTTTTACTCATGTCCCTCAAGACGTGACAGTTTCAAAGCTGTGTGAGGACGTGATGTTTGGAAACTCAGTTTGGAGTCGTGTTTACAAAATTTATGGTTTATTTCGGTGAAGAAATTAGAGACTTTCGGTTATGTTGTGGGCGTTTCTCTCACACAGAAATTTAAGCTTATTTTTGAGAATTTTGAATTGGTCTGCCAAAGAAAATAAAACCCTTCCGTTGTCCGACCAATTACTATAGGGAAGGGTGCTGGAGGTGTCGCCCTGGAGAGTGAAGGGCAGAGGGGCAGAGTGACGACTTGGTAAAGAAAGTGTGTGGTGTTTAACGGGCACAGAAGTAATCAGTGCCAAGACTGAGTTGTGCAATTGCTTAAAAAAAGTATCAATAAATTAGCTAAATTACAAGGAGCCCTAATCTCATGCTTCTAAGGAGTTAGTCGGCTATAGAGTGGAGCTGTACCCCTTTTCCCCTCTATGTCCTCGTGGCGTGGACACGGACTAATTTTAAATTTACCCTTTTCAACTCTACCTTCCCATGTAGCAAGCCAGACAACATGTCTAGGCAAAACCTTAAGCTCACAGAACTGTGATTCAGCACACACACCATTCGTTCCTTACTGGTGCAGTGCAGCGGGCTGGTGGTTCAGTTGGGCAGAAACTTTGGTAAGCAGTTTATGGGCAGTTGACAACACGGATCACGCGATAGGGCAGGCCTGCCCAACCCTCTGTGTCGTGCGGCCATCTTCGGCAGAATTTGGTCTGCATGCAGGTAGCACAGATTTCAATACACAGAATGAAGAATGGATAAGCGTACACATAATTATCAGTAAGATTTTGCTTTGTATTTTTCTGTACATCATGCAATAAAATTATACCATTAGTGATAGAAAACAATCGTAACAAATTTCTATTCACAGCCTAGGCAAGGTTGTCGCTATTTTTAGCACAGTTTTAGGCACGTTCGCAAAATTGTTAAATTGGACTATTAGCTTCGTCATGTCTGTCTGTACTTCCGACTGTCCGCAAGTAACAACTCGGCTCCCACTGGACGGATTTTCTTGAAATCTGAATTTGATTAGATTTCGAAAATCTGTTGAGAAAATTCAGGTTTCATTAAGATCGGATAAGAGTAAAGGGCACTTTACATGAAGACCAATATACATTTTTGACCATATCTCGCTTATGTCTTCTTAGATTGAGAAATGTTTCAGACAAAAGTTGTAGAGAAAATCAAAACACACATTTTATATCCCATAACGTTTTTCGAAAATCGTGCCTTTATGAAATAATATGGAAATATTTTGTAGACCCGGGCAGGCCACAGACGACAATATAATAGGGTCCATGCGCATTGCATTCTGGACAACCTAGGCTGCAGACCCACAATCAGAATATGTAATACTTATTGCTTTTCCACAGCAGCAATGGTTGCACGAACGCACCTTAATGTTACGGTAGACGTACATTGGCTGTCTTTGTATTCTATGAATTATTAACTTGTGTCTCCTTAAAAAACAGTCCATAAGTTTTGAGAAATTTTTCTGCTTTCTGTCTTGCCTTTATCAGGGAAAGTGTTAAAAGAATTATTCTTGTTCCAAATGTCTCTGCATAACATTGGTCCCTGTCGCGGGCAACATATTTCTCTCGAGCCACAGGTTGAGCGGTTCTGCGCTATAGTTAGCAGCCAGATCGGTAACAGCCCAGTTCGATAGTCTGATAGACGCCTGCAACTACTACCGCAAAATCTAAAACAATAAAGACATTGTCATGGCAGTTAAACACAAGATGGCTGAAGAAACACACGAACCCAAGCCATAGAGACTCTACCAAAAGGAGTTAAGTTATGAATTTAAAGAATCCAGCCATGCCGTAACATAAAAGACACGTGGCCATTTATTTTAATGTCAAGAACACAAAGACGTATACAGTCCTCTTTGTTGCCTGAGTTGCAGTAGCCCAAATCTGCCCTTGAGCGCCTCACTGTTGAGGTCACTAGATCACACACAGGTGGACACACACACTCGGTAGGACTACTCTAAGCCAGTGATCGGCTGGTCGCAGAGGCCGCCACATGCACCACACACAACTAACAAGAAACGGACATCCATGCTGTCAGCGAGATTCGAACCCGCTATCCCAGCAGTTGAGCGGCTTCATTCCTAGACCTTAGACCGCATGGTCACCGGCTCGTTCACAGTACTGTTTTATATATATATAT
>Ga0136643_10018082_pt1 | contig 10622 bp, 9 predicted proteins | sample TergutLab28metaG_FD_96883 | JGI IMG/M metagenome (GOLD analysis project Ga0136643, IMG submission 96883) | Labiotermes labralis P1 segment gut microbial communities from Petit-Saut dam, French Guiana - Lab288 P1 (version 3) (version 3) | ecosystem: Host-associated > Arthropoda: Insects >... | reverse complement strand
CTTGTGTTCCACGGGGTGTGGGCCCCCAATTTTCAAAAGTGTAAATGTTTCCCCCCCCCCCCCCGGCCCCCCTTTCCCCCCCCCCCCCCAGGAATTATTCCTGGCATTCATTTCTTTTAGTGGCCAAGTCAACTCCAAGGTTATATTGCGGCTTGAATGAAAATTTCCAGTGACACCATGGCGAATTGAACCTGCGACTTTCCGATTTGTATTGCAGTGCCTCAATCAACGGCGCTACCGCGTGCCCCATCTCATCGTGTGAACTGAATTATATACAGTGAAGTACGGTGTGAAAGTAACACATTTCGTAGAGGGTTTGTTGCCTTGAGAAACAGAGGAGTCGAAAGCCCACGAAGATAGTAATAAAGCAACATCTCAGCACATTACTGTACTGAGCGTTCGCAAAATTACGAAAAAGACCCTTAGATTTGTCATGTTCGTTCTTCCGTACGTCCGCATGGAAATACTCGTCTCCCACTGGACGGATTTTCATTAAATTTGATATATACTTTTCGAAAATCTGTCGAGAAAATTAAAGTTTCATCAAAGTCTGGAAAGAAGAACGGGTATTTGACGTGAAGACCGATGTACATTTATGGTTATCTCGCCCAGTTCTCCTTAGAATGTAAATTTTTTCACAAAAGTTTGTAGAAAAAATCAATTTTGGCTATTAACGTTCTCCGAAAGTCGTACTCTTTACAAGACAATGTGGAAAAACATGGTAGACCGGACGGGCCTCAGTTGACAATATTACACGGCGCACGCGCTTTGCATGCTGGATAACTAAAGCAACAAACACAAACTCAGAATATATAAAGCTCATTTTTTTTCCCATTGTAACGATGGTTGTACGAAGGCGACTTCATGTTACTTTTGTACGTGCATCGTCTGTCTTGTTTCTAAGTTTTTGGATAGTAAATTTGAATAGTTGGGAAAAGTTTGGCCACTTCAATTACAGTTATTGCTACAACAAAGAAGCATAAAATGTTACTTGCACGGTGTGTAGCAAAGTTTTTCATTTGTCCTTGTAGAATATTAGAAATAGCATCCAAATTACTGAGGCGCTACTTAATATTGACTTTCTGTGCATGCTACATACCAAGTTGTAATTTGGCGTGTTCCTTTATTTGTGCAAAGGTAACAGCAACCTACTTTATGGTTACCCCCCCCCCCCACACACACACACTAGAACATACACCGGACTTTACTTGTTTGCATAGCATAGAGTTGCGAAACAATTTCCGTCAGTTCCTATAGCTGAATGAATGTACACAGACATCAATTTCCACTTCGGTTTTTAATAAAATCAAGATATGTACAGGTGGAAAGTATCTGTAACGATAATTGAATAAAGAGAGACCAACTTGATGTCACTTGCTTTTTTATTTCATTATTTAATGCTCTACATGTTTCGGATGTTAATAATCCATCCTCAGGAACTTGCGACTTATTTCTTGAGTTATTTCATGGGTTGTATTGGTCTGGTTCGATGCGTGTTGGTGTTAAGTTGTGGTTTGGCAGGGGTGGTGTGGTATCCGGATGCAGGCTGAAACCCAGCCAAACCACAACGTAACACCAACACGCATCGAACCAGAACATTACAACCCATGAAATAACTCAACAAATACGTCGCAAGCTCCTGAGGATGGAGGTATTAACAACCGAAACATGTTGAGCATTAAATAATGAAATAAAAAAGCAAGTGACATCAAGTTGGTCTCTCTTTATTCAACTATCAAGATGATGCACGGTCCAATAAACATAAAATATCTGTAACGAGTTTATACAATTCCATGTGCAACAGAACACAAAATGTAATTGAAAACATAATTTTCCTTAACCATTCATTGCTTTTGTCACTTAAATTTCACCTCAATATACGCTTTTTTATAACTAATTCCACCTCAATATACGCTTTTTTATAACTAATTCCACCTCAATATACGCTTTTTTATAACTAATTCCACGCTCTGCCGTCTTTCTACAGCAGCGAACATGTTTTCTCTAAAGAAGCACATTTCATGGAATTAGGACTTTCATTACTGTGCTCACAGCAGTCCAACATTTGACCTTCTCCTGAGCCGCAAAAATTAAGAACATACTTAACCCTAATTTTTTTCAAGATCTATTTCAATATTGTCCTCCCGCCTATGCTTATGCCTTCGAAATGGTTTCTTTCCTTCAGATTTCCTCACCTAGGCCCTACATGGTTTTATGTTGGACGAGAGGTTAAGAACCACTCAATATAAAAAAACCCACCGTTTTATGAAACGTTTCAAAGGTTAATCTTTTTCAAATGAAGCCAATTAGGTGTACACTATTTCTTAGTATATTTATTTAAACTTCTGTACTTGTTTCGGGCAACTATGTGCCCATCATCAGGAAAACATAATGTATCTATGCGACACTGGTATTTTACACTCTGTATGGGTGACTGGTTGTTCTGCTGGTTGGGATGAGTCTCATCCCAGCCAGCAGACCAGACAGCCAACCATACAGCGTGAAAAATACTAGTGTCACATAGATGCAGTAGTTCTCCTGATGATGGGCAAATAGTTGCCTGATACAAGTAGAGAAGCTGAAATAAATATACTAAGAAGTAGTGTGCACATAGTTGGCTTAATTTAAAAAAGACTGTACAGGGATGCACGGTCAACAAAACGTAAAATTCAGTTTCACAGTGTAAGTTCCAATATCAATATAAGATTTAAACAGCTGAGAAACAAAGCTGCACGTTTTTGAGTACCCAGATAAAACTATTTATTCAAACACAAAAAATTTCTAAGAAGATGGTTCGAAGTTTTACGCGGCTTGTCACATCTACTTTATGTAGTATCCGTGCTTCGTGGAGAATTAACGCACAAGTGACCTCACAGCCATGCTGTCCGTGGTTAAGATAGAGTTCGGTCGGTATAAAGCATTTATATCGTCCCCCTGGAATTGACAAGAGAAGTTATCCGAGTGCCTGAAGCTTCCTTTTGAACGCGTTATTTGAGTAATTAAGCTTCACTGGGACAATAAATGCTGATAACGAAAACCAGAAAGCCCTGATGCGACTGAAAATTGAAATCGAAGTGAATAAAGCAAACTTCAGTGAAATACCAAATAGTCATTATAAGACGTTAGAAGAAGCGTTTTGTGAAGTTCATAATTTGTGTTTTGTGTTCATAACAAATTAACTTCCATACCATTTCTCTTTATATTATTAGTCGGACTGTTATTAATCTCGGGTATTTTTAAAGAAATTCCTTTTTGATACGGTATGATGCGATGATATATTTGTTAAATGCAATTGTGTTGACACCCGGTGGCAGTAGTGTAGTACACATTTACAAAGCTTGGTATTAGAACCAAATTCTTAGGTCGTGCCATATTATATGCTCCGGTAAATGAAAATTGTATTCGTGGAGAAATTAAGAGTAGATTGAAGTCACTTAATGCTTGCTGTTATTTGGTGCAGAATCTAATGGCTGCCATTTTGTTATACAAAATATAATGATTAAAATGTACACAGCAATAATGCCTTGGAAAAGATTACCCAGGATAATGAAATACTACTCCCCAACTGGCAGAAGGAATCATGGTAGACCCTTGAAGAGACTTCTGGATACGTGAGACCGGAACGGGTCAACAAGTGGCCGAACTCCATGAAAGATATATGATGATGATAATTTTTCCTGTTGGTATGTATGGGAGTGAAACTTGGTCTTCCGCACTGAGGGAGGAAAGTAAGCTAAGGATTTCGAGAACGGAGTGCTGAGGAAGAAATTTGAGCGTAAGAGGGACGAGATAAGAAGATAGGGGAGAATAATATATAAACAGGAAATGTTCTCATCACCAAATATTATTTGAGTGATAAAATCACGAAGAATTAAATGGTCGGGGCATGTAGCACGCATAGGGGAGAGGAAAGATGGGGAAACCTAAGAGAAAGAAACCACTTGAAAACCTAGACGTAGATGAGAAGAAAATATGAAAACGGATATCCAAGAAGCGGGATGGGGTTATGGACCGGATTGATCTGTTTCAGGATAAGGTGGCGGGAGCTTGTGAACGCGGTAATGAACCTTCGGGTTGCATAAAATGCGGTAAATTTCTTGACTAGTTGAGGACCGGGTAGCTTTTCAAGAAATTATGAGTTTAGTTATGGTATCTCCTCGCAGAGAGTAGTCTATGGGGGATTTTTAATGGACCAAGTAGCAGTGGATCAGGTTCCTCGACGAGTATTTACGATCACTCTTCTAAACTGTCATTCCATCGACGTCATATGCCATGCTGGAGATGGACAACAGGCATGGTAGAAGCCGAAGATTCAGAAATGCAAAAAACTCACCCGGCATTCGATAGTGTAAAAATACCACCCATTTCCTCTACTGTTTTACTGCTACATTTAAATGAATTACACTTTATGTAGAAATCCGAAATTATAAGCAAAATTAATAACGAGGGTCTCTGCAACACAGCTGAGACACATTTGTAATCCTACTGACAAAGTGAATAGACGCATTTTACGGTAACCAGTCTTCAGCACGTGTTACAGAAACACTACATCATTCTGGTGATGTGGTGTCAACCATTCCGTTGCCAGTGGTAATTATATGTACCATCTACAAAATCCACTTTGAAGCTATGCATTTTTATCGCTCACACTATTACGTCACTACAGGAACATAATATTCTCGGAATGTTTCTTGTAATGAACGTGGAATGTCTCGCCTGTGAAGAACAAACTGCACTTTTGTACAAACATTAGATAAAGATCAGTCTTCAAATGGTTAGGAGTCAGAATAAAATAGAAGACTGCACTTGTCCTGGACTAGACTGAATTCTATTATGTGTATATGGGTTAAGAAGTTTATTACTCACGTGTTTAATTAGACGTCTTATAATTAATAATTTTTATTTCATTTTGACAGAGTTCAACACAGATTTGTTTTCGGTTAGGAATAAACCCGTTATTTTTAAATGTGTGTGGTTTTTAATTTCACACCCTCATGGTTGACCATTAATTCTCACCACGCACTCCCATAAAGTCCAGGGGTAACTTTTCTAATTAACTCTTTCTCTGAATTACTTTCTGTCACGTTCGAACCGAAATACAGATAATAGGACGGAGCTCTGTAAACGTGTTCTGTCCATTTTAATCAGACATGCCACATACTCACCGACAAGGAAAACTGTGTGGATTTTGTATTTTTAGAATCGAAACTGTCATGTATGAAATATGTGGGACCGAAATCTGACGCCACAGAGAGCTCAATATTTCCCGGAAGCGGATCACGGTATGACGACTGACGTTGTCAATTCGACGGTCAGCGGCACTTAATGTGTGACACTGCCCTCGGAGTGTGAAATGTCACTCAGACCTTCTATCGGTCTACGAAGTGTTTAAACACAAACGCGGTAAATACATCTGCAAAAAATGAAATTCACAAGCTAAGCATACACTAGCTGTTTCTCTGAATGATATAAGTGGCCTTCGCAAAGATAAAGATTCATGTTGTGGTTTTGGTTATGACACCGTATATTCTGGTAAGTTTGGTGGGCACGTGTACGACTACGTGGCATCATACGCCAGAATATGGCCATATGATTGCCTGTAACACTGGACAACAAATTTCTACTGACTTTATGTTTCTGAGGTAATAGTAGCCATTTCTTATTAATTTCGAGGCGATGAGCGCGAATGTGACAATGAAAACTCAAAATTTGCTGCGATTTCTACGAAATCCGGAAACGTTTATTATATATTTAAGAAATGTGTACATCAGACATTTAAGTATAAAAGTCCACTTCATTTTGCGACTTCGCTTTGCCTGTCGTTTGTGTAGCCGCTCAGGAGTATTTCTGCCGAGCGTCCAACAACAGTCAGCCAACACGGAAGTGGACCACTTTCCCTGATATCTTTTCTCCATATTTGCGATTTCCTGATGAAAAGTTCACCGTGCTCGTCACTAAACTTGCTGTAGATGCCGGGTAAGAAATCGAATAGGAATAAAATATGTGCATCTTTAAGGACATATTGAAACAGAGTTTTTGATAAAATGACAACACGTCCTCAATCAATTCCTTGTAGTTTTCTGCCCTGATATTCCCGAGGAATTTAGTTGACACCAGACGAAATGCGTCCCATTCATTTATCTCGTCACCCTGAAGTAGGCTGTAGAATATATCGTCTCATAAGAGCTTGCGGATCTGAGGATCCACAAAAACCCCTCTTTAAATTTCGCTTCTCTGAGTCGAGGGAATTTTTCAGCCAGATACTTAAACGCCGATCCAGTCCGGTCCATGGCTTTTACGAAGTTTTTCATCAGACCAAGTTTGATGTGTAGGGGCGGTAGCAGGATTTTGTGTCATTCTGCCAGTGCTGGATGTTGAACATTCTTCTCTCCGATCTTCAGAGATTTCCTTTGAGGCCACTCTCTCTTCAGGTAATGCATAGTCTTTGCTCGGCTGTCCCATTCACATAAAAAACAGCAATACTTCGTATATCCCAGTTGGAGACCCATCAACAGAACCACTGCCTTCAGGTCACCACAAATATGCCAGCCATACTTGCTGTATTCAAGCTTATTCAGCAGCTGCTTTTGGTTTTCGTAGGTTTCATTCATGTGGACAGCGTGTCCGACTGGAATGGATGGGTGTTGGTTTCCATTATGCAGCAACACCGCCTTCAGACTCAGTTTCGAAGAGTCTATAAATTGTCGCCATTCTTGTGGGTCATGTTTGATTCCGAGGGCATTCATCAGGCTATCTACATCGTAGCAGACTACCCGGTCATCTTACTTTCTGAAGGAACCAACTGCTGACGACGACTGCATAACGAAAGAATTCGGACATTTTCTCGGGAACATTCCATTGTTTAAGTCTTGTTCCCGGTAACTCTGCTTTTCTCTTCGACAGCTCCAGATTGCGAACAAGATCGTTCAGTTCGTCCAGTATGAGATTGTGTGGCTGTGACGCAGAAGACCTAGCGTGGGAGACGTGTAGTTCAGTAGACGCCGGCGGCTCAGGAGAACCCGAGGTCGACTCGCCTTCATCCTCGTCGTCTGAATTGATGGTAAATGCTTTCGGAGGTTCGGGAACGGAAATTCGTTCGCCGTGCGGAACTGGACGGACAGCAGATGGTATATTGGATACACTATTGTCCACTTCTTTTTCTTCGTGGTGCCCCAGAAACAGGTGGCAACATACAGAAGTAGCAGTCAGTTGTGTGATTACTTGGCTCCCTCCAAACTATAGGAACAGCAAACGGCAACGCATGTCTTTCGTCATTCAGCCACTGCGAAAGATTTTTTGCACATTTACGGCAGCATATTTGCGTGGCCCAGGATTTATCTTGGTCGCCCATCTTGCATCCGAAATACAAATGATAGGCCTTTTTTTACTATCGCGGTGATGGCTTTTCTTTGCCTTGCAAACGCCACTTCACCGCAAATGTAACAAAGTTATCTGCACTATTAACACAGTTAAGAGACATCACTAATCCTGGATTAACTCTGCTGGGATCACTTTGCGGTTTTTATGATGCAGGAGTAAACGGGTCTGGTGTGCATGGTGGGCTGATGCAATATGACGCAATATTTTGAAATCTTTCAACACATTTCATTTTAAGTATATATATATTTACTTAACGCAAACTTCGCTACGGACACAAGCGACAGGCAAAGCGAAGTCGCAAGTAATAGCGGACATTTATCGTTAAATGTCTGATGTACATATTTCTTAAATATATAATAAACGTTTGCGGATTTCTTAGAAACCGTAGCCAATTTTGAGTTTTCATTGTCATATTCGCGCTCAGGGCCTCGAAATTAATAAGAAATTGCTACTATTACCTCAGAAGCATAAAGTCAGTAAAAATTTGTTTCCAGTGTTATGGGGGTCATACCCGTCAGGATGCAAATTGCTTTGCTTGACGTGGTACAATATGCTTTGGTAATTCTTATGTTTATAAGACGTTTAACTCTAATGACTTTTTGTCTGTTGTGTTCGTATTTCATAGCGTCTATCCAGGCAGCTCCATCTAATAGAAGTGGTAGGATGGCTCCTTTGTATATAGTCTTAATTACTTCATGTTTGATTCTCCAGGATGCTCTGGAAGATTCTGATAAGTTGTGGATCAGTTTTGTACACCTTTCCGCAGCGTTCTTTGAACCTAAATATGTGATCTATAATTATGCCCAAATATTTCATTCTAGTTACCTGTTCCATTGGTTTGTTGTTTAGCTATACGTTAATTTCTTTGCGTTCTTTACGTTTACTTCTCGAAACCAACATTATTTTAGATTTCTCTTCATTAAATCTAATTTTGTTACTCTTTGACCAAGCTGCTATTTTACTCAGCTCCCCATTCGAATAGTTTTCTGCCGCTCTTTCTGATTCACCCGGTGTAGCCTGCAGTAGGTCGTCAGCAAAGGCCACAGGTTTTGTTCGTGCCTTGAAATTAAGATTCGGCAAGAATTATACTGTACGTTCGTAAATCCTGGGCAGCAGCAGCACCCTTGCAGGCATCCTTTACTTATTTCTCTCTAGAGTATAAAGCTGTTGGTTGAGAGGAAGTCTGTACGCTGGCTAAATTAGCTTTTTTAGGTTGTATAGGTTTTTGGTGCAGCCACAAGCTCTTAGTCAATTTAGTATTCTTCGCCACAAGGCTGTATCAAATGCACCTTTGACGTTTAGGCTTACAACCACTATGACTTCTCCTGCTGCTAGACTTTCGATGACAAAATTCTTTCACTTCCATAGCCCCATATATTATACATTTTGGGGGAGTGAATCCTTACTGATTGGTGTTCATAAAGCCCTGCGAGAAAACATGATAATTTATTCTGCTCCATAAAGCTTTCTCCAACACTTTCCCCCCTATATTCAGGAAGGTTATAGGGTGGAATTTAGAAATATCGTCTCTCTCTTCTCTTTCCCTGGTTTAGTAATTGGTATTATTTTGGTTCTTTTCCACCTCGTTGGAAACGTTCCTCTCCGGGGGCAACCGTTGTATATGACTGTTGTGTATCTGGGTAGGATTTCAATGGTGCGATTGTAGATTTCACCGGTTATAATATCTTCCCATGGTGCCTTTTTGTTTCCCATGCTTTCTACCGCATCCTTAATTTCGTTCACAGTAAAGCCCTTGTCATCGGCCGTGTCAATCGGTACTGGAGATTGTGTTTTAGTTTTTCATTTAGGTCCGCAGGTATAGTTCCATCTGGTTTTCTTAACGTAGTTACTTGTGTGGCGTGTTTTTTTTTTTTTACCTGCTGCTATCCTGTAAATTTCGTTCCAGGGATTAGTAGACGAAGTCATTTAGTAGTCGGTATTTAGTCTGTATTTCTCTGTGATTGCTTGCATAATGGGGCAGCCCTTGTCTAGTGATGAGTGGTCGATGCTGATGTTCTCGGTCATGTTAAATTTGTTATATGTTAAGCAGTTGATGCACCTGTATGAACTTGGGTAAGATGTACATTACTTCAAAGTGTGAGTTCCTGCGCACAGGGGGCAGGTTACTTCCCCTCTGCTATCGCGAAACTTGTGGTTAAACCTACAGCACTTGAAACACCTAGTTGCTACGACGTAAAACTCAGTTTTGCAAATTTGCCATCCTAGTTTTATCTTCTGTTGTACTAGTTGCTTCCTGGTCTGAGAACCCGCTTCCATTACCAGGTTCCGTACCTGTTCTTCGTTTTATCGCTGAATTTGGCTACGATGTCTCCTTTCTTTAATTTGAGGTCATGGGTTTGCGCCAATAGTGTGTCCTCAATGTTTGTTGTGGACATGTCCTCAGGAATGTTGAGAATTATTAGTCTGGGATTTCTCAGTGTATAAATGTTAGCTTCCAGATCTCCACCGCATTTTGCGTTGATGTCCTTTTCCAGAAAATTAATTTCTTCTTTCCTGTTTGTTTCAATTAGTACTTTTTTGAGAGATTTAAATATATAATCCCCACTTTTATTTCTATTGAATTTATCTTGGTTTCTAGTAATTCTCCGATTGTCTTCGTGGAATAGTTGTCTATAGATTTGGCTGCAAATTTGAATCTTTAGTCAAGTTCTCCCCCCTCCGTAGACTTGAGAGTAGAGCTTTCCTCCCCTGCCGCCAGGTGGTGTCAATCTTCTCGCTGTCGTCCGCGCTGGTTCTTGACAGTGAATAAGAGATGGCGGTCCGAATTCCTTGGCATGTTTGCCGCTGCACTTTTCCAGCTCTGTTTTCAGTTTGATGAATGCATTTCTAGTTTACAAAAGTCAATAGTTTTACTATCTCTCCTATCCCTTAGCTTTACTAATATGTTCCTAAGGGTACTTATGATATCGAAAATTGTTTGCTTCAGCAATTTTTTCAGAGCTCCACTTTGTTCTGTCGTACTTACTATCAGATTGAGAGCGTTCTCAATATGGTCAAGGTATGTATGTATGTATGTATGTACGTACGTACATACGTATGTATGTATGTATGTATGTATGTATGTATGTATGTATGTATGTATGAAAAGTATGTGTGTATGTGTTTGTATATGTGTGTGTATGTATGTATGTATGTATGTATGTATGTATGTATGTATGTATGTATGTATGTATGTATGTATGTATGTATGTATGTATGTAAGCATGTACACATGTATGTAT
>Ga0136643_10018080_pt1 | contig 10622 bp, 6 predicted proteins | sample TergutLab28metaG_FD_96883 | JGI IMG/M metagenome (GOLD analysis project Ga0136643, IMG submission 96883) | Labiotermes labralis P1 segment gut microbial communities from Petit-Saut dam, French Guiana - Lab288 P1 (version 3) (version 3) | ecosystem: Host-associated > Arthropoda: Insects >... | reverse complement strand
GATGGTGTGATGGAGGATGCCAGGAAGTTGGGGGAGCGAAAGTGGAGGAATGCTGCAAGGAATAGGGACAGCTGGCAGAAGCTTCTGAAGAAGGCCTTGGCTCAAAAGGGGCTGTTGTGCCAATGATGATGATGATTATGATGATGATAGTCATAACCACAGAGCTTCAGTGTCGTTATTTCTGATCTTGAAGCAGTCAGCTTCACAGGAGACCAGAGTGCTAGCGAAGGGCATTGACAGAGCCTTCTATTCTTCATTACACTTCGCTGCACACTTATAAACCTGCTATTTGAAGTCGTTTTTGTTCTCTTTAGGAAGAAAAGTTAACAGTGAACGTGTTCCGAATTTAAGGACACGTCCGCACGATGAAGTAGACTGACAGTAGAAGATGCAGTTCATCTGGGATGCTAACCCGTGTCGGCTGCTGAATATTTAACACCATTGTGAGAACTTCGTATCTGTAGTAGTTCGTTGGTCGGTACCATCAAAAGTTCAAAATACAGAGTGAACCTCATCGACGTTTGGACTGTCGAATTTGTGCAGCGTTACGTGTTTGGAAATCGTTAGTTTCACGTGTTAAAGGAGGCGCTTGAACTGTGTATTGACAAGAATGAAAGGGCGTATACCTGCTGTCATTTGAACTGCGCGTCTTTCAAAACGAGTTCTTGTAATTCCCTACTTGTCGTTGGTTGTTATTTTCAGTTCTAGATGCAAATATAATGCACGTTTCGTCACACCACAGAATAAATGAGTTTCATTAAATATACATTCCAAATTGAAACAAAATTATAGACAGTTATGACGTCTGAGTGTATATTTATGTTATTTACTGATTTGTTCTGGGGTACGCGGTGGCACAGTTGGTTGAGGCACTGTGCTTTAAGTCGGAATGTCGCGGGTTCGATTCTTGATAGTGTCATTGGAATGGGCCCTGTGGTCGACTCAGCCACTAACAGAAATTGGGGGTAAAAGCGAATGACAGAGTTACCACATTCATGTACAGATTGTTTAGAAATCTGGGATCCTCAACCTTCTGGAACCCTGAGGGCTGTTTAGGTCTGTACAGAGGTTGTTTTATCCTTCTGATTTCTTCTCCCGATTAACCAGTTTTAATAAAACCAGTAAGTTTAATTTGAGACCCTGCGCGGGCATGGTTTAAATTTGAACGATGTAGATCACAGTTGAATTCACATGACAAAGAACATTTGATATATATTTCCCCTGCAACCAGATTTCTTCGTAATACGCGGAGTAGTCGAGGAGGAGACAAAGGAAGGTTACAGATACATCTGAATTCAGGGTTACTTTGCGTTCAAGCTTGTCCATCTTCTAGTGTTCCAAACATTTAAGAATAGAAACATCGTTTAAGAAACTGTATCTGTTTCCGTCCTTATTTCAAGTAGGTGCGAGGCACCTATTCAGTTGGGCCCGTTAGCCCGAGTTATTCTCTGAACAACACAGATGTACAATCGTTAGAACCCTATAGAATTCCGTGTACCCGTTATGAGTTTAATTTATGCAAGCCACGCAAGAAATGCTCTTCTCATTAGTGTTTTGTCTTGTGTATTGTAAGGTCTAAATCATCGTGAAGACACGCGGCAGTATTCCTTGCATGGGGGATCAGGTACCAAGCGCAACCTGACGTTACAAATCACACAGAAGTGCGGACAGAATATTCATGTTCAAACCTAGGTTGGAACCCATGATCCAAATGTTTTATGGGCCTCTTTCCACGTAGACAGAGGGATCGACGTCTCTCCTGCCAATTGTAATGCTTGCTGTAGTTTCAAACGCTGTTAGAACATTTAACATTAGTCGGCTTCCTTTTTTATCCAAACTAGATACTAGTCATCATAGTACGTACCGGGGGCCAATCTGGTTCCAGTAAATATCTGTAGAAAAGTGCCTGTAGTTTAATATGCAAATACGTTACTGAACTGGAGGTTCCTGTATAGCTAGCAACAATAAAATCGAAGCATTGCAAATATTGTGGTCTTCCGAAATTCTGAAGGAGCCAGGCGCTCTTATCTTCAATGGTTCAGGAGTCCTAGATGAATTTTTGTAGGAATTTTCAACATTTAATAAGACAGGCAATCAACGTAACATTGAGGCGCGTTCGCGTAACCGTTGTTGCTGTGAAAAACACATCCTTCCTGCGTTGTATTATTTGTCATCTGTGACCTGTCTGGGCCTAGCGTATTTTGCAAATGATCTCATAAACGGTACTATTTTCGGAGAAAAAGTTATTGAACGTAAGATGCGTGTTTCGATTTTCTACACGACATTTGAAACGTTTCTCGTTCTATGAAGATTTCATCCAGATATTATCATATATGTACATAGGTCTTGGTGTAAAGTACCTGCTATTCTTGTGTCGTATTTTAATGAAAGTTGCATTTTCTCGACAGATTGCCGAAAAGTAATCAAGTATCATGTTTCATGAAAATCCGTTCAGTGGGAACCTAGTAGTTCCATGCGGATGGATGGACGGAAGAACTGACAGAGAATGGATGGATGGATAGATAGATAGATAGATAGATAGATAGATAGATAGATAGATAGATAGATAGATAGACAGACAGACAGACAGACATAACGAAGATAATTCGCTTTTCGCAATTCGGCGAACACGCCTACAGACGAAGGCACCGCGCTGTTTTCATCGTGGGATCTGTTGTGATCGCTTCATAGCGTCTAATTCCGAAGACCAGAACCCTCATCAGCTGTCCAGAAACCTTAAATATCACACAGTATATTGAATGTTTTTATTGCAAAGGTACCACGATCCAGAAAAGCATGGAGAATACATGGTGTGGCTATAAAATAACCGGACTTAATTTTTTGAATGAAAAATGTTCTAACATCATTCCGGTTATTTTGTAGCCACACCACGTAGTCATCTGCTGAGTTCAAACTTGCATCCACTAATTATTAATTAATTGTAAGTGCTGATCATTGTAGCGAACTTTAAATTGGAATTCGATATGCCAACCCCACATTCCTCAGTGATGTGTGCGTTCCGTTAGATGAATGTGTTCAAAATGTGGGTCACGAATCCATCAGAGTTACTTCAGGGTCTTCTGAGCTGAAGAAGCAATCTTTTCAGCAACGAAACTGTGTATGAAATTTTAACGGTACTGTGTTCAATTGCAAGGATGGGATTTATTTACATTTACTCTTCGGTAAGTTGTGACCCCGTGCAAAAATAATGACTGCGCTCTTCTCTACACGACGTTAATTCATTGGCAATATGTGTTGACATAAGGTCCTTCTGGCCTCACAGTTTTCGTAATTTCTTCCAGTCCTATGCAAATGACGGGATAAAAACACAGCTGTATTGTAACACATCATAACATCATTAGGACGCTAGTGAGATGGTATTGGTTCGGCGCCAGATATGTTTTCACGGTGCAGCCGTCTTATGCACAGGGAAAGTTGCCGGTATGAGGTGGGTTGGGCCGCGACGTTTTGACGGATGCCGTGGTGGAATTACAAAACACTTGCTGATTCGAACTTAAAATACCTGCCACTTCTAGTTAGTATCAGTAGCTGTGCTGACGGTTATCATGGCTCAGATAAGCCGTAAGGTTCTTAGAAAAGGCGTGCAAAATTCTCGGACGCCAGGTTACCGTGGTGACGGTATCCCTGTAATCGATTTTCAGTGCGGAATTTGCTTCGTTCACTCTCTGACGCCTAGAATTTTGAGGTGGCTCCTAGGTTTTTGGAAAATTTGTGTATACCCCTGCTTTCGATGGAGGATCAGACCAGTAGGCTCTAAGGTGCCTTATTGTGAGATAAATCCCTAGAAAATAGCGGACGAGCATGTCGAGAGAGATTAGAGCCTCCGATTCCAGTGCTTCATGGATACAAGAATGCTTTAGCAATTCTGTCACGACAGTTCAAAATAATAGCTTTACTGACATTTAAAAATCAGCTTTTTATGTCCCACTTCACTGGGAAAAATTATTTTGTGAATACGGTAAGATTATACACTCATGATTCCCTCATTGTTTGTGTCATATTTAATAGCCATTGGGGTTTTGACTTCTAAAATACCAGCCAGGGTTTAGATGGATAAACATCTCTCTCCGCGCCAATAGACGCATGTGGAGGTGCAGATCTCCTTATTTATTATTCGGGCATCATTTAATAAACTTTTCTTTGTGACATACGATGCCTATTATCGTATCACCTTCAAAATCCCATACTGTTATCAGCCACCTCTGTTCACGGCAACCATCTCTATGGCCTTTCCAGCTGTTCCTATACGCAGTGGTTTCAACTGTAATATGTCTTAAGTTTCCTACTTATTCCAGAATTTAAATTCTGCACAGTGTTTGTTTTCGCCCTGAGCAGCTAAAGGCGATGATGTTTGCTCCGTGCAGCCGAAACATGTAGCTGCTATTTGATTTGCTGTTATAAAAGTTGTGTGTCGACGGACTGCGTCCTTATTATTTCGAGCTTAGGGTTGTTTATGTTTTTATTTTTGCTATTTCTGCAGGCCTATTTATTTTCTTCCCGTCACACCGTGTTTATTTTTCACTGTCATTTCGGTTTAAATAATTCTTACCTTTCTGTTGTGTACAATTGAATATTAGTTTGAAGAGGAGTTCTATAAATTATATACTATAAACTATAAGATATCCATCGCTCTATGTACTGTATTAGATATTCTACATCCATACATTCACATACGTGTTCCGGCAGGGTAGTTCATTAATCCCAGCAAATTTTAACAGACACATTGCCACCTTAGGTCGGTCCCAGTGGCCGCACGGTCTACGGCGTAGTTCTGCGGCCGTTCGCCTGCTGAGATTGTGGGTTCGAATTCCACAATTCCACCGGGGGCATGGAGTGTTGTGTGTTGTCAGGAAGAGGTCTCTGCGGCGAGCTAATCACTCGTCCGGAGGAGTCCTACCGACTGTGGTGTGTCGTGTGTGTTCTAGACACCTCGTGAATGAGGAGACCCAGGTCCACTGGGGGGCTGTTGCGCCAAATAAAAAAATGCCACCTTAGAGGAATTAATCAGTTGAATTGAAGGCATAACAACAAAGTTTTCTCATGTAATAAATTAGACCACCAAGCCCCAACCTCTTCTGGGTCATTAACCTGAGAGTATCAGAGGACTACTAATGCGTCTGGCACTGGGCGAGAACCATACAAGCACGGCACAGCAAAACGTTTTTATTACGGGAGACGTTAAGAGCACAGGCACTCAGTATCCCGGATTCAAAATCGTACAGGAGGGCTAAAGAAATAATTGAAATGGTCTTACATGGACTTAACGAGTCTTCGGATCTCAGGCTTGTAACATGGCTTTGTCACCCCGTTTCTAGGGGTGTACTTCTGATCCTAAAACTTAAGGTTCACTTTCTCACCGGTCGTCCGTTCGTAGTAAGAGTTGCGAGATGTGGAGGTTCTGACAGCGGTGTTTGTGAATACCAGAGTCTTCCGACGTCGTGTTGATTGGTTAGTAGTTAGAGAGGTTTCAGAGGAACTTTCTGCTATAAATCGTCAGGGTCTAAGAACTCTTGTACTCCGAAGATAGGTGCAGCAAGCTTCTCCGAAACCGATCGGCACGACGGCATATCCAAGATGTTAAAATCATTTCAAGAGTTCTAGTTTCTGGCGCATCTTACTCTGTGCCTTTGCCACACCATCGCCATGTCTCACTGCCGTTCTGTTACTCGCTTAACCAATAGTATTGTGTTCAATTATGTACTAATTTTATCAAAGCCTGTGTAGACCCACCGATATTTTTTTAAATTAGTTTTCAAATTTATCTCCCCATCCAAATGTATTACATTTCTAAATACACATATACGGTACTGCAAGCTCCTTGTTCTGATTGCTTTTGTGTAGTAAATACATTTTGTGACCTTGCTCATGCTTTTCCTTTAGTCGCCACTATTATTTAACAGAAGTTTGCATAATAATTTGTTCCGAAATTATGGTTTAGAAGGCGCCATTCGTGCGTGACTACGGTAACAGAGAGTGAAAGAAAGTGCGTAAGAATTTACACCAGTATCAAATTGATTATCTGTGCAGGACCGTTAGTACACAAGATTTCTTACATTATCGTAATCGCTACGCCAGAATTTCCCCAGAAACGCTGTTTATTTACGTTTTTAAACATATTTTATCTTGTAATATGTTTTCTTTTGGGTAATTCCCCGGCGTCTGAGTTCTACTGGCCGACGTTTCGGAACCTCTGTCAGTTCCATCTTCATAGGCAGGTGGATGAAGTATGACAGGGGTTGGGATGTGTGGTGTATTTATACCTGAATACACCACACATCCCATCCCCTGTCATACTTCATCCACCTGCCTATGAAGATGGAACTGATAGAGGGTTCCGAAACGTCGGCTAGTAGAACTCAGACGCCGGGGAATTACCCAAAAGAAAACATATTACATATAGAACACGGCGAAAGCTTAAAATCAAGAATATTTTATCTTACCAGATGTCTCGGTCGTGTATCCAGGGTAGGGGAGGGGAGGAATCACTGAGATTATGGCTTTCAGGTTAATTCTGGAGTAACGCCTTAAATTGGTCCACATCTGCTTTCTTCCACATATCTTCTAACCAGTCATTTACAAGATCTTCCACTCAAAATTGTTTGCAGACGAGATAGTATAATTACAGAAGTATAGATATCGGTCTAGATAATGTTTTATAGATATAAGCTTTATCATTGCTGGTGATTTTGTTGAGATATGCTGTTCCGACAGCGGTGTTGATGAAGATTGCTGTCTACAGATAAGTGACCCCATGTACTCTTTACAAGTATACTGACCCTGTGGCTTCCAGACTACATGCAATTATTTATGTAAGTACAAGAGCGTACTTTTCATCTTTACCCTTAGCATGACAGATCTCGCGGGAGCTTCATCGCCCATGATGCGCCCTTCCGATAGCAATTTGTAGTCCGTGTATGCCCTTTGGTCCAGCGGTGCTGATTTAATAGGAAACTCGTCAGTGCCGAGTCCAGTTTCCAACAGATATCGCATCTTCAAAAAACCACACGCAACAGAGCTTTTATCTTTACATACTGGCAGTCTATGTTGGAATAATGTGTGTCAGTTCTTGGTTCGTCTTACATTTTCTCTCTGCTTTTTTGTGTGTGTGTGTGTGTGTGTGTGTTAATTCCGTAAGTAGTTGTGTCAGGATTAATTTAACGTAACGGTCGGAATTTGTTTTTGTTTTTGTTTTTTTTTTTTTAACAGAGGACCTCTAATTTGCGCTTATTCACGACGCATTAAGGTGATGTAAATTAAACTTTACGAACTGCATTAGGATTTTCGTAACTTCAACCCCTGTTACATTTGCTGTTTACGATCTTCGTGTAATCCATGCATCATCTAAGAACACAAGGTATTGTTTTTAATGCTTGTCCAGCATTGAATCCGAGATCCATAATTTTTTTCACTGGTCTGTATAGTATTATTATAAATGGCACTGTTGATGTCGGAATTCTTTTTACAGAATTTTCGGTGACGTGACATATGTATATACTTCGCAGAATTATTGCAAATGGGCACTTTGTTCAGCAGAATACGCTTATAACACGCGCTGACAAACTTTATATGAATTACAGCACGACTGAGTTCAAAGCACATAACAGCACAGACAGTATCACGTTACTCTGGCGACTCGCCTGTTGTAACCGAGCTCATACTTGCCTACGTTCGGAGAATCGATTCACGATCCGCTCTGTATTTACCAATTGACATAGCGTAGCGTCCCAGAAGACTTGAATCCAAACGGCATCACATTGCAGAAGGCAATAATCTTCAAGTGCACTGTAGTAGTTCTCAGATTGTTTCTGTAGGAATTTGTAATTTCTCTTATTATAATAAAAGCCAACAAAATGCACTATTTCTCAACTTTATTTTGGTAAACAACTCTACATGTTTCGGACAGACTTACTGTCCATCATCAGGAGTCTTAATACTGAATTCACAGCAATTGGTATTTGTCGTACTAGTTATGTTAACTGTTTGCTAGCGAGGTGACCTCGCTAGCAAACTGTCAACAGATTTTTATTATAAGAATATATCACGATGCACTGTCCTCTGTGTGTCAAATTGTAATTTCTCGTTTATTTTGGCATTCATTTTTGCAAAGACATATCTATGTCTGGCAAAACAAACAAACAACAAGCGCACTATATTCCTTTCCGTACATGTAGGCCCAATTTTCTTTTCGCTAGGTGCTCTCTGTTCCGAAGAATGTTGCAAATAAATACCGTCAGTAATTTGGATGTGATAGGCCATCGTGTAAGGGGCAGCTTATGTGCCGTAATGTACGGTTCTAAAGGCAGCCAGTTTGAACCTGTACAGGTTATCATGACCAGACTTTTTCATGGTTTTCCTAACTTTTTGCAGGCAATTGCGTTGATAGGCCATAGTAATATCATTCCAACTGTGTATACCGCTCGGTCATCTATCAACACATCTCATAACGTGCCTAGTAAATCTGCAATTGAATCCGCGTGCGGATAAATGAACGAACATGCAGCCAGTCTTCGTCGATTTTGCAGGCCAATTAACGTTCTGCCGAATTGCATGTGCAACTTGGTAAGACAGTTATTATTCCTATAGGCCTGTACTTTTCATGCTGCAGTATAGTAGTGTGGTCTGCTGTAAGCGAACTCTTGCAGAAAGAGATGGGTATTTAGATGGGGAAGGTAATTTAATAACGCTCTATTTTGTATCCAGGCTAATGACTGCAGTTATTTCGACCTCTACAATGTGTCTTTTTTTTCTGGTAGGGGAGGGGAGATCTGTTCTCATAAACAGGAGACTAGGATATTGAAAGCAGCGATCTCTTGATCGCACGCGTTTACAGTTTTCATGTAGTACAATGAAACTTCTTAGCTCTGCGCCAGTTTCCTCAGCAAGTGTACATAAATACATTCCCACAGGTTTATCGTAAACACTGATACCTGATGCATAGAATATGAAATGTTACCTCCTTAAGGCAGAAAAATTAATAACTCATCAGATAGTTTATGCTTAAGAGTGAGAATTGGGACGCTTATTGAGTACTGAAGGAAGCGTTTGGAAAGTTAGGTTATGCAATATATGGCTGAATGAGATTTGAAGATAACAAATGATCAGCAGGTAAGATTTGGAAGGAGCAGTCAGTCCCGAACTGAGCGAACGGTCCAGGTATTTGCATAATGAGACTTAGCAAAAGTTACGAAATGTCCGCAGAGCGTAACACCTCCGGCACTTTCTTTGTGTTATTGTCCCAAGGCCTATGGTTAGCCTTAGTAAACGTAGGTGGCAGTAACAAACGTAGGGGCATTGGAAACATCGAGAACGTTGATAGCCATAGTCACCGTAAGAGCAGTGGTGGCGTTAGTAGCCGAAGTAGTCATTACGTAGGTTGTCGTGTAAAGCGTCTGTTATTTATTATGTATTTGTACCAACAAATGCATATATATATATATATATTTATTTATTTATATTTAGTCTTTCGCCGTGCATATTGTACATATTTACATTTATTTGAATTACCAACACATGCACATTGTTATTAAAACATTATAAAACCTCACTTGGTTAAAAAATTTTAAAAGTCATACATATTTCTCCGACATGTTTCGGTTGTTTCTTCCAACCATCATCAGGGAGCTGCGTAGTTTGATGGTTGGAAGAAACAACCGAAACATGTCGGAGAAATATGTATGACTTTTAAAATGTTTTTAACCAAGTGAGGTTTATAATGTTTTAATAACAGTGTGCATGTGTTGGTAATTCAAATAAATGCATATATATATATATATATATATATATATATATATAACGCTCCTACATGTCTTACGTTTTTCGGCTTTTGACCAAAATGGAAAATTTTCGAAAAATTTTAGTGTACACTCTTAACATAAATTTTCGCAAATATCTGTTCGGTGGGAGTCGAGATATTCCATGCGGATAGACGTACAGACGGACGGACAGACAGCTAATTGTCTTTGCAGTTGCTGCGTGAAAGCGCCTAAAATGTCACATGAAGGTTGTGACATTATTGGGCAATCCCGTCGGGATTCAGACCAGGTATTTCACGAGGACCAGTTTAAAAAAGATTTCTGTCTGCTGGATGTGACGCCGTGTAATCTTTTAGAAATTGCCGAACATCTTGGTGGGAATTGCTGTCTCTGTGTTCAGGAAGGATACCATGAAAATATAGGTAGCCGGTTCGCACGAAAGTTTTTCCATTTCTATTCTAGACGGCTTCACGTCCCAGAAGAATTAATCTTCATAGTCATGAGTATGGAAACCTCAGGTCTCACAATTCTAAAACATTATCGCTTCTATACTGTGTTTGGCATTTGGAAAAAATACATAAATACACACTTTTTTAAATTATTAAATGTTCTGTTGTGTATCATACAGCTGCTAGCACTTAGTAATTTTGTTTCGACGTGCGCCTTTTCACGTCCTTCACGTCATCATCAGTCTTTAATGTCGAAACAAATACACTAAGTGTTGGCAGTTGCATGATAATAATAATAATATTTATTAACTGCAATTGGGTTGTCACCCGGTGGCAGTGGTTATTTTACATGTATACAAAATATGAAATTGGTTACTGCTAAGTTTAAGTCGGGACAGCT
>Ga0136643_10018077_pt1 | contig 10624 bp, 5 predicted proteins | sample TergutLab28metaG_FD_96883 | JGI IMG/M metagenome (GOLD analysis project Ga0136643, IMG submission 96883) | Labiotermes labralis P1 segment gut microbial communities from Petit-Saut dam, French Guiana - Lab288 P1 (version 3) (version 3) | ecosystem: Host-associated > Arthropoda: Insects >... | reverse complement strand
TCTGGAACGGGGTCCACTCAGCCTCGTGAGCCTCGTGAGGTCAATTGAGGAGCTACTTGAATGAAAAAAGTAGCGGCTCCAGGTCTAGAAAACAGAGATTAACGGCTGTGGGGACCCGTTGCTTTGACCACGTGACACCCCTCTATCCGCAAAAGTTGGCACTAACTTCGCCTACCGGCGGCGGCCGCTCTGTCGGTATAGTTCGCGTGCGGACTAAGGCCACGGAGTTTAGTTTAGTTTTAGTCTGTGTGTACTATTAGGAAATTATCTTATTTTTTACAGGGAGTGTGTGGCTCTGCAAGATCCATATTGTGCATGGGATAATGTAGAGCAACGTTGCACAGCAGTGGGATCACCTACTTGGAGTGCTGGCAAGAAGAGATTCATCCAGAGCATCACTAATGGGGAGCATAAAAATTGTGGGCCCATAGCTACAGGTCAGTAAGTGGCTAAACTTTAATATGATAAACCTCCATGTAACACAACTCTGTATCCTAGACATTTTCCTTGGTTGTTTTTAAGATTCCTTGCCAGCTTTGCATTTGCTTTCTACATGACAATAGGTCAGTGCATCTATTAGTCTGCTTCATTTATCTGTAAATCTCTAAAGCTAACCGCTGCAGTAAATGTGACACACGTATATCTAGATACATTCAAGATTTTAGGTTTGGTATGGTGGTGGCTCATTGGGTTACTGAGAAAAAATGATGCCATGAATTTTCTTCTACAAAATGAACAGCTTCACATGCAGCAGTTACATATGTAACTTCCCTGTCATTACTATACAGAATTTGTTTTAGAAAACTTGGCCTTTTGAGATCAATATTTCAGCTAGTGAACTCTTAGCTGTGGGTGGCGTATCAAATAGACAGTACAAACTCACCAGGACATACAGCGTCTGTGACTATACATGTTAAAATAACTTCTTCAAAATAGGTAGAAGGAAATGGATAAGGTATGATGCATTTCAACATACCAGTATCGTAAATAAATGATGGCACAGTAGACAAAGTGACCATGGGTATGGGTGTGATTACCAAGTGCTCTGTACATGTTGGGAGTATGATTGCTGTTTTGTAAGACTGCTGACTACCCATTTTCTTTAACATGAGTTTGCAGAAGGAAATACTCATAATACAAAACAGTTAATAAATATAATTAATGAAATAAAATAACTATTCTCCATGTGATACAGCACTTGAATTTAGTCAAATCTGTCTGATTTAGGGATGCAGTTTTCATGAAAAAAAGCATGCTAATGATTGACTGTGAATACAAAGAACTTTCAGTTTTACAAAGTAATAGTATAAATTAATGACTTTGAAACAAGAGTGCATCTCTTAGACAGAGTAACTACTTGGTCTTCACCATAAACACTGCTTCTGAATACCCTAAGAGAAATGAGTGTGCACTGTACAAAAACAAACAAGAGATGCAATATATGTGTAAATGTAACAGTAAGGTGCGTCCATGTAACATTTTTTGCTGTGGAAAAGCAGTGCCTATTTCATATTTTGAGTGTGTGTCTGTAACCTTAGTTATCCAACATGCAATATGCATGTACCATATTATATTGCCATCTTTGGCCTGTCTGGCTCTACCATATATTTCCACATTATCTCATAAACGGTACAGTTTTCAAAAACATAAATGTATTGAACATGAAGTGTGTGTTTTGATTTTGTCTGAAACATTTGTCGTCTAGGAAAAATTCAGTGAGATATCATAAATGTAATTATGTCTTCATGTAAAGTACCTGTTATTCTTGGCAGATTTTCATGAAACTTGATTTTTCTCATTCTTGAATTTTCTTGACAGATTTTCAAAAAACAATACTTAGATATAAAACTTCATGAAAATCCATCCAGTGGGATCTGAATTGTCCCATGCAGATGGATAGACAAACAGACAGATGGACAGACAGACAGACATGATGAAGATAATAGTCCATTTTGGAGTTCTGCGAATGCACCTAAAAGTGACTGGACAGTTTTTCATACAACTGCCAAAAGAAGTTTACAAGAAGGAAGAAGTGTTAGGTTAATAAATGTAAAAAAGAGGCAATAATGCGAATGGCAACATTTTTCTTCAAGTATGTTGGTTGGAGGAGGGGGGAAGAGAAAACCAAAGAGAAATAAGGGGGAAAGAGGGAATAATGACATAAGTAACAGGAAAGGTGAACAGAGGGGTAAATAAGTAGAGGTGGTACATTACCTTCACCATCTCAGGATTATGTCCATTGGCTGGCTTTTAGTTAGTAGGGTAGTTAGATAGGTAGTTGGTCAGTCAGTCGTGTAAGTAATATGTTACTTACTGTAGCTGACATACTAGCTGTTTAGATTATTGATACCTGCCAATTTAATCGTATATTTGTGATTGTTGTAGGTGAATTTTAATAATCATTTTTCATGTATGACAGGTGGGGAATATGATGATAATGTAGTGTGTAATTGTTTAATGATACTTTAAATGAGCTACCACTGAAGTTAGTGTCCACTTATATGTTTGCATGATAATAACGAATTTTAGTTTAGTAGTGTAATGTGTGAGTCAGTGCTTTTTGTTGGCTGATTACTACAAGCTTGCCACCCGCTCTTCCTTACAGAGGAGGTAGTTCCTGCAGTCCCAAGCCAACAAACAACAAAAGATAATGGTGAGTTGTATTGGATGCTTATTAAATATTTTACAGAATTCTCTCCTTATCTAGAATTCTGCTGGTTACACACACACACACACACACAACAATGACTTCGTATGACAAGAATACCAATGAAGTTCCTTGCAGTGACAATATTCAAGCATTTTTTTGCCCTAAATGATTGAAATTTCACATGGTTGCGTACACATTCAACGCCATTCTGTTATTCTAGTGCTTTAAGTGATGCAGTGTTGCTATATATATGCATGCTTTGATGATTATATTACATTACATTACTTATGAATGAACCATTGAATTCATGAAGAATTTTGTACTGACTGCAAATCAATTAGAAGGTAATAGCTGTGGACTGGATAATTGGGGTTCAGTCCCCTGTGGCATGGAGTTTATTTTCTTCATATATCCTGAATGGATCGAAAAAATCCAGTTTTCTATCCACTGAGATCCAAGGGTAAAGTAAGGTTTTTCTAGTGCCAAGACACAAACATATGAGACACAGATTTTGTCTAATTATCAAGGAAGCTGTAACATTTTGAGCTTTTGGATGAAGAAGAAAAATGTAATACTTATGTAATATATTTTAATTGCCATTTCTTCTGTCTTTCATTTTCCTTTTTTATTTTTATTTTATTTCTGTGCATCTGTCTGTCTGTCTTTCACATATTCACACAGATTCATGAAACATTGTGTAACTGTTAAGATCACCCAAGAGAATTGGTGATCAGCTGGTTAGGACACCACTTTGCTCCTGACTACAGACATTTCTGCTCCCCATTCACCAATATATGTATAAAATATAGGACACAGAAAATACTTTGTACTATACAGGACACTTGGCACATTTCCAGCAAGTTTAATTGGTATGAAAACACATAATTATTTTACTGACCATCATAAAGAGAGGTGGTATTTTTCATATGAGCTGACAAACAGCAGTTATAGGTGTTCCTTTAACTTTAATGGAGAAGTTACTACAGTCTTTAATATATAAGTGCAGGAACACATTCCTTGAAGAAATGATGTAAAAGCTTTATGTTGCATGTGGGTTAGGTGCAACCAGAGATAAAACCATTTTTTGTACAGGTATCATGAGCTTCATGTATGATGTGGAAGTAAAAGGTATATAAAATGCTAGCCCATTTATATAAGATGTATGTTATTAAACACCATATGATTTTAATAGTTGCCCTGTCATACTGGTAAAGAATTTCCTTATTGTGCCTGTTTACTCAGGAGAAAAATAACACAGATTTTATTCATATTGCTTGAAGACCCATGTGTAAAAAGACCATTAGGAATAGATATAGTACTGCAGGGTGCACAAATTTTCCAAAACCTAGGAGTCATCTCAAAATTCTAGATGCCACATGGGTGACACGAAGCAAGCTTTATACTGAGGATCCACAAATATCATCAGGTGCCACCATACCAGAGTTAGACACTCAGGCAACCTGGTACCCAGGATTTGTGCACCATTGTGGTACTGTGTAAATACATACTTCATTGCTGAGCAGTGAATCGTTTGTCTAGTTTCCACCTAGAAATTTATTTGGCAAATAAGTCTTTCATTTTTCGAGGATTGTAACTTTCAGTAAGTGTAAAGAAGTGAATTAGCAATAGATATGCCAAGGAGTTACACAAACTTGGTGGAAATGCCAAACAAGATGGTGTGTGTTCAGAGGCTAACCGTGTCTGTCTGTCAGATGAGACCCTGGCGGCTGTGGTGCCCATCACATGTCCCCTGTGTACGTGCACATGCCCCTCACCCAGCAGCAGCAGCACTACCACTACCGATGCCACAGTGGTCAAGGGTCAGTCCCATACACTTTGACATTGCCAGTAAACTAACTCTCTTACCAATGCTTCTAGCAGGTGGTTGGGCCAGATGCTGAAGGGTTTTGGGTCACCAGTTCTAAGGGAAGGTGGATTTACATCAAAACTTTGTTACTGAAAATATTTTCAACCAGTTGCAGTCACAAATCACTGCAGATTCTTAAAATGTGCCCTGTTCTGATTAACATTTAATACAGCACTTTATCAATACATATGTTTGTGTATATAAATATATGAACACAAAAAAATCAGTCATTGTTTTGTACATGAAAATTAATTTCTTTGAAAAGTGCAGATATTACCTGAAACCTGTTATAGGTACTGTTCACAATGATAATGAAGATTTCTTGTATCCATCTTTGTTATAAGTCATTTGGATTGTAAGCATGTTTCCACTGCATATTAAACAGCAGTCTACAAATAGTGCATCAAATTGCAAGCCCACTGTCTTAAAAATTTGATTTTACCAAGATATTCCTTGAAGATGAATCCATCCTGTACCTTTATTCACATTATTGTTAGTGCAGTTTTACATATTCTAATTTACCGATGATAGTCTACCGGTTTATAATACTGTCACTTCATAGGTTGGCAGAGGAACATTTTCTTTCCATCTTGTGGGTGGGCAGAATTACTGTATTCAGGTAGATGCTGAGGTCTGCATCTGCAGGAGAGATGGAATTACATCCAGATAGGTAATGAATTAGCCACCTAGATGTAATTACATCTGTGCTGAAGAAGGAGGCAGCATGCCCCTGAATGTACAATGTCTACCTCCAGGAAACCATAATATGGACCATACCTTCTGGGAAAGTCTGTAAACCATAGGACTTCCAACTAATTTGTATAATTACTCTGCAACATATTCTTAGTTGCACTCTGAATGTTTTCAGTGTTTCTAAAGACATAACCATAAAGTATGAACCTAATGTTATTCCAATTTGAAAACAGCATAAGAATGGCTTTTAGAATGAAGAATTAATTCACTTACATTTACCAGGTGATATAATTAGTAAGGGTTCCAATCATTTATTCAAAATGCATAATGTGTACTACCCACCACTGTCAGCAGAAGCACTGAAATTACAGCCATTAGGGCAAGTGGTTAGAGGACAAACATTACACCAAAACTCCCTATAGTAAGTGGAAGTAATTTCTGATTTGTGCTCAAGAATATGTTCATAGAAGACTTAATAATATTTGGATTCTTGTGTTAAAATTCATAACAGATTTAATGTGAACCCACCTTTGCCTTTCATAAGCACAGCACCCTGGTATGTTTTCATAATCTATCTGAGTTGGTGGTAAAGCTTATTCTCCGGTAAATGCTGGCTTTGGCATGAAGCCTAACACAGGGATTGTTACTTATGTTAGTAGTAGATAGAGTGAATGTATATACTGAGAGCAAAATACACTTCACTTGTACGGGTTAGCTCTGTTGTACTTAGATTTTTCTTCAAACAGATGGTAGGATAATGATGTGGAAAACTATGGCAGTAGAAAATTGAGTTCCTACGTTCATAAAATGTTAGTTTTAAACATATTTTATTAAAGTAACTTGTCCTTGCAGTTTTCATCGTGTTTTCCCCATCTATCCCAGATGAAGCCTGCATGAAATGAATTCTTTGGAATTATTGTGTGATCTGATGCTATAACTATTCCCTGCTTTATTTCAGAAAGACTAAAATGAGTTAATTCATCTTACAAAATATTGTACTTAACCAGTGAGATATGCAGTTTTATGAATGGACTTGTGGAATGCAATAATTTAAAAAACTTTGTCATGTGCATATTATTTTTCTGATATTGATCATGTTTCTCTATGATGTACTACAAAGAAGTGTGCTCTGTTAGAGATTATTGTGGTCTCCATCTTCAAGGAAAAACTGAGCCAGTGTGCTGTCATGGTTAATTGACTTGTATTCATTAGGTGTCTGGTTTGAATCTTGGCCACAAGACTGAATATCATGATTGAAGGTTTTTGTGGTTTTCTTCAGTCCCAGGCAAAAGTGAGATAATGCCTCGAATTAGGCTGTGACCACTCCTACATGCTTTCCCAGGCACTCATCATGTATCTTCCTACTATATGATACTTGTATTCTGAGCTACTTCCAGCATTGTTAAATGAACTATTAATGAGTACAAATAAATTCAAGGTGTAGTGAGTACTTTTCCAGTATGTGTAGCCCTCATCCATCACTAGAATGTTGAGCCATAGCCAACAGGAAGTGTAACAAAAAGAGACCTGGAACAGGAGGTACCATCCAACAAAGGGATTTGCCCTTCTGAGTTCTCTTTGTTGCCCTACTGGCTCTCTTTCACTGCCCAAATGCTGCATGTGTACTGTACATATCAACAAGTGCTGTGGGGTGGTTAGTCACTTCACCCTGAAGATAGGTACAGTAATAATCTTAGAAATGTCAGAAATACAGCCCACTTCTACACAATGCCATCTCCAAAAAACAGGGCATTGCCAGTGTTTTAACCACTATGAAAATCTGATAAGTCATTTTCTTTTGAAGCATAGCTGAGTACTTTAAGTAAATCCCAGATTATCTTCTGTGCAACCTTACTTATATTAATGAAACATTTTCAATGCATTCTTGGTGTATGAAAATGCTTTGTATTGAATAATGTGCAATGCTGTGCTTCATTTTGCTTGTCTCTACAGCATAGCTGCTCCTTTCATTGTTGTTTTGTAGAAAACATAGAAAACTGGGTTGCTTTCTTGTGAGAACAGAGACGTCTGGTTAAATGTAAAGGAATAAGGAAATTTAATTCATCCCATAGTTTTTTTTACCTACTTAGTAAAAAGAGTCATATTCATTTGCTGACTTTAGAGAGGTAAAGTCCCATATTAATATTACCTTATGATTCATTAAGACTAAAAAACTTATATGCAGTAATAGAGCACACATGGGGCACGCACTAGAGTAAAGGCACAGAAACGATGATAGATGATGGCACAATGTGCGCATTATTTTTACAGAAGACAATTTTATACACATTTTAAACCTGCATAAACAGCAGGCATGTGGGCTTCTGATTATGTAACATAATAACCATTTCCTGTATGAGGACTCCAGTCTTCTGGGATATGACACAACTCACTGGATAATTGGTTCAAGACACTTCAAGGGAATATAGTGCCATCCTTTTTGACGGTACAGGAATAATTCTTCTTACCTCTAGTCCCTGGAAGATGAAGGTGTTATGTTCCTTCTTTCAAAATGTCAGGGCTTGATAGTAAGTTATGTGGCAGTTATCTCAGAAGGATGGAGTTGCCAGCTAGACCACCACGAGAACCTCACGATTTGCACTTTCTTTATATTCTTACATGTACAGTTGTGTATGTTGTATTGCACAGATACACATTTACACAGGTCCCATGCAGTTGACAGTATTATAGCATTTTCACATTTACAGATATGTTACCATAAATCTGTTGCAGACAGGCATTTATGTATCCCAGGCTTATAAATGAATGGAAGTGCTTTAGTGGGAGTCTCTGTTGTCCACGTACATTCTCTGTGCTTGTACATTCCTCAGTGGTCCTTATATACATTTATTGTTGGTACATATCACTTTCTTGATGTATGTCGTCATTGCAGAAATTAGTGCTAGAACTTCATAATACAGTATATCTTTTGGTGAATAATATGTAGTTTTATTATCCCAAGAATGGCAATACGTACTGCTGTGCATCATATTTTAAAAGACATTTTACAGGGTCTTTTTAATAAATCATTTTGCACCCTGTACAACAGAAAATGTCATACATGTAATTATGTATGTCTCATTTTGTTGCAGTATGTTGTTTGAAAACCAATCAAACTTTGAAATAATTCTTTCAAAAGTGTCTCATTTTGATGTGTGGCTTTTACTTCAGAGTATTGTTGTGTGGTATATGTTTAACAATGCACAGTTAAATTGTTATGTGCATCCCTCCACAATAGGCACATGGCTGTTCTGATTGCTGCTGCTTATCTCTGCCATGCATATACATCATAAGGTCAAAAAGGTTAAAAAAGACATTTTGTGTCATCTCCAAAAAAGTACATACATAGTAGTTGTCTATTAATACCTAGTTTTATGTATTTATGGTGTCTTGGATTAGAACATTCTTGATTAGCTTTGTAATCCAAAGATTTGATTTTCATTTATTCAACAAGAGGGAACTGGAGGTAAAAAAAATACGAAAAAAGTGGTTGATGGGAGAAAATGAGCTAACATATTGTTTTTGTGTTTGACTGTCCTGGGCTATATCTACCTGACAAGGTGGAGCGGGAATCCAAATTTTATGTGAGAATACATCCATTTTATTCTGAAAGTGATTGTCAGTAAAATGCACGTAGAGATCACTGGTGGAACTTACACCATTATAGAAATGAAGTGGTATCCATATTCTATACATATATGGCATTTTTGCTTTTGTTGGAGATGTGAAATGGGGTGTGCAAGTTGACATGAGTCCACTTGGGCTCAGAGTACTTAATTCTACACTAGTGTGTCCCAAACTCTTTTGCTGACACACACCTTTTGGCTTGGAGAAATAAGCACCGGATCCTTACGTCCTTGCTAACGCAAATGGGGTGTCTGGGTGATAGGTATCCAAAATTAAAAATTTATATCTCAGGAGTTATTTTAGGTTGCTGTGAATATATACCATTAGCATACTTAACAATACATTGCATGATTTTATCTTAATTAAACTAATTGTCACTTGTTTTGTGATTACAGGTGGTTTCTTAAGTTGATATTCTAACAATCATACAAAATAAACACATCACTAATGAGGAAGTTGCACGATTATTTTTAACAAAATATTAAATGTTCCTTTAATTAAAAAATAAGTAAACTTCAATGTAGCCATTACAGTTGTGGATCAATGGATTCCCTGAGAACTGGTCGCATGTTAAGGTGTTTAACATGCTTCCCTTTTACATAAAAACAGAGTCTGATAATCCAAAAAAATTTAAAGCATTGTTACAAAAATACTTCATTTTATTCCCTGGATGATTATCTTGAACGCCAAGTTAAATTTTGACATATGATCTGAATTGACAAATGAGAGCTTTGGGACAAATGTTCCTTCTCGTTACTTACAAGTCTGTATTATAAATATGTTAGTATATATCCAACCACTATTTGTAACGAAGGAAAATATCTTACTCAAAGAGCACCTCTAATTGCTTCTAACTTACTCCACTATTTTTATGTTTATTTTCATTTTTACTTTTAATTTTTATTTTTATCCTTATTATGTTTTATTACACTAAACAATCTGTATTGTCCTATCTTATTATAGTTATCATACTAAATAACCATGTGATTGTTGTACACACTTGTGTTGATGTCACCCCTTAATCCCAACAAATATGATGATTTCCATATCCATACGGATTATGTAATCCTGTACGGATTTACGGAAGGAAAATAAAGGATATGATATGATATGGTACGATATATCCTTTGGGATCAATGGAGCACACTTTGGGTACCAGTACTGTACACTGTTAGGCACTAGAGATATGTCTCCCTCAATGCCTGTTTTGTTTTGTCACCAGTATATATCTCCATTAAATAAATATTGTGTTTCTATGATGTGCATTTATACAGCATTTAGTCTGTAAATTCCAGAACCTTTTGCGTACTTATAATGTTTGGGAAAAAGAATATTACAGCTACTGAATATATTCCATTGTACTTAACAGAACATTGGCATGAAGCATATGTTCAGGTAGTGAAACAGCTGGCCAAATATATTAAGTGGCAGATGAGGGTAGCTGAAACCAGAGGTGCGGAATTGTAACTTAGGAACAAAGAGTAAAAGAGCTTTTCATTTCACATATATTTGTTAATTTCCTTATTATTAATTTGATCTTTGCCTCATTTTTCTGATAGTTATGTAGAAGATACACTGATGAAACTCATTTCCCATGCTTAACAAACACTTTGGGGTGTAATATGAGATGATGATGATGACGGTAATAATAATAATAATAATAATAATAATAATAATAATAATAATAAATGGTATATATCCATTTAAATTCCCAACTTCATTGGTTTAATTATGTTGGCTTTTATTAACCATGGAAACATGATGCTTAATACTAAATATTTAAGGAC
>Ga0136643_10018074_pt1 | contig 10624 bp, 10 predicted proteins | sample TergutLab28metaG_FD_96883 | JGI IMG/M metagenome (GOLD analysis project Ga0136643, IMG submission 96883) | Labiotermes labralis P1 segment gut microbial communities from Petit-Saut dam, French Guiana - Lab288 P1 (version 3) (version 3) | ecosystem: Host-associated > Arthropoda: Insects >... | reverse complement strand
GAAGGATTTTATTCCAACGTTGGAAGGTTAAAAATCAAAAAGCTTCCAGATTTTTATCCCCAACCCTTTTTTTTTTTTTTTTTGAAAACACAAAAATGTTAAAGCTGCTAACTGGTATGGGTTGTAATACAGAAGATTGTGTTCAGAAAGGTCAAGTGATACACAGTACATGCCAGATAAATTTAATTAAACATTATCTCCCAAAACAGTGGTTTGGATGAAATTTCATTCCTTTCCAGCATTCCATATATGATTTTGGATATATTTGGGTTAGCTGATCTAGCACTTTTTCTTTTATTTCTTCTTCCCATTCAAATCAATGTCCATTTAAACTCACTTCCATTTTTAGGAACAGTAAAAAGTCTGCTGGAGAGAGATAAGGAATGTAGGGTGGATGTGGAACCATTGCAGCTTTGTTTTTAGAAGAAACTTCTGGATGAAGACAGTCAAGTACATAGGAATGGTGTGAATAATCTGACTTTTCCTACAACATTTCCGGTTATTTATGTTGCATTGTTTCTCATTGATGATGTAAAACATTTGGGTAGAATTAATGGTTCACATTTGGACCTCCAGGAACAAACCCACGATGCATTAAATCTTGACAATTGAAGAAAAACAACATGATTTTTCACGTTCTGTCTGCTTTGTTGTGTGTGTGTGTTTTTGTTTTGGGATGATTTTGACTTCCAATGTGAAGACTGCTGCTCTATTTTTATGTCGTACTTGTAAACCCACATCTCCTCATCCATAATGATTACTTTATGAAGTTCTCTTCCAATTCAGCTTGCTGAAAAAATGTGTGTACAAGTGTTAGGCACCTATCTTCTTGCTCAGCTGTGAGCAGTCATGGAACGAAATTTGTGGAGACATGCTGTGTGGCAAAATATTCTGTCAAAGTTGTGAAATGTTTTTTTGTGGATATTGCTGTATCTCCTTCCACTTATCATACACTTAATCATCATTTTGAATGAACTAAGGAGTTGATTGCATTGATTTTTCATTAGTGCCATGGATGGGTAGCTAGAATGATGGTTTTCTTCCCACCCTTCTTGGCCATGTTCAAAATATTTGTACCATTCAGATTGTGTTGGTATACACATATCGTTTCATTGTGTTTTTTTGTAACGGGCCATAGGAACAACTGTTGTAATGCTGACGAGTTATCTCTCACATTGTCCGTGAGATGATGTCCCTTCTGCAGACTAATGGATTGGAATAAATAAATTTCCATTATAGTCACATCTGGCACTGCACTAGTAGTTGTATTATTTCAAGCAAGAAAGCATGGAAGTGTTGAGTGAGGTGCATATTTTGTCAGTACCTGTTGGGAGCCCTGGACTATAGTTACAGCAGGTCAATTGTGTTTACTGTGAGTCCCCTGTGTGTCATCTGTTAGTCCTTGTCACCATTAGTGTCACTTGAAGAAAATACTATGCATGTGTGTGGCAGCTTCAGAATGTTCTGGGAATCATTTTATTTCTGAGTAATACTAAACAGTACAATAATTTAAGCCACGTTTCCTTCAAAATAGTCAGTTACCTTTTGCAACTATACACTTCTGACAGCAACTGTAAATGTGTTGGAAACATTCCTGGAAGCAATTTTTGGAAAGCCTTCTCAGCTTCTCTGTTGCAGTCGTCATGATGTCTTCAGTGTCACAAAAGCACTGTCTCTTCAGTGCCAATTTCACTGGAGGGAACAGGCAAAAATCTGCTGGAGCCAGGTCAGGAGCATATGGGGGATGGTCCAGTGTTGTCATATATTCATTGCCAAGAAATCCTTGCCCAAAACTGACTGGTGTGCTGGAGCATTGTCGTGAAGGTGAACCCCCCTCCCCCCACTGGTAATATAGGTATATAAATTGTTTGTTCTTCATTTTTTGGGCCTTTTTTCTTTCTGACCACATCCCTAAGGCAGTTCCTCTAAATTATACCAGTGAATTCCAAGAACATTTTGAAGCTTCTGTGTAGTATTGGTTATCCAGCAGCTATTCACTCTGTAGCCACTGTTGGGTGCTTGCAAATATCAAAACTGTGTTCATGTTACAAAAGCAGCTGTGTGCTCAAACTTCCTGTCGTGTTGGAATGGTATGTTCATACTTTCTGCTTCTCATAGAGGAGAAAAACAGAACTTCTGAGTGAAGGTGGCCATGAACATGAATTTATAACAGCAAAAAGCCATACAGATCCTGAGATAATTAAGACATAATTGTAGATACTGCAGTCATACTCTACTGATTGCTGTGAAATTATAACAAGCAAAACCCACTTACAGATCTGTATGATTAAGAAATAATTACGGTACTGTATTGACTGAAATGGAAGACAACTCTAATCTAAGATGACCCCACTAAAAGACAGGTCTGCCAAAGGAAAATATATTTATCCAAATCTTTAGATGAACCCCAAAAATAAAATGTCTGCTAAGAAAAATGATTTTACTCTTATTTTCATTCACGTATTACACAAAGCATGTCAGATGCTATCTGCCTTTACCAATTAGTGTTACTCTCTCCATCTTCAGTCAGTGCCTTTGTCATCCTCACAGTCCAAATATTCCCATCCTATTCATTGTCATTCCACGACATATCATCATCAGTCCCATTCATTTGCATTGGATATACAGCACTTTTAAAACCCTTCACATTCACTTCTGGTGAGATGCACTGTCATGCCATTCTGATCCACAGACTAAATACTACATTTATATTTCTTAGTTTATAAATTTACTTGAACCCATAAAGATTCACAATTTTCTTCACAGATGGTGTTAGTGGTTAAGAATTTAAATACAGTACAATAAATGCAAATTTAAAATTCTAGATTATTGTGTCTAGTCTTGTCTTGTCAGAGTTCATGGCAGTTTCTATGGTTTTGAATTGTGGATTGGTCCAGTTTTTATTTTTGAGACTTGTACTTAATTTTTAATTTTTCAATAACCATTTTCCCGTTACTACCTATGGACTAGATCTGTTCTCAGGGACATATTGTAACAAGTTACTGTTTCTGTGGTGGCCAGTTTTTGAGAATAACTCACTCCTGAGGGGTCCACCATTGCCTGACAACGGAAACGGAGCCAGCTTCCAAAACATTGTGCCTCCTTAAGAAATTAGATGATGGATAAAGTTCCAGAAAGAAGGTGTGTCAGTTTAATCCCCTCATGCACGTTTCTCTCTTTCAGATTTCTTGGCCCTTGAAGCTGGGACTGATAGGTTTTCCTGAATTGTCAGTGCAGAATTACCACCCTATGCTGCCTAATATCTCACTAGAGCGCAGACCTCATGTGATTTGACAGTGCAGGCCTTGGTTTGGCTCCGCATGGTCTGCTACAGAGCCATCTGGTTTTTTGCTTCATACATGCATTTAATAGGACCTGATATGTTTAAGTGCCAAATTTCAGCAAAAAGCCTCTTCTTGCATTCAAATAAATACAGAATTTACTGCATTCATATTCTGCTAATTGAAGTTAATACTGAAACAAAAGTGGAGAACAGGCAAACTAATTTCTTGTGGTTTATCTGTAGAAGGAAATTTGACTCTGCTCCCATTTTTTACTAACCAGTTTGAGACATAGTTCAGGATGCTGAAATGCCTCTAAACCTGCAATTGTGTGGGTTTAACGTTGACCCTGTTTGAATTGTTAGACGGCATTGAACCATATCTGTAACCTCCCACAAGGTAAACCTCTCAGTGCTGTTCCGTCATCATCATCATCATCATCATGTGGTAGGAAATTAGACAAATGCTACATACTGTCTTCCTCAAATTTGGTAACACATACAGTGCACAGTGTGTGTCATGTATAGAACATATTTTCTAGAAAAAGCCACACCCCTGAATAAGCACTGCCCCTTCATGAAAACGATGTGAATTTATCAAAGTACATGTGTGGAAAATGTATTGTCATGAAATTTGGATGCCTTTTTTTGTTTATTAAGTTTGTTTCTCAGGATTTTATGTCCTGTGATGTGAAAATAAAAAGTACTGTCTTTTGTTTTTAATGTATGACATATTTTTGCCATCGATAATGATGTGCAATATACCTGTTAGGGTGCACTGTTGTTTCCAGTTGCCACTGGCTTATAATGTAACATACTAGTGCTTCAAGCAGCATATTTCTAGTTACTGCAAACAAGTACTACATCCCAGTTTTTTGTTATTTAAGTGGATTGGGTACTTGAGAACGTACGACACCAAGACACTGCTGTACATTTCTGTAAATTTGTGTGTTTATTTTACAGATAGCTGTAGTTGTTGGAGGTATGGCACCACAGAAACAGGAACGCTTGCTAAGCCGTGGACCTGAAATTGTAGTTGCAACTCCTGGACGACTTTGGGAGCTCTTACAAGATGGCAATCCTCACCTAGCTCAAGTTAGCAATATCAGGTGCGGTTGAGAGAAAAATATATCTTCCTTGTATATTAACCCTTTCCTTGCTTAGGCTGTCTTTTTTGTGCAAATTAAAATTAATGTCACAGAACACATTAGTACATCTTGTAACCAAACATAACCTAATCTAACACACCTTACAAAATGTAATGTGTTAAAAAAATGTGCATGTATATCTGTAACATGGAAAATTTAAAAAATTTTGGTATGGTCTTTGAAACAGGTACGGATTTCTATTAATATTTGTCCAGCTTTGTACTCTGGTCATTTTGAAAGTTTATGTAAAGTATCACATTTTGTCACTTTTTTTGAGTCTTTCTAACACATTATTATTGGCATCCAAAGGTGATTATATGTACAATATTGTATTGTTCTGTCTTTGCTTCTCCAAGTGAAATTTCTTGGATGCTCCTGTTCTGTTCCTCCTCATACTGCTACAAGCATATGTGTGGATGCAATGCATCACTGCCTATTAAATCGGTGTATTCCACTATGACAGCTGCTAAACATGGTGACATTTGGCAAGATAACTGGCCATCATTACGCTTACTTATTTAAAAATTTAACACCCTTTATTCAGCGTGTGTTATGGAACCTTATCACCTAGGGAGATGGTAGTATGGCATTGATGGCTGGATATTAACATGGGGAAATGGTGTTTTTATTGAATAAGTTAGGAAATGTCCACATAGCGTTACACTTCTGGTGCATTGGTTCTGTTATTGTCCCCAGAAGTGAAATTTGTGAATAGTTCCTGGAAAACAGTGAGTATTTTAATATGCAATAGACAGCCCTCCCTATCTGAGGAACAGATTTGTTATCAATCATTATCAAGGTATCAGAAGTGGGGAGGTTTATGGACAGTATCTCTTATATACATTGTGGACTGGGATAATATAGTTGGTGTAGGAACTCACTGTGGACTTGGCTGTCTGGGGATAAAATCCCGGTGGGGGCAAAATTTTCTTTGCTCGTCCAGACTGGCCCTGGGGTCCACACAGCCCCCTGTACAATAGGCAGTGGGTCTCTTTCCGGGGTATAAAGTGGCGTGGGTGTGGCTTTGACCACCTACCGCCACATAGCACCAAGGTTAAAAATAGAGTAGAGCAATACCTCGTCTCCCCCTCTGGACCTTTCAGGGCCTGTTCTACGGTGAACTTTACTTTTACGTTTGTCTCTTAAACGTTGATACTCAACATTTACAATAGATCATGCCTCACAGTTTGTTTCATTTCTGAAGACCAATCATTGAGAGAGAGAGAGAGAGAGTAGCAAATACTGACCAGAATCATGCCTAGTGGGAGGATAATTGGAAGGTTAGACCATCCTCTGAATTAGGATTTGCTACTGGCAGGAGATCATAACCATATATAGTTTTTCACGTGAAGTGTGTGTAATTTTGCCCTGTTTTAGTTCATGAATAATCCCAAATGTGAAATTCCATGAAAATTCATCTGGTGAGAGTTGTCCTGTTCCTTGCAGAGGAATGGATGGACAGACCTGACAATTTTAGTTGTCACTTTTTTCAACTGCTTTGAGAGTACACATAAAAACATGACAGTAGGCCAGGTGAACCCTCACATGCACCATTTGTAAATTGTGTATTCTGACACTGTAGTGATTCATGGTAGGAGTGTACAGTGATATTTCTGTAAGTGCTGTTACTGGCCATACATCATCTAAGCATCCTTTCAAGCATGCTGAACCCTCATGATTCATTGCTTTTTGCCTTTGGATTTCCACAGAAAAGTGTTGAGAGGCTTCATTTTATGAGAAAGTGAGGCAGATTCTGATGGTGTTAGCGAATCTAATTGGTATATAAAAACTAGTTATACCTCACATCAAAACACATATTTATCTCCACTACAGGGATCATTTAATTAATGCTTTTTGGAGAAGGTTTTTCTATCACAAGATGACTGTCTTCCAGTCACAAGAAGTTCATTAGAAGTCTGTTTGCTTGTGACATATAGTGGGAATAATAAGAATGTCTTGTTGAACCTTGTGTTTGATATAGAGGGAAATATTGTTACTTTATACATTACGGTGATAGAATCAAGTACATGTTCATGAAGTAAAGGGAGGACATTTCAAGTTTCAAATCTGACTGTAAATGAAATGAAAATATCTGCAGAACTGTGAATTGGAGGAAGGTTTCACAAAACCTCTGGACAGTGACTCCTATTCAGATACTACTAAGAAGACAGAAGTTGGTAGAAACGATTTTCCTGACAGTGTTGTATATCATCGAATGAAACAAAAGAGGGTATGCAATGAAAATATGTTGCTCTCCGAGCCAGGGTAGTCAGTATAGTGACTAGGCTGTGAGCTGGATTACCAAGAAATTGTGGTGCATTTGCAAGTAGGGGCAAGAGATTATTTCTTCTCCCAAATGTCTGAACCAGCCTGGGGCCCATCCAGCCTCCTGTTCAGTGGGTAATAGGTAATTGTGGTAAAGTGGCTGGGGTGTGAACTTGCACCAAAATGGGCCGGGGTGGGGGGGAGATAATTTCAGATCAACATCATCAACAGTATATATACAAGTCTACAAACATGAAAGATCCAATACAATAATAACACATCAAAGAACGAGTAAATAATATATACTTGGGCAATTCAACATTAATAACAATCTTGAAACAAACTACAGAATACATCAGTAAGGCTAATCATGCATAAGTTCCACATGTACTAAAATGTACACCCTAGGAGAGCATAGAAGCAGTATTCAAGACCTTACTTGCCCAATTAATATGTCCTGCAAGTTGGAGCGAACAGTGGCTGGCTGCATCCCAGCCAAACCAAATTTCACCAATACATCTGCAATAGAATTTTACTCTAAACATATTGGCACATCAGTCAACCACAGATGCTTCTTCCACCCCAAGACAACATGAACTCAGCAGCATTTAAGATTCGTGAACAGGATAGATATGTATAAAGGACAGGGATGAGGTTTTCCCTGCACATGGGACTGCAAATGAGCCAACACGGCTCGAGCTTGACCATTCATGCCTAACTGATGTTAAGGTTAATTATGCATGGATCTGTACCCCCATGTGAGTGGGTGGCATGCCCAGGTTCAACTTTACCTTCAGTTTGCATTTGCTGGGCAACAGGAAATATATGTCTTTTCTTTTGTGAATACTTTCCACGTTGAAGTGTACCAGTGCTTTGCTGTGACTGTGAAGTGGTGTGACAGGATGTAAGGACACTTTCAAGTTTTCCTACAGATGAAATTATTAATGCTAGAAAGGAGGCTGAAAACAAAAGATTCAGTATTGAAGCCAAAATGTGCTGGGGATTTCAGCAGTAAAATATGTGCAGTACAAAATATTCTAACTGTGGTGTAGTTGATGAGCCAAGTCTTGTGGAATGTTACATCATGGTGATTGGTAAATAATTACTGACATTTTGAATAATCAGAGTGCCGTCATATTCGGAGTCAAGCAGCCCAAGAGTAACAGCTGTGTGGGAGGATATGAGTATACGACTTGGTGTGGATGATAGGGCACTGAACTAGTGGGGTAGGGTGTTGATATGTACTGGATGGGGCCTTGGCATTTTGGCAGACATGTCTGTGACTCGGGCCAGTAGTTGGGCGTACAGGTTAAGCTACACAGTAATAGATCAGGAGGTAAGTGGGTAGCTGTGACAAAATTCTGACATGGTACAGTGTGGAACCTGGTGGAATGATACTGTATGGAGAGGAGTAAGGTAAAATATTAATGGAAATCTCATTCACCTTCCTGATAATACAGTCCATGTAATAGAATTTGGTGGAGAAGGAATTTTATGTCTTGTAATTGAATGTGATGTTTTCTGTTGAAGTTCTGCAGTGCCACTGTCAGGTTATTCATGGCAGATATATTAGTGACATTCTTTCACATTCTTTTCCATAGACTGGCTGGTCTGTCCAGTGTGAACCTTACCACATGTTTAGGAGATGGTGTTAGAGTCATGGAGTCTACATTGCCAGGTTGCCCTTTACAGGGCAGCATATTAGCACTTTCAGTTTTATGTGTATGGGGCTTATGTTTTTCATTAGGCCTACTGTCTTTAAACTGAATGTATGGTGACACACTTATGGTGGTCTCTTATGGCTGCATAACAACACTGACTGTGTACACATGCCTGTTACGTGGTGTTGTCTGCAGTCAGATGATGCTATTTCACATGAGATATGGTGTTAACCTACTTTTTTTTAATTGTCTTTGTATGTACATGTTATGTCATCAGGTAAATGATTTTCTGTGTCTACTGTGTTACAGATGTCTTGCTATTGATGAAACAGATCGCATGCTGGAGAAGGGTCACTTTCAAGAATTGCATGCCTTGTTGGAGTTGCTGAATGTAGATGGAAACAAGAGAAGGCAGCGACAGAACTTTGTGTTTTCAGCCACCCTGACCATGGTGCATGAACCTCCTGGACGCCTTAAAAGTCACAATAAAAAGCTCAGGCTTACACCTGGACAGAAACTTCAGAACATTATGATGATGCTTGGTATTACAAACCCTAAAGTTGTTGATATTACAAAGGAAACAGGTGAGTGTACATTTTGTGTATAAGTGTCTGATTAGGGTATGATACACCTTTATTAATTTATTGAACACAGATGTACAGAACAGGGAATTACATACATCTTCTGACAGGTACAACATTTGAGTTTCTCACAGTAGCACTGATGAAGCTGCAGGTCAGCTGGGATGTTACACCATGTCATCTGGTAAAAGTCATTGACATTTTGGAGGAGCGTATGCCTCAAAAATGTCATTTACTGTTTACCAATTGGAAAGAGTTGAACATTATTGAAACTTTTGAATTTTCAGACCTTTGGTTCCTCCACATAAGCGCCATAACACATGACATTTGTCACCGTGATGCAGTACACTTGCACTGATAACAGTGAAGAATCAATTTAAACTTTTTGGTTTGCCCCTGGATGAAAATAAATGAAGAAAACAGCAAAACTTTGTGTAGCCAGACTTCATTCCTAGGAGTAACCGTATGATTTTAAGGTCTCCACATATTTTACATCCATATTTGAATAACTTACAAATGTCAAGAGCAAATCCATATTCTCATAGGTTTCTGTCACATGGACAGAGGGGGCAATGGGTATTTATGGGTGAATATTTCTGTTACTTAGCAGCATATCTGAAAACTAAATTTGGTGAACTTGAAACGAACAGTAAGGTCAAAATATCAGAGACTTGTATAGGGGCACCATTGATTTTAAGAAGGGTTACTAGCCTAGAACTAATATAGTAATGGACGAGACGGGTGATTTGGTTACAAACTGCGGCAGTGTTTTAGCTGGTTGGAGGAACCATTTCTCTCAGCTGTTTAATGTGCATGGGGTTAGTGATGTTAGGCAGAAATACATACATACAGACAGCAGAATCACTAGTACCTCAGCCGAGAGCCTGTGAGGTCGAGATGGCCATTAAAAAGCTAAAAGGACACAAATTACCAGGTTTTGATCAAATATCTTCAGAACTGATTAAGGCAGGAGGTAGAACAATTTGCTCTGATATCTAGAAAATTATTAATCCATTTGGAATAAGGAGGAATTACCTGAGGAGTGGAAGGAGTCAGTCATGGTACCTATCTATAAGAAGGGCAATAAAACAGATAGTAGAAATTATAGAGGTACATTACTTCTGCCAACTACATACAAAATTTTATCCAACATCCTGCTGTCAAGGTTAATGCCATATGCATAGAAAATTATTGGGGATCATCATTGTGGATTTCAACGCAACAAGTCAACTAATGATCATGTATTCTGCATCCGTAAAATACTTGAGAGAAAAAATGGGAATACAATGAAGCAGTGCATCAGCTCTTTATAGACTTCAAGAAAGCTTATGATTCAGTTAGGATGGAGGTCTTATATAATATTCTCATTGAGTTTGGTATCCACATGAAACTGTTAAGGCCAATAAAGATGTGTCTGAATGAAACCCATAGCAGAGTCCGGGTATGCAGGCATTTGTCTGACATGTTTCCTATTAGGTATAGTTTGAAACAAGGCGATGCTCTATCACCATTGTTTTTCAACTTTTCTTGAGCTTATGCCATTAGGAGGGTTCAAGTAAACCAGGATGGCTTGAAATTAAATGGAACACCTCATCCTCTGGTTTATGCTGCTGCTTATGATGAAGATATATTGGGTGGAAGCATACATACTATAACAAAAAACATGCGGAAGCTTTAGTAGTTGCTAGT
>Ga0136643_10018073_pt1 | contig 10625 bp, 3 predicted proteins | sample TergutLab28metaG_FD_96883 | JGI IMG/M metagenome (GOLD analysis project Ga0136643, IMG submission 96883) | Labiotermes labralis P1 segment gut microbial communities from Petit-Saut dam, French Guiana - Lab288 P1 (version 3) (version 3) | ecosystem: Host-associated > Arthropoda: Insects >... | reverse complement strand
GACTCACGTCCCGAACTACATGTTTCGGGTGTCACAGCACCCATCATCAGGAGTACTAAAAACTGTAACCGCAGCCTCCGGTACAGGTCATAATACTGGTACAGCTACTTCCCTCCATCGTGGCTTGATCGGGACTGGGAACCAGTATCATGACCTGTACCGGAGGTTGCGGTTACAGTTTTTAGTACTCCTGATGATGGGTGCTGTGACACCCGAAACATGTATAGTGACTTTGCAGTAAATAAATATCTGCATACTGTTGCATCTGGTTGGATTTTTATTAACATTGAATTGTGATGCACGGAACCGTGAGTTAAAAAAAAGATGTATTGTTTCTTGTCATAAATGAGCAGTTTAATTTAATCAAAATGCGCGGAATGAATAGTGTCAAAGTAACATATCATTGTATTCTTTAAGAGGTAGCGATTTACTTTTTTTCTGCTTTGTTTAAAATCGGATATAAATCACGGACACTATGCAAGGTATTGGAACCGGCTGTGTCAGCACAGATTCCCCTTCCTCTTGGTACATTATCATAGGGCAGTTCCAAAATTTTTAGGTTGAAGGGATGAGCAATGCTTAAAATTTCAGACACGACTTTGACCATATAACATAGCCAGAACCCTTTAAATTATAGTATACAGTAATATTCCTAATATTCAGTTTCCTGCGATATTAATTTTAAACCGCTTTTCTTTCTAGCCGGTTATAAAATGGACGCGGATTGCGCCAGTGTCATTACCTTTTCCCACAGATTTTTTTTTTGTTAATTTTAATGTGAATATTCTGTCAGGTGTACATGCACATGCACATGCACATGCACATGATGCCTCTCTTCCCTCAAACTTCTTCTTGACAAATAAAGTTAAATGAAATGCACCTCTTTCTCTTGTCGACAGACCAGAATGAATTAAAATAATCTCAAATCTTATTATAGTTTTTAAAACTTTTTTGATATCACTGCTGCACTTGTGTTTCGTATTTAAAACCTTTACTATTCTAATTGCTTAACATCAAACCTCATACATTTACAGCCGCTGATTTATAACCCTTATCTTTCCGAGGCAATCTACACTGCCATATCTCAGAATTTCCTTCTGAACACATCACGATATTGTCCTCTTAGGCTAATCGTGACGCAGGTTAGAATGATGCCTGTTTAAGGTTCCCAGCATAGTCTCCCTCCACATAATGTATTAACCTTTTGGCGCCGGAATTATTTTTGTAATTTTAGCACACCCTGTATATAAAATATGAATTATACAGGACCAAATACGTTATAATTATGAAATAAACTGCATTTTGAAGATAAAAAAAACGGAGAGTATATACCATGTTTAAAATATTCAGTACCCATTTTTGTTGAATAAATATATAAAATGCAACTTTAGAGGTTAGCGGTGCGGTACGACCACTATAGTTGACATTAGGCGTCAAAAGGTTAATGTACGAAGAGCAACAAATGGCACATGTATTGAACTGTCACATGGGAGGAAGAACTGAGTGTCTTACTCTTTAGAAAGCTGTTTTAATTCCTGTCTGGCTGTTACCTTCTTCCCAATGAATTTACCTAGTCGCTCGCATTATTGTTAACGGCACTGTATTTCTTTAGCTTCATTACGTTTCTGTTTAAGACACGAGGTTAGAACATGAAAGAACATTGAACTCCTATGAGCAATGAATGATAACGTAGAAAATTTTAGCCTTTACCATAGTAGCAAGGTGCAAGGAGAAAAAGAAAGACGAATATGATAAGATATTAGATACTGGTTTTATTTTAACAAAGGTACAGTAAATCAAAAAGATAAGCGGGACTTGAAGTAGAAAACAGATGAGTTTTTAATCTCGGAAAGTCAAGCTATTTGAACGCTCAAACGAGATATTTATAGTTACAATTTGTACACAACAGTACATTTTCAGTTTTCCGAAAAAAAACTTGAATTTTATCAGGAGATGAAATATCAGAAATTTCTGAAGAAATGCTCTTTGACCTTGAACTAGTCAGTCTGTCTTCAGTCAAGTCAGTTAATCTGTCGACCAGTCAGATAGCGTTTCTTAATACTGCATCTTGTGACAACGCAGACTGCTATCGGCACTTATATTCGGTATGAAACTGTGGCTGATAAGATTTGCGAAAGAAGAGATTGCATTATCTGACATTGCACTGTGTACCTGTGTAGAAAATTATCAGCCTTCCAGGAGATGTTACTGCCTTATTCTTTAGCGTATAAGTCAAAGTGTATGCAGCTGATTACTCCGAAAATTGAGTAACATTTTACGAATAAGCACGGTGTCACAGCACATAAAATTACATGTTTAATTTGTCAGATTTCTTTTGATATCGTTTTGTGAAGACTTGATTAAACTATCCTGTTTTGGCTACTCTTCATGGACTGACTATTTAAACTTTTGACGCCTAATGTCAACTATAGTTGACGTACCGCACCGCTAACCTCTAAAGTTGCATTTTATACATTTATCCAACAAATATAAGTACTGAATATTTTAAACATGGTATATGCTTTCCGTTTTTTTTCTCTTCAAAATGCAGTTTGTTTCATAATTCTAAAGTGTTTGGTTCCTGCATTATTCACATTTTATATACAGGATGCGCTAAAATTAAAAAAAATAATTCCGGCGCCAAAAGGTTAAGGATAAAGGCTACACGATCCTTCGAAACGTTGCGGAACACGAACTGAACGACTTAAATTCATACCCCAGAAAAATCAAATCTTCAAACTAGATTAGGTTAGCTTGCATTATGTAGGACAGTACGCAGCACAATTAGACTGTTTCCTTTTTCTTCGGGGTGGGGGATAGGGGAAGTACGTTGCAATATTTTACATACTTAATTTTGTGATGTACATTTATGATTTCGTTTATATTCGGTATTGCATAGAGAATGACTTTTGCAATTAGTTTTGAGCCCCCTGAATGTAGAAGGATGCACAAAGACTTAGGAAACCTCATTCCTCCTGCACCTACCTAGTACCTGCGTTCACGAAAGATGGAATTAATGCATTATGGGGAGGTCTTTGTTCGATTCCTGGCACAGAAAAGGGGCTTTTCTTTCCCAAAGCTTAGAGACCGACTTTGGTGAACACCCAGCCTCAAAGGGTGGAGGGGAAGTAAAGCTATCAGTCCGTGTATCCAGTCACCCATTTCGTCTAATGCTGTGGCTAAGAATGAGTGGAGCTAGACATCTACTATCACACATTATTAACTGACTCGTAAGAAATTCATATTTGCATTTTAGCCTGTCACCACCTTTAATGAAAGAGTGAAGACGTAAAGATTTTGATCGCCTCGTAGGAGACTACAATTTCGATTCCGTCGAAGGCACATTTCAGAATGTGAAATGACAAGACATGCAATGTACTGTACATATGACGTATCATTGAGGCGCCTTCGCCTACACATTTTTGTATTTGAAAATCAATAATTATTACGTATTCTGATTCTGTGTCTGTAGCCTAAGTTATCCAGGATGCACATTGCATGCACCTTGTTATATTGTTATCTGTGTTCTGTCTGGTTGTACCGTATTTTTTCCACATAATTTCATAAACGGCACGATTTTCGCAATAAGGTTGCTGAATGTGAGATGCCTTTTGAATTTCTCTACAATATTTTTTTTTAAATACTTCTCATTTTAAGAATAAATGAGTGAGTTATGATCATAAATGTACCAGGTCTTCCTGTTAAGTACCCGTTATTCTTCTCATACTTAATTAAACTTGAATTTTGTCGACAGATTTTCGAAAATAGGCTGGTGTAAAATTGTATGAAAATTTGTCCAGTGAGAGCCTAGTTGTTCCATGCGGGCAGATGGATGGCGGTAAGAACAGAAAAAAACGACGACGTTATTAGCTACTTTTCATAATTTTTTCGAAAGCTCCTAAAAATGAAACATAGTGAAAAATCTGCGGCGTATGGTCGAGTGGTTGAAAATATTTGATTCTTAATTACCTTTACTGCAGAAAGAAGTAACTAGGCTTGAAATAGCGGATAGTTTGATTTCTGTATGGGAGTCACTGTGCCAATCCCCCCCCCCCCACCAATTTCTCTTATGAACCAAGTAATGGATTTTCACAAAAGTGTGTATGAGCGTTATGCCAATGGACATTACAATGACGCCTAACAGTTTAATTTACTACAATAATTAATACCAAAGTGACGGACTTAATGATATTGCAGACACATTTATGTCAATTTTGTGTTCTGAATTTATGTTCTGTAACGTGCCTTCAAGAAAGACGCCAATTTTTTCAATTTTCAATATTTTTTGTAAATATTAAAATAATATCACGGCAATTGACACTTCAAACTCTGGCATTTTATGCGACAATCCTAACGGAGATAAAATCCGTGTTTAATCAGTACGTTTCAGATGATGATGATGAGAATAATAATATTAATAACAATAATTTACTCATCTAGAAATCCTTAAAATAAACTTCGTGTTCAGCACGGAACTCTTAGTTCTATTGTATGAAACTCGAATGCAAAAACGGCGAACTGGAAGAAGGGGAATTTCCTTTATCAATTGTCTATCAACGTTATATTTTCAGTACAAGTGGATTATACTTTCTTGTATCTCAGAATATTTTCTTCCTGCTTTTTTTTTGTAAAAGTATTCCCTGTGTTTAGTACATTCACTCATCTTTAAGGAAAAGAGGCAGCAAACAAGGACAACTGGCGCTTAAAATTCCAAGATTAAGCATCCGATAATAAAGTACACGCTGCCCAAAGCGCACTGGATCTTTGCCTGTTCGATTCTGAGATATGTTACTTAAAAGTAAGTCGGTTAATTTTGTATAGCCTTTTGGTATTAACGTTAATGTAATTTCCTTATTATTTGGTTACACCGTAAATAGTTGATGATCTAGGGTTTTACACTCAGTAAACAATCTCTCTGTGGGTCCGACAAAAAGAAGTTTGCTCATGAGAAGAGAAGTAATTCTTGTATTCACCAGTACTGTGTCCAGTCCAGATCTAGGGCCTGGTCATATCCCTACCAAGTGGGTGCCAAGCCTAGTCGATCCGAATGTAAATTTCATGAATGTTTTGCCTCCAATCAAAATGTCGAGAATACATGGACTTTTGCTCCCACGGTACCATTCGTCTTTATGGCAGGGTTCTTCAGTACAGAGAAAAATTTACTTTAGTTATTTATGTAGCTTACGGTCTGTTTTTATTGTAGACTTCAGGAAGGGCATATTTGCGGGTTCGCCGCATTTAAATACGATTGTCCAAATGTTTTATTCAAATTTTCTTGGAACCTTCATGGCCGTTCCATAGCTCAGATGATGATTCGCTGGTTCCTTAGGGCAGAGGCTCGCGTGCAGTTCGTTTGGGATTTGTTGAAGGCAAATTCCCACTCCAGTGGATGTTTTTCCGCGTACTTTCACTCAGCGTATTAATTTTACCAACGATAAAAACCAATATTCAGTTCACCTACCACGGTCTGTACTTTGTAATAACAATAGACAGCGTCGCCAAAGGAAAGCGTTCTCTCTTCATTTTGAAATTTCACATGGAATTGCAAGGTTATTACCTTCATGTTATGAATTAGAATTCAGCACACTTTCACTCTGCTGTCTTATGACAAGGATTACGTCGAAAAGGCCCATGAGGTTCTCCACATTATTACAGTTCAGCCCGGTATACCACTGTCCACACATCTATGTCTGCTAACAAAATTATGTCTCAACTTAATTTGTAGTTAGTTTCACCAAGCAATCAAACTGAAATTGTAGCGTTTCTAACTTGTGATTTGGAGCAGCCTACTTTGAATCTCTGGCGTGAGACCGAATATTCTAAGGGTTTATATGTTTATCCTCAGTGCCTTCAGAACACCCATCGGCTAGTACCTTAAATAACCGCGCGGTCACCGCCTTCCAAGACCTTCCTGTTAATTGTTCAATCTTATCCAGTAATTAGACGCTGTAAAGTCCTAGTTTGAGCTATTCCCCTCGTCATTTACTAAATTGGAAGTAAGCATGATAAATCTGATATGTGGTTGATCGTGCGTCGTAATTCAGTGTGGATAACAAACCAACTAGATGTCACTTTTGTGTGATGCTTTATTTTCTCCTTTATAAGTAGCTCAACATGTTTCGGGCAACTATGTGCCCATCATCAGGAGCTGACGACTGGTTAGTATTTTTGCCACGTGTTGGTATTGAGCTGTGGCTTCAGTAAGGTTGTCAAAACCGGTTGGTAGTTAGAGTCCTACCTAACTACCAACCGGTTTTGACAACCTTCCTGTAGCCACAGCTCAATACCAACACGTGGTGAAAACACTAACCAGTCGTCAGCCCCTGATGATGGGCACATAGTTGCTCGAAACATGTTGAACAACTTATAAAGGAGAAAATAAAGCATTACACAAAAGTGACATCTAGTTTGTTTGTTAATCACACTGGAAGTAAACAATTCGCAATTCGCAGTAGCACCCCTATCGCCAAATAGTTTTAATGCATTTTCTATTCCTAATAGTCTGAAATCAAGAGATACTACATTACCATAGCTTCTTAGTTTCTCTTTAGAATACGGCATTTGGAATTTACAAAACAACATAAAGAATTGAAGCTGAAATGGGACAAGTCATCTTCTGGTTTGAACAGCTAAGAAACGGAAAAGAACTCTCTTGGAAAATTCTTATTCCTCAAAACTTTTTTTTTTTGGTCAAAGCTTGGCAGAACTAAGTAGTTTAAATTAATACAGTGAAGTAAGTAAATTAAATATATTTAGTAAACGCAAATATTTAAACAATAATTGGTGAAGAAAATAATTACTGGCAAGACTGATCCCTGCAGTTGTTCAGTAGATAATATTGCGCGCAGTAACACAGAAAGTGGCCTAAAGCTCATATGCATGGGATGGAAGGGCTGAATTCAATTATAATTTTAAATAAGATGTACCCTGGAGCAGAACTCTCCTCTAGAAACTAATAGGTCTTTGGCGAATTATGGAATGCTCCGTAATGTATGGAACTAAATGTTTCCTTGTCATTTTCGCAAAAACAGACAACTGGACCATGTCCCAAACCACACGAATGCAGCCCACATCTTCTCTTCATTTTTTATTGTATATTTTTATTTTATTCTCCCATCTATTCCTAGGCCTTCCAAGTGGACTCATATCTTCGGGCTGTCCTGCCAAAATTTTGTAGGTATTCGTTTCAAAAATTTATATATATTTCTCTTCTCCATCACATGTTTTACTACGTTGTCCATCTCATCCTTCTTAATTTCATACTTGATAGTAATCAGTGATGAGTAAACTTTTGCAGTTCCTCTTTACACACTTTTCTCTAACCACCTCTTCATTTCCTTCTCCGAGGTCAAAATATATTTAGTGTCCTACTCTCAAGCATTCAGTCAGCTTTTCCATTAATTTTAGAGACCATATTTTAACTACTTAATTATTTATCTGCGTTACAGAGAGCTATGGATGGGAAATTTTAATCAGGGTTTTGAGACCGAGACCGACCTAATTGTGAAGGCAAGGCCTTAAGGCAAATATTTTATCTATGCAATGCACAGGTTAACATTAATCTAAACATAGAGTATTTCTCAAAAGATACGAGAAAATGGCAATTTTGAGTTCTAGATTCTCGTAGCTTAAGTCCAAATTATCAAGTGACGCTACTGTAATTTCTAGTTTGAAAGATTTGCGGTGGCCCTAAAAGAATACTGGCGGTAGGAAATCGTAAATAAATAAATTACTATAGTTTAGTCAGTATGACACACTGTAGGTCAAATTAGTAGATATATTCTAATAATCGAGTAGAGCTTAAATTTAATTCCGTACAAAGAAAGAATTCAGGAATAACAGCACATGTAGTTGTTACACCATTGGTAGTCATTAATGAGACATGGGTAGTGGCACATCTGGCCAAGTAATTCTTAACTGGACAACTTATCAGTTTTGACAGTTGCTTAAAACTGGACCTTATCTTATCCAATTAAGTACAGTCTTTGTCCTTAACCTTTAGACGCCTAACGTCAACTATAGTGGTCGTACCGCACCGCTTACCTCTAAAGTTGCATTTTATATATTTATTCAACAAATATATGTATCAAATATTTTAAACATGGTATATATTCTCCGTTTCTTTCTATTCAAAATGCAGTTTGTTTCATAATTCTAACATATTTGGTTCCTGTATTATTCAAATTTTATATACAGAATGTGCTAAAATTAAAAAAAAAATTCCGGCGCCAAAAGGTTAAATACTACTCCTGGACTATCTACTTTAATAGTACTCTACAATTCATTTCTGTATTTTCCAAATTAATCGTTCCGCTTGGTAGTGAGTTTCCTTGTCATACATACACATGGACGTGAAAATGAAATATTTATAGAAGTTAAATATTAATTCATTTTTAATTAAATCGTCATTATATGTGGAGAAATCAGCAGTAAGACTTTGTGTCTGAAATCAGCAGTAAGACTTTGTGCCTGAAAACAAATCCATGTTGTCTGCCGAAAATGTTTCTCAGGTTTATTTCTGCGTGCGCAGGGCAAAGCCATTCAAAAGCTAATAAAGAATAACCGACAAATAAAGAAAAAGAGAAATTCTCTGAAAGTTACGTTTTAATAAAATTGTTTGTCTTATTGTACCTCAGCTTAATGTCTCTCCCAATTTTTAATTTTGTGGGGAGAAATATAATAACATTTAATTATTAATTGTGATGAATATGTAAGAAATGAATTCCAATTTTATTTATACAAATATACATCGAAATACTTGACGGACATTTTAGTATTTAACGTCACTTGACACACGGGTCTCGAGAGAGAACAAGTCAAATGAAAGACATTTTTAATCCATGCACCACAGTTATCCAAATATCTTACAGCCTTGAAAGAATCGCAATACTTCAATCAGTCTGTGGTTCTTTTATTTGCTTAATTTTGGAAATGTATGCGGATTGTTTCTATAAGCACCATACTTAAGGATACGCCATAACAAAAGATAACACGCTTCAAGTATTTCGGAACGTGTAGCAAAGTGGTGACCGAGAACTTGAATCATTACGCACATCCATTACTGCAATCTCTGTATGCGGCTAAACTCTGTTCTCTTAACAAACATTTCTTCGAAATTAACACCCATTCCTTTGTAGAAGTGTACGTCATTTAGCTACAGTTCTTCGTTTCATATAGTGGAATTGTGAACCTTAAAAACAACAAGTACTGGTCTGCAGAAAATATCATGTCAATGTACAATATAGAGGGCCGTGTCTGAGTATGACGAGCGCAAATGAAATTACCTTTTTTTAGAGATCATAAATTTACATATGTAAGTATTACGTTCTGAAAAAAAAAATTTTGAGCACCTGACCAAATACAAGAAAACATGGTGTGCACACAAACAAAAAGTGTGTAATATGATTCGCAGCAAACTGGAATAGCGGCCATCATAGCCCTACCTACTGTTATGCACAGCGACCCAGCCTTATAGCGATGCGTGGGGTCACTTTAAATGCCCCTGTATTTATGTATGCCTATACAACCGAAATAAAGTCCAATTACTCGAGTATTTAAGTTATTTATTTTAATGTGAAATTAATTGTTGAAGTAGTAGGTACTAATTGAAATATTTTAAATGGCTGCCGTTTATAGTACGGAATGGGACAACAGCGTGAAAATTGGACAAGTGGTGGGGAAGTTTGGGAAATGGGGACTTATCGGTTTCGTTGCGGTAAAAAATAATTCCATTCTAAGAATGGCATTAAATTTTTGAAAAAAATAAACTTTTCAATATGATTCATATAAAATTCAATTAGCGTCACCATTGTCTAACACTCGCTGCTAAATACACAGATTTTAAAATCAGGTAACAAAGTTAAAGTCTTTGTAACAATAAGTGAAGCAAAGTGGAAGGGAAGGGAAGGGTATGTGCGTTGTTTGTACACACGCCTTGTGCAGCAGTGCCAGCAACAGAACCACTGTGACGGAGCGACGGGGGAGCGACACTGTCATGTTCCCCACGATAATGAATCAACCTCAATGAGAGCAACGCAAGAAGAATGCCCCTACCTCCTTTCCCTCTACGCCGAAAGCTTCTACAGTTGTATGTGAGATGTACATAAATTCCGCCACTAAACTATAGAGATTAAAACCAAACACTTTATATACACTGACATTTCACAACATGTATGTTCTGTACGTACAGAATCCAGTGTCAACTCTGCCAGCACCAAGTCCGCCGTTACACCCATGCTTAAGTCAGTTCTGTCAACTTTCCATCCTCACAGGTTCTATCTCTGTGGCCAGAGTTGATGATATAGTTGATGATATAGTCTGATGATAGAGTTGATGATATAGTCTGATGATAGAGTTGATGATATAGTCTGATGATAGAGTTGATGATACAGTCTGATGATAGAGTTGATGATACAGTCTGATGATATAGTTGATGATATAGTCTGATGATATAGTCAGATGATATAGTTGATGATATAATCTGATGATAGAGTTGATGATATAGTCTGATGATATAGTTGATGATATATTCTGATGATATAGTTGATGATATAGTCTGATAATATAGTTGATGATATAGTCTGATGATATAGTTGATGATATAGTCTGATGATAGAGTTGATGAT
>Ga0136643_10018070_pt1 | contig 10625 bp, 7 predicted proteins | sample TergutLab28metaG_FD_96883 | JGI IMG/M metagenome (GOLD analysis project Ga0136643, IMG submission 96883) | Labiotermes labralis P1 segment gut microbial communities from Petit-Saut dam, French Guiana - Lab288 P1 (version 3) (version 3) | ecosystem: Host-associated > Arthropoda: Insects >... | reverse complement strand
TTTTCTCTTCAAAATGCAGTTTGTTTCATAATTCTAACATATTTGGTTCCTGTATTATTCACATTTTATATACAGGATGTGCTAAAATTAAAAAAAAATAATTCCGGCGCCAAAAGGTTAACCAACTACATGTTTCGAGCACATGTGCTCGAAACATGTAGAGGCATGAAACAAACTTATTGTAAAACAAAAATTTTGTGCATCAAGTTGGTTAATTACTGAGATAAACTATCTATTCATGTTTGCGGCTTACGGAGCTTGAACTCTGTAGTTGCCAACTAATGCCAAAGTTCTCATAGTTCAAACATTGACCAGCAATATATAAGGGGAGAAAAAGACTTCGCAGAACTTCCTAATCGTTGAAAGCTAAGCTGCAGTTACCCTGATGACTTTTCGATCACACGACTTTGTGCGACACTTTTAGAACGACGGAAGTGGTTACATTATGGGCAACTTCCGTTGTCAGGCTTTCCATTGTAGTCTGCGAATCGAGATGGTTGACGACACTTTCTTTTTGGAAAGTATTTTTTTTAATGTTTTTTAAAAAAACAGACCGAGAATACTCGGCGAATCAGATTTATGGACCAATAAATGACAAAGGTGAATTTTTGTCAGTAGTTCTTAAGTCACGGCCAAACAGTTTATTTTTGGGGTATTTTAGCATGACGACAGAAACTTTTAACTATATTTTGTTCGGAATTCAAGACAGGCTTACGAAGCACAGCAATTTTAGAAAATGCTTACAACTGTTGGATAGATTAGCTCTGACACTGAGGTAAGGTAATATTCAGTTTCTTTCCAATATGAATGCATTACTGATGTTAGGTAATATTCAATTTATTTCCTATAAGAATGCATTACTGATATAAGATAATATTCAGTTTATTTCCTATATGAATACATTACCGATGTAAGGTAATATTCAGTTTATTTCCTATATGAATGCATTACCGATGTAAGGTAATATTCAGTTTATTTCCTATATGAATGCATTACTGATGTAAGATAATATTCAGTTTATTTCCTATATGAATACATTACCGATGTAAGGTAATATTCAATTTATTTCCTATATGAATGTATTATTGATGTAAGATAATATTCAGTTTATTTCCTATATGAATACATTACCGATGTGAGGTAATATTCAATTAATTTCCTATATGAATGCATTACTGATGTTAGGTAATATTCAATTTATTTCCTATATGAATGCATTACTGATGTTAGGTAATATTCAATTTATTTCCTATATGAATGCATTACCGATGTAAGATAATATTCAGTTTATTTCCTATATGAATACATTACCGATGTAAGGTAATATTCAGTTTATTTCTATATGAATGCATTACTGATGTTAGGTTTTATTCAATTTATTTCCTATATGAATGCATTACTGATGTAAGATAATATTCAGTTTATTTCCTATATGAATACATTACCGATGTAAGGTAATATTCAGTTTATTTCTATATGAATGCATTACTGATGTTAGGTTTTATTCAATTTATTTCCTATAGGAATGCATTACTGATGTATGATAATATTCAGTTTATTTCCTATATGAATACATTACCGATGTAAGGTAATATTCAGTTTATTTCTATATGAATGCATTACTGATGTAAGACAATATTCAATTTATTTCCTATATGAATACATTACAAACGACAAAGGCTAATTTACAAACGCCTGTACTTTCTTCAGTTGTTTGGCTATAGACAATTGAAATGTACAAAATCCTTTAAAGGAATTGGAGGTAACTAAAATAAGTTTGGCAATGCATTTTGAAATTCTGAATTGATCTAATATTACAAAGTCTTGGATAATCTTGTGACAATTAAAACAAAACAAAACAGTTAAAACAATACCGTTTTCTCCGGAATGGAATTCCGCTAACCCTTTGGTGCTCTTCCTCACTTAAGAAAATCTCCTGCTTTTACATATAAACATTTACCTTTGTCTCTGATGTAACATAATTTATACAAGGCAGGAAAAGTATAAGGAAGTGATAATTGTTATCTATCCCTGCGGGTTATAATTTATTTGGAATGAATCCAGCTTATCTTTTCAAAAGATATGATGATATCACTTATATTTTTCTTCTCCTAACACTGGTCGCTTTTCTGAAAAACTATCTCTTTCGATGAGCATGTAACAAGCATTCCAATGCATTAAATTCCCCATCCTCTGACGCTCACAGCCCCATTTCCTTATTGGGTGGAAATGTCACTGTCTTCGATGACATCAACCGGAAGTAAAATATTTCCTTCCGTCTTCCTAGAACAAATGACGTCTATCAGAAACATCATGAATTCAAAGCGCGTCCATTTCGACTTATTTTCTTCTTCGCCTTCATCATCCAGTAGCCATTTCTGAACCCACTAAGATTCTCTTCAGAAAATGTTTCTCATTCTTCATCGTTTACCCTACATTTCGTCACCCACGAACATATAAATCACAGCTTTACTGATTCCACCCTCAAATAAAACATCCCTGTTGTAGTACAATTTACTGGTTAAATCCCACAATGACCTCTCTTGCGCCCGTTTTTACCAATTTCTCTGCATGCGTGGTATAGTTCGGAGTGACCGACTGTACGAACGTGCAGCTAAAAACAGATTTTTTCGTCCGACTTGTCTGAAGAAGAATCGGCAGAGTTCGCACATGCAGGTTGTATCTACTCTACCTGACAACTCACAACACACAAAAGACATATCTATGCCTCCCCTGTGGGATTCGACCCCCACAATCCCAGCAAGCGAAACGCCGAAGGCCCACTCCTAGAGAAGGCACGGCCACTGAGATCGGCTGAAGGTGGCTGAATATGGCTTTTTTTTTTTGGTCGATTAATGACAGCAAACAGGAGGACGAGGTGCTCTGGTAGATGACGCTGTCTCTTTGTGAACACCTGCCGGTATTTAGAGAGAACTCTGCTTCCGTTTTAAGGGTCTGTGCAGTCTAAGACAATTCGACACGTCACTATACCCTACAAGACTCGAATTTTTATCCACTCAATTAAAGAAAATCAAATCTCGCACAGCCTACAGGCCCTGCCAAGATTCCGCTCCCGTAATTTGGTCTCTCAAACGCTTCAGCAAGCTCTATTTGTTGAAATAATGCTGAATTGGTATGTAGAACTTGGTTTCACAGCTGATTCATTTGCACCGTAAACTCATTCTGATAAGGCTTTGGGCCAATCGTAAATAACCACATGTAGAATTTGAGTGGATTGTTAACATCGGGCTCCTCAGTGTTATCGGAGATAAACAAATTCTCCGAACTACGCGACATATTTATTTAATCTATATAAATCTTGGGATAATCACCTTAAGTTGGTCAGCCAGGCTGTATTTAATATATGCTTTCATTTCTCGCAAAAACTTTCGGCTTACAGTGCCAAGTGTGGGCACAACTGTTACATGCAATTGTGTTCAGAGACGTGGTTCTGCAGATTGCGTGGTAGGTGTATTGGCTTCAGATCTGTGGTGTTCTTTAGTACCAATCAAGACGTCGGAATTGCAACATTTTCTCTTCAAACAGTTCTCCCTACTTAGGTGACAGATTAAATGTCGATGTATCAAATTGCAGATATACTTCCAACACCCCGTTATTTTTCAAACAGTGCAAAGGACATTAAACTAATATGTATATAGCATATTCCTGGTCTCTTTTACACTATTTTTGAAAGAAGTGATACTGACGGATACTGCGGACGGTGTTGAGGTTACTGACTGGGGAGAGTAAGTGCTTCATAGATTGAGCACTAACAGAAACACGTAGGCCTAAATATATACACGTGCGTGATACATAGTACGGTACATACATACATACATATACATACATACATACACACACACATACACACATATATATATATATAAATACATACATACACACACATACATACATTCATACATACACACATACATACATATGTACATACATACATACATACACACATACATACATATATACATACACACACATATACATACACACACACATTCATAGATATATATACATACATACGTACACACATATATACATACATATGTACGTACATACATACACACATACATACATATATACATACATACATATGTACATACATACATACATATATACATACATACATATATATATACATACGTACATACATACATATATATATACATACATACACATACATACATACATACATATATACATACATACGTACATACATACATACATACATACACACATACATACATACACACATACATACATACATACATACACACACACACACACATACATACATACACACATACATACATACACACATACATACATACACACATACATACTGCTGCAATGCCATTACAGCCTCAGTCCAGCCTTACCGTGCTCAATGTGTTGCCTCTCGGATGCTCTACTTTTGGCTGCAACTTTCCAAGTCCCTGTGCCCAGTACAGCCACGTCATGCTGTCTCACTGCAACTTTCCAAGTCCTTGTGCCCAGTACAGCCACGCCATGCTGTCTTACTGCAACTTTCCAAGTCCCTGTGCCCAGTACAGCCACGCCATGCTGTCTCACTGCGTCTTCCCAACTTTGTCTCAGCCGTCTTCCTACAATGTTCCTTTCCTTTATCCGAGGCTTGTCATGAGGTTTCGAAATCTTACTTTCTTACGTGATGAGGTTTTCAAGGCCCGCCTGCAGGTCCAGGGTATCCATTTGTTTCTAGATAATCGCCTTTGGCCTGTCTAACATGCCACATTCATTAGCTGTCACGATCATTTGGCGAAGCAAGCCTCAACACTATGTCCTAGCATCGATACCGTAAGGGCGTAAATACGTAGATGCAGACACACATACACACACACAGATCACACATCGGCTTACACATATGCAAATTTATAACATTTCCGTTCGTTTAGGTATGCTCTGGGATATCCTACTGAACAAAATTTTGGTGTGCCGTGTGATATCCTACTGAACAAAATTTTGGTGTTGCGTGGGATGTCTAGTTAACAAAACTTTGGTGTGCCGTGGGATGTCCTAGTGAATGAAACTTTGGTGCGCTGTGGGATATCCTAGTGAAAAAAAACTTTGGTGCGTCGTGGGATGTCCTAGTGAACAAAACTTTGGTGTACCGTGGGATGTCCTAGTGAACAAAATTTTGGTGTGCCGTGGGATGTCCTAGTGAACAAAACTTTGGTGTGCCGTGGGGTGTCCTAGTGAACAAAACTTTGGTGCGCCGTGGGGTGTCCTAGTGAATAAAACTTTGGTGTGCCGTGGGGTGTCCTAGTGAACAAAACTTTGGTGTGCCGTGGGGTGTCCTAGTGAACAAAACTTTGGTGCGCCGTGGGGTGTCCTAGTGAATAAAACTTTGGTGCGTCGTGGGATGTCCTAGTGAACAAAACTTTGGTGTACCGTGGGATGTCCTAGTGAATAAAATTTTGGTGTGCCGTGGGCTATCCTACTGAACAAAACTTTGGTGCGCCGTGGGATATCCTACTGAACAAAACTTTGGTGCGCCGTGGGGATATCCTAGTGAACAAAACTTTGGTGTACCGTGGGATGTCCTAGTGAACAAAACTTTGGTGCGTCGTGGGATGTCCTAGTGAACAAAACTCTGATGCGCCGTGGGATGTCCTAGTGAACAAAATTTTGGTGTGCCGTGGGATATCCTACTGAACAAAACTTTGGTGCGCAGTGGGATATCCTACTGAACGAAACTTTGGTGCGCAGTGGGATATCCTACTGAACAAAACTTTAGTGTGCCGTGGGATATCCTACTGAACGAAACTTTGGTGCGCCGTGGGCTATTCTACTGAAGAAAACTTTGTTTTGCCGTAGGCTATTCTACTGAACAGAACTTTGGTGCTCCGTTGGATTTACTACTGAACCAAACTCTGGTGAGCCGGCAAGTGGGAAATATTCGTAGAAATTGAAGAGATAAAGAAAAACCACATTTTCCATGACCTGGGCTGGACAATGTCTTTTAGAAATGCCTTTAAGCCAATTCAAATTTCGAGAAGATATTAATAATGGAGTAACCTAATATTTTGTATTTTTTTTAAGGCTACCGACTTTGTTTTCCAGAAGTCAGATGTTTCCAACTCGAACTGTCTTCTTATTGTCGTGGGTTCCCTAAATGCCTGCAAGTAAACAGTTAGATAACAAGCCAAAGACATTTCTTTCACTTTTTCGTTATATATAATTTGTAACCACTTTCACAGTCATCGTTCTTAGCCGTATTAACTTAGATAGCAACATTTACTGAGGCAGATTCTCCTACAGGATTTCTTCACTTTTCACGTCTAGAAGAACCCCGATAATCACGACTAACTGAGATAGATAAATCCGTCACGACATTGAAATTTGTCTTCAATGTAAAAGTCTAACTGCTTTTACAACACTTTATAAAATCCCACCAATGGAAAAATAAAATAACCGGAAACAAAATAGGAAACATATAAATTATTTCTTTAAAATATTTCTAGAAACAAGAGATGCGGTAACGAATTGAAGGATTTGGATTAGATTAGATGCGATTAGTAATTGGTTTCGATCCTCTTCAGTCCCGATGCACATAAGCCTTTAGAAGGGCCCTTTTGTGCCCGATAAACTTTTACTTTATTTAATTTATGTAGCATTAAGTGATAACAAAGAATTCTATGTATTACACGTACAGTCGAACACACAACTATATTTCACCCAGCAGTACAGTAGGAATACAACTACATGTTTCGGCCCTATATGTGGGCCATCTTCAGTTTTTGATTTAACTTACAGAGCGGCTATACAAGATGTGTGGGGTGTTTATTGTGGATTGGGTGGAGGGGGAGGGCGGGGGAACGAGATCTCGTTGTTTCAGTAGTGGGTACCATGACCTAGGGCTGTTACAAGTGGATTATCATTAGTTGTTTATGTACACATGTCAAGTGACGTGTGTCCATAAACAAATATTCCGTAAGTCTAAATTTTCTGCAACGTAACACAGAATTCTGTGCATTACACATACAGTCGAACACAACTATATTTCACCCAGCAGTACAGTAGGAATACAACTACATGTTTCGGCCCTATATGTGGGCCATCTTCAGGTTGTGAATTAACTTACATAGCAGCTATACAAGATGTGTGGAGTGTTTATTGGGGATTGGGTGGGGGGGAGGGGGGAGGGGACGAGATCTCGTTGTTTCAACAGTGGGTACAGTGACCTAGGGCTGTTACAAGTGGATTATCATTAGTTGTTTATGTACACATATCAAGTGGGTTACTATTCTTATGCTCAAAAAACACCCCACACATCTTGTATAGCCGCTCTGTAAGTTAATTCACAACCTGAAGATGGCCCACATATAGGGCCGAAACATGTAATTGTATTCCTACTGTACTGCTGGGTGAAATATAGTTGTGTTCGACTGTATGTGTAATGCACAAAATTCTTTGTTATTGAACCAACACAACAGGAATGACGAACCTCAGGATTAAGTGGTAAGTTTCTTTTCCCGTATTTTTCAAAACACGTGTATCAGTAACACCACTGGGATCGGCGACTATTGAATTACCCCTTCTTCATACAATTGTTACTTGAATGACGCTAGGTGGCAGGCTGGAGCATACTGGAGTCTTATGTCTTAATGTCACTTACATCACTTACAGGATGACAGCCCGTTTTTATCAACGTCAGCTCTACTGCCATAACGACATTCGTCCCATTAGGTGACACAAACGTTTGCGGTAGAGTTTGGATTGAAAATTAACAATATACTAGATTTGAATAAAAATTATACCAAAATTAGATTTCTAATAAAGAAAATATTTTTAAGCTGTACCAATTTTCCTACGCATAACACATGTTTAACGTAGGCATGAACTCAAATTTTGGTTGAATTTCAAATAGACTTCCTTAATGTGACAAATAATATTTAAAAAGTACAGAAATATTTTATTGTTCTTAAACATCGGTCAGGATACAGGCACTGAACAATTTTTTTTTTGTGATTTTACTCAGCCATTCCTGAAAAATAGGAGGAGATTTCTTGAAATTACTGCAGCCACCCATGTATCTTCTAGATCATTAGTCCGTAACCCTCTACCTTTCGACATTATACAACCTGCACTATTATCAGCTTACTTACTGAATGAATAAACGATAAATATATAAATAATTATATATTATAGCCGAATTTTGTCATATGCCGCTCCATGGTAGTCGTTGTGACAGCTTAGGTTATCCGTGCCGGTGAATAGCTCAGTGAAAGGCGGAATTCGTCCCGTGTTCAACCGACAGATGGCAATGACAGCACTAACTGCAGCAGACAACAGGCGAGGAGACCGCTGTGGACCAAAAACACATTCGTCATGGTTTCTTTGTTTGCCTTTTTTTAAAACCACATTGTTTTTATTATTTATCAATTGCAGACACGGAACTGTTGCATAATTTATTCAAACTCTAAGATATATATATATATATATATATATAATATTTGAATGTAATCATTCTGTGCTGTTTGCATCTTGTTTCGTGCACTGTTGTAGGTTAGGTTTATGGTTTCCAACATTGAAACAACAACGGTTCCTGTTACTAGCTACCCAGTATTAGTAATTCGACACTTACAAACCTCTTTATTGTGCAACATATTACCTTATCAAATATTTGCCGTAAATTCGACGTGTACTGACGGTAATTGTGACGACAAATGTCATTGCATTTCCTTCCTTTTATACTCAGTGGACGTGTTAGAGTATTTTAAAATAATTCATAATTTTTTACTCTTCACTGCTTGTGTTTTAAATTTCTTTCTACCAGTCCTTTTAGGTTATGTGATTTTGTTTTAAAGCGAAGTTTACAATAGTGGCACATGTAACAGTGTAACCAGCAAGAAAAATATAAAGGAAGGAAACCATACATTCTACAAACCATACATTCTACAAACCATACGTTATATAAACCATACGTTCTGTAAACCAACCATACATTCTATAAATCAACCATATATTCTACAAACCATAAGTTCTATAAACCAACCATACATTCTATAAGCCATACGTTCTAAAACCAACCATATATTCTAAAAACCAACCATATATTCTATAAACCATACGTTCTATAAACCAACCATACATTCTACAGACCATATGTTCTATAGAGCAACCATACATTCTATAACCACCACACCAGAAATATATTTTTCAAGTTTTTTCCACCACAACAAAGAAATCAAAGTAAACCTTAAGAATTACATCCCATTTGTATTCGGACCAATAGAGATATTTATTCAGTAAACCTTCACACACAACACTGCTAGTGACTCATAACGTTACCAGTTTCGACCTATGTATAGGCCAACATCAGGCTTACCCGTAGCTGCACTTATTCAGGACACGTGAAATATCACACAATCTTTTGGCAACATATCTCACCCTATTAGCATTTTTCAAAGAATGCAAAAATGTATGAATAGACAAGTGAATATTAAATGAGGAATATTGTTAAATAAAGAATATAAGCAAGATAACAATTTTTTTGGTGTAAAGTGCACACCGCAGGCCCTGGTCTAACAGCGTGTGTTCAGATGTTCGCTGCTGTAAAGAACGGCAGCCTGTTCTGATATGCGGACACAACACATGTTCCTGTCCTAACAGCCGTCCCTTTCTGTTCTATATATCAGCAATTTGCTGCAGTCTGTGAACAGTCTCACAGCTTGCTTCTTAATCTGAGTGCAAGAATCAAGTATTTTAGTTTCAAAGTTTTGCTCTTTAACCCTTTTACGCCTAACAACATCCTATAGTGGTCGTACCGCACCGCTAACCTCTAAAATTGCATTTTATATATTTATTCAACAAATATAGGTAATGAATATTTTAAACATGGTATACATTCTCCTTTTTTTCTTCAAAATGGAGTTTTTGTTTCATAATTCTAACGTATTTGGTTCCTGTATTATTCACATTTTATATACAGGGTGTGCTAAAATTAAAAAAAAAATAATTCCGGCGCCAAAAGTTTAATTAACCCCATTAAACGACGAATTAAATCCCATCTGTCATTTGCTGGCATTATTAGAAGCTAACCCTATTCTCCACGTTAGCAGGGTAAGGGTTAATATGGAAATTCCTAAATTAATAAAACTACAATTTCTGCTTTCTACAGACTGCAACAAATAGCTGATGTATAGGGGGAAAAAAGGGGGGCATCTGTTACAACAGAAACACGTGTTGTGTCCGCACATCAGAACAGGCTGACGTTCTATAGAGCTCTGCATATATGAACACAGGCCGTCAGCTATGCTCTGTACAGCAGGACCTGCGGTGTACACTTTACACCAAAAACGTTTCATCTGGCCTAGATTATTTATTTATATGTGAAAAAAGACCAACGAGATGCACCTTTACCTCATTCACCTATTCCAATTAAATCCTCCTCTACATTCTTGTTCCTGCACCGTGCATACCGTCGAATTATTTAATAGTATATCAACTGATGCACATACTTCAATAAGGAGAGACCAACTTGATGTCACTTGCTTTATTATTTCATTATTTAATGCTCAACATGTTTCGGATGTTAATATATCCATCCTCAGGAGCTTGCGACTTATTTGTTGAGTTATTTCATGGGTTGT
>Ga0136643_10018068_pt1 | contig 10627 bp, 6 predicted proteins | sample TergutLab28metaG_FD_96883 | JGI IMG/M metagenome (GOLD analysis project Ga0136643, IMG submission 96883) | Labiotermes labralis P1 segment gut microbial communities from Petit-Saut dam, French Guiana - Lab288 P1 (version 3) (version 3) | ecosystem: Host-associated > Arthropoda: Insects >... | reverse complement strand
GATGCAACCCCATGTGATTTCTTTCTATGGGGTTACGTCAAGGATCAGGTTTATGTTCCTCCTCTTCCCGCAAGTATCCCGGAACTGAAGGTACGAATCAGAACCGCCAATGAAACCATCACCGCTGACATTCGGAACGAAATCGATTATCGTGTTGATGTTTGTAGAATCACAATGGGTGCACACATAGAGAGCACCTGTAAGGTATGTAACAAAAACTTGGAGTGTTGTTCTATTACATTCAAAAAAATACATATACTCCTATCCCAAGTGTATTGTGTATGACAAATTGTTAAAACCCCGACAATCATTTTGAATAACCCTGTATATTGCTTACCCACATTACATTAAATTAGTCACAGAAACGCAAATGTGATGGGGCAGGCGTGCATTCAGATGTGATGACGTTTCGTCTCGACCTAATTATCATGCAGAATTAGATATAATATATAATATATTTCACTGCAAATGGGCTGTCACCCGGTGGCAGTGACTATTATGCATGTACATAAATATGAAATAAAGATAACATAAATATGAAGTAAGGATCTACGAAATTTAAGTCGGGAGGGCTACATGAGAAGCATGCAGAAGCAACTTGGAGTCTTGGGAACCATCTCAGCATTTGCTTATAGACACAGGGACACCAAGAGAAACCTGTGCCGAGGTGGCCGGTCGCAACTGACAAACTAACGTGTGTTCGACAAGTCCCTGTACAATTCCTGTTGATGTATCCCGCAAACATAAAGTCTGCAGAATATATTAATAAAAATTCAACTAGATGCAACAGTATGCAGTCCGATTCATTTTCCTGCAAAATCACTCTGTTTCGGGTCCCTACCGCACCCATCATCAGGAGTACTAAAAACTGTAACCGCAGCCTCCGGTATAGGTCATAATAACGGTACAGCTACTTCCCTCCAACGTGGCCAGGTCGGGAGGGATGTAGCTGTGCCAATATTATGACCTGTACCGGAGGGAAGTAGCTGTACCGATATTATGACCCGTACCGGAGGGAAGTAGCTGTACCGATATTATGACCTGTACAGGAGGGAAGTAGCTGTACCGATATTATGACCTGTACCGGAGGGAAGTAGCTGTACCGATATTATGACCTGTACCGGAGGCTGCGGTTACAGTTCTTAGTACTCCTGATGATGGGTGCTGTGACACCCGAAACATGTAAAGTAATTCTGCAGTAAAATAAATCAGACTGCATACTGTTGCATCTAGTTGGATTTTTATTAATATAGACTTGAGATGTACGGAACCATGAGCTTAAGAGTCTGCAGAATCTCTATATAACACGCCTGCGATCACTTAAAAACCAGTCACTGAACAGACTTACACAACAGATTCACAATAACAATCATACGTCTATCTGCAAAATAACTTCGTACATATTTACAGACTTTATAGAGCAGAACACAAAGGAACTAATAACGCTATGGGAAGCAGGCTCTCGAATGTCATGTCATGTCATGTCACGTTTCCAACAGCCCACTTAATTCAAATATTTCTCATTGACCACGATCAAAAAAATGGGTAAGCGTAACAGAATTATTAAAACCATTTATTTTTAAAACAAAAAAAAACGCGGGACAAATTTCTAACCGATGTGCCCAGCGGTCTTGTTTAGCGTCATCGAGGATCGAAACACATCAAGTGCCTCACATTCTTCCTTCTCCCGCTTTTCGAAAAAACCGACCAGTTTTTTGCCGTCAATTCTGTGTCAACTGAGTGCTCACAAACAGCACACTACACTTGTGACCGCAATTAACTGACTGAACAAACCAATGCACACATCGCCTGTCGATGGCCAAGCGGAAGGAAGGGCACGGCGAATGGGAGTCCCACTTCTCTACGTACACACAGGAAGTGACGTCACCGCAGTGCACTCCGTCAAATATTGGAGCTGTACCGGTAATGTACACCACACAGTGTTTGCCAGACTACACCAAGTACACAATATGACACAAAAAGCACACAGCCACATGGCAATGGTGTCCTACAATCTGAAAACCCACAATTCAACTTTCCGGGGACTGATAATTATTATCCTTAAAGCTGGTAGGACATTTAACGAGCACAACCATGAATTAATGGGTTGTGTTATTCGAAACCTGGAAGAGTGTAGGAAAAAAAATTCTGGAGATTAAGTTCCAAGAAAACGATACACAAAAAGGGGTGCTCATAAGTTTCCCGGGTGTCTTTACAGCCACCTCAAAATTCTAGACGCCCGAAGGATGACATGACGCTAGTTCCATACTGGGGTAAAGGTGCGGCCGGAAGGATTATGTCAATAAAAAATTCCAATGACACCATCGGTAATCGAACTCGCAAACTTCCGGCTTGTAGCGCAAGGCCTCAACGAACTGCGCCATCGCGTGCCCCTCCCTACTGAGGGCCCACACGTATTAGACGCCAGCGTACGCAGTTTATTCGCCCGGGATGTCAGCCCCTGCAATAAAACCAGTGAACTACTATGTCACTGTGTTGCAGCATCTAATCGGTACTTTTTAATATACACCTACGTTGTACAGATGTATCCATTTATTTAAACGCAAATTCGTTCCAAACCTTCCTGAAACTCTGAAATAGCAGGATACAAGTTGAGACGAATTCGACTGATGGCTTCTTAGGCGCTTTTCGCAAAACTGCGTAAAGCGACCATTAGTTTCGTAATGTCCGTCTGTCCGCCTGCATGGATCAACTCGGCACACACTAGAGAGATTTTCGTGAAACCTGATACGTATTATTCGGAGGGGGGAGGGGGGAAACTGTCCAGGAAATTCAAGTTTCAATAAAATCTGACAAGAACAGCGGGTTCGTTACATGAAGACCGATATACATTTTTTTGATATCTCACTCAATTCTTCTTAGAATGAGAAATGTTTCAGAAAAAAGTTGTACAGAAAATCAAAACACACATTTTACCAATATTGTGCGGGTGTTAAAATCGAGAAGAATGAGATGGGCTGGGCATGTGGCGCGTATGGGTGAGGAGAGGGGGATGTATAGGGTCTTGCTGGGGAAACCGGAGGGACGGAGACCACTCGGGCGACCTAGGCGGAGAGGGGTGGATAATATTAGGACGGATCTCCCAGGAGGTGGGATGTGGGTATATGGACTGGATTGGGCTGGCCCAGGATAGAGACAGGTGGCGGACGCTTGTGAGTGCGGTAATGAATCTTCGGGTTCCGTGAAATGCGGGGAAATTTCTTGACTAGCTGCAAACCAGTTAGCTTCTCAAGAAGGACTCTGCACCATGGAGTAAGTAAGTAAGTAAGTAAGTAAGTAAGTAACTATGTGTTGAAATATTGTGCTTTTTTTTTATGTGGAAAAATATGTTCAAGCCGGGCAGCCAAGTTTTCCCCTAAAATCGTGCCGTTTGAGACAATAACGTGAAAAAAAAATAATAATGTACAGTCAGGCAGGCCACATATGACAATACTGCGCATGCGCCTTGTATGCTTAATACCTAAGGTTACAAGCATACACTCAGAATATGTTTTACTTATTGCCTTTCCCACCACAACAATGGTTGCACGAACACGCCTCCATGTTACGTTATACGCTCGGTGCCTGGCTTGCTTTTATTTATTCAATCATGCTTTCAGCCGTTCGGACGCCCTTCCATTTAGCCACTGTCGAACAACCAATCCATGAAACGTACTGCAACCTTTGCCATTGTTCAAGTCTCCGAAATCATCAAAGCCGGTATCAGCAATACACAAACTCCGTTTCTCGACTTCTAAGCCAACGTACCTCGGTTTATTTGCTAATAAGGAATACCTATACTTCGCCGAGGAGAAACAGTAGATGATGGGGAACAAGCAGTGTGTGAAAACAGGGGCTCGAAAAGCAGACGTAGCAACAGTGAGATAAAGAGGATTTTAGTTGGTATTGTTGACTTTACAGAAGTGAAGCATTCACTCGCCTCCCCCACTTCGCCCTGCTTCCATTGCTACAACTCAGGAGCAGCAGCAACAACATCTATCTACAACACGAACCACTCACCCTCGCTCGGCTCGTCAAGTTTGCTTTTTGGATGTGTTGAGTTGAATTGAGATGAAACTTGGGGTTGCTTGGTTGGTGTTTGTCATAACGGTGGCAGAAACATCTACAGTTTCTCGTCATCATCGCCGTCCTAGTCAAGTAGTTGAGAAGTGGCAGAGTGTGGTGATGGTGGAGGATGATTCACACAAAAGTGAAGAAGAGATGAAGCAAGGGTAGATCTCCCCCACCCTACTAAATTAATCACACTCAGTACGTGAAGTGTTTGATGAATGATTAATCGTCAGCGGCTTTGAAGTACACTCCTTGCCTACGGCCTATTATGTGGTTTAGCCAATACCAAAAAAGAGGGGCAGTTAATTTAAAGCTGTTAATGTGAATTCTTACTATACTAAACCTTCCGGTGTCAAGACAATGGTAGGTTAATCTAAGCTCCTGAAGGCATTTCACAGTTTAAGGCATGGGTGTCAATTTTCAGGCGGTTTGCCTCTCACTTAAGGCTGAAGAATACTGGGATATTTACTTATATCGTTGCAACGTGCATTCTGTAGACTAATTAATAACACAGCCAACACATGCACATCTATATATATTATTTAAGAAGTCTAAAATTTACATTAGAACATTTAAAACGCTCCTACATGTTTCGATCACACGATCATCCTCAGAGAGCATATATTGTTCCTTGCTAAAGTTATCATTTAAAACATCCAGTGAATTACTTCGTTACGTTAACTTTGGTGTTGTGGCAGCATGTCGTGTTTTTGTGTGTGAGTCGTACGCTGTTTAGAGTCTGCAGACTCACGCTGCACAGCATACAACGCACAACCATAACCAGGCTCATTCTAAACAGCGTACGACTCACAAACACAAAAACACGACATGCTGCCACAGCACCAAAGTTAACGTAACGAAGTAATTCACTGGATGTTTTAAATTATAACTTTTAGCAAGGAACAATATATGTTCTCTAAGGATGATCGTGTGATCGAAACATGTAGGAGCGTTTTAAATGTTTCAATGTAAATTTTAGACTCCTGAAATAATATATATATATATATATATATATATACACGTGTTGATGTGTGTAATTAAATAATACTGGGGCATGTCTTCAAACAGACCACAATCGTGGCTGTGGCCAGTAGATATTTCACACAAACACACAATTTGTACAGACTGGATTCGCGTTTCACAAACACGACGACATTTTGTGCTTCCGCAATGTAACGTCCATTTACTGTCAATAGTCACAGGAACTTTAACATTTCCTTATTACAAATACTAGCACATAGCAGTCACTTATTTCCAGTATTGGCTGGCAGAAACTGTACAATACAACGCTTATCAGCGAGAATCGAAGCTAGATCACTTTTCATTGTATTCCACTAAGGTAAATGTAAAGGTAAAGGTGAAGGTAAACCTTTCCCATTACAGACCTGGACAGGCCCATGGGCTCCAGGAGGTTGAGGCTCCCAGAATTTCTAGACATTCAGCACATGAAAGTGGTGAGGTTGTTAGCCACACGCACCGGCCGCCTTTACCCCAAAGAGCTATCCCTGGTACTCATTTCCGTTAGAGGCTAAGTCGACCCCAGGACCATATTGTGTCCGGACTTCTTGCATTTCCTTACGTTTCTGGACCAGCGTTCAGAAGTTTGGCCGAAAAGCATCTGTTCCATACCAGGAATTCACAAATTTTTCAAAAACCTAGAAGCCATCTCAAAATTCCAGATGCCATACGGGTGACATTAAGCAAGGTCCATACTGAGGGCCCACAAATACTGGGAGACCCCGTACAAAATTTTTCGCCTGGGCGACCTGTCCCCCCCCCACCCCCCGCATTTGTATAAACCAGTTCCAGACCATTCCGAACAAGAATCACTCATACAAATATTTACGCTACCGGTACAGGATTCCACTGCTGAGGTCTCGTTTAACACACTTTTCATTTCGCCAGCTACTTTCATGAGTGTACCGAACTAAATAAGAATACTGTGTGGTGGTAGCAACATTACAACCAAATGATTTGAAGCATTAAAATGACGAATGGTAATTCAGCTGCCATTAAACCCAACTTTAAATCCATTCAAGTAAATAACCTCCCAACGGGTGTATATTTTTTTACCACCCCTTTCGGTCTTAAGGTCATAATTAGCAAACTATTGGAGTCGTCAGTAAATTTTTGTAACCAGACAAACACACCTACAACACACAAAACAAGGTTTGTACTTAAACAATAAACAGAGCAAAACTCGAGTTTTAAAAGGCTAGACTCGACAAAGTTAACCTTTAGACGCCTAACGTCAACTATAGTTGACGTACCGCACCGCTAACCTCCAAAGTTGCATTTTATATATTTATTCAACAAATATAGGTACCGAATATTTTCAACATGGTGTATACTCCCCTTTTTTCTCTTCAAAATGCAGTTTGTTTCATAATTCTAACTTATTTGGTTCCTGTATTATTCGCATTTTATATACAGGTGTGCTACAATTAAAAAAATAATTCCAGCGCCAAAAGGTTAATGCACAGAGACTCTCCCTATAAGTGATTGTTTCTTCATAAAAATAAAAACGAATAATTCGATTTTTATCAACGTACTTATTCACCGGGGACCGCGGTAGCACAGTGGTAAAGGTGCTGTGCTACAAATCGGAAGGTAGCTGGTTCGATCCCAGCTGGATTTTTCATTGACATAAAATCCTTCCGATCGCACTATGGCCCTGAGGTCGACTCAGCCTCTAACAGAAATGAGTACCAGGTGCATTCGCTGGGGGTAAAGGCGGCCGGTGCGTAAGGCTGACAACCTACAATCATCCTGTGCCGTTGTCACGTGATCTGGGAACCTTAACTTACTGGAACCCTCTGGGCCACTCCGGGCCTGTAATGGGACTGCCAAACTGACAGTAACAGAAAGAGCACTGGGCCCTTTTTATAACCGGCACTAAATTGGCACTAATTAGGTCAAAAAGCATCAATTCAAAGCCGCCGCCTAATCAAAAAAATTTTCGCACTTATGTAGAGCACTAGAACTAACGTGCAGCACTGTCAGCACTACATACACAAATACGGAAGGGCAATACACAGGACACATATGGAAACACGAAACAAACACAAAACACACAAACAAAACAAACACAATTCAGCAGCTATGATGATGATAATTCAGCAAGATTTATACCGGGGTGCTGATAAGTCCTTAGCCCGACCTGGAAGGAAACAAGCTCGGAAGCATGTCAGGGACGCGCGCGATTTCAACAACATCGAGACGCGAGCTGTTATCAAGTTTTTTTTCCCCCGCAAGGCAAGGCGCCGAAGGAAATTCACACCATTCTGACAGAAACATTAGCTTGTTTCCCTCCTGGTCGGGCTAAGGACTTATCAGCACCCCTGTATTCTGTGCTACAGAAGAAGTAGCGTCTGAATTCTGTCCGCAGATGTTTTTGGCTTCCTGCGATGTCCAGTAGTTTAACGCTGCACGCCTATCAGGTTGTCGCCATTCATTTTGGCTTGGATCCTGCACGCACGGCAGTTCAGTCTGGTTCCTTTCCCCTAACAGTTCCCAGCATTCATCTTCAGGCCATGGCCTATACCGGTTTAACTCACACCTCCAGAGGCAACGTCCTAAGTTTCGACACTGAACTACGTTCTTGACCACATCGGCGTCCGGGTCTTTAAGAGCCACAAACGTATTTTTGAGATTTTAAACTGATACTGTGCTGTAACTTCCACATCCTTTCGTTTCCTAAGATAGGATCTCTCCAATATATAACACGCGTGTTGCTCGTTCCCTCCCTCACAACTGAATACAACTGACACCAGTAACAAACTGCGTGTCTGGACAAACTGTCACATGAGACGTTTTCTAGCCTCCCACAACGGCAAGCTGCCCATGTCCACTCTCCAACACTTACTGGTTCTCTTTTATAAAACAATAAATACTTAATGAATAAATCTAGTCGTGGTACATGGTACATGGTACATGGCCTAAATGAATACAAAACAGAGGCAGTCCTACATTTTCACGGTTGTGTAACTTTCCATTGTAATTTAACACGTATTCTACACCACGTTACAAGAGAAATAAAATCAAGGAGGTAGAGATGATTTAGACACGTCTAACAAGTGTGGGAAAGATGATACAAAATACAGCGATGATACAAAATACAAAATCTCTGGCAAAAAAAGATCTTGTCTTCTGTGTATTATGTTTGGTGTGTATTGTTCTTAGTTGTCTTGTGTGTATTGTTGTAGTTGTCTTGTGTGTATTGTTGTAGTTGTCTTGTGTGTATTTGTTGTACTATGTGTGTAATCCTGTTTTTACTTTAGATGCCGGACTGCTGGCTAGAAGTCAGTATTCGGAAGGTCCTGCGACCGGCCACCTCAACAAAGGGTTTTCTTGGTTCCCCTGTGCCTATAAGCAAATACTGAGATGGTTCCCAAGATTCCAAGTTGCCACTACATGCTTCCCACGTAGCCCTCCCGACTTAAATCTAGTAGTAACCAATTTCATATTTTGTTTATATGTAAAATAACCACTGCCACCGGGTGACAACCCAACTGCAGTTAATATATATTATTATATCAAACGAAAGTAACAACGCCAAACAGCAGCACGTTGATGGCAGGCTAACATTAAATGAACTCAGTAATTAACACAAAATCTTTCTCTCCTTCCTCCTGCAACTCTAAGGTGTGTGCATGGATCAAGACCGGGGGCGTCCAAACATTGTTTGGCAAAAGATAACAACTGTTATTACACGCTGGTTCGTGAACGCACTTGTAATTATAACAAGCGGTACACCAAACCAACTAAATTACTGTGTAATATTCACGGTATATATTTACAAAATTTGGCGGCAGACAGCGTATCACAACCCGGCGGGCCGCGGGTTGACACCCCTGGTTTATTCTATCATGGTGGGGTGCTTCGAAAAATGCAGGTCAAAACTGATACACTGGAAAACTGACGTCATCTTTTAGATTATAAATTCAGACACAACTGTCAGCTTCGTAGTGCTTAAACCGCGTAGTTTTAATTCTGATCAGGTAGACTCCAGTTGAAATGTGATGGCACACGGTGACGCACGGGAGGGGAAGTGAAGAGGAATCTGGCGAATGCAGTGGGTAGCCATACCCTTCACACTACCTCGGAACATGGTGTATCCAGCATTACTACCGCTGATGCGCACACCTCGGCTGCCAGCAGTCGACTGAACTGACGCCCCCGCGCCGATTTAAATGGACTGGTCCGTTTCGCCGAAAAACGAAATCTGGTTTCTGCGCGTGTGCCATCACATTTCAACTGGCCTCTACTCCGGTATTTAGATGTACAGAAAGGTGTTACACTGAGCAGCAACAAATCATTTGTAGTGCAGGGTAGGAGCAGGGACGTTTCTATAGATCAATGATTACCACACGTGTTAAGGTAAATATGAACGTACTAGGCCCATGCTGTCTTCTCGTTTCCTGTAAAGCTGTATATGAAACAATATACCATACTCTTAGCCTGAACTATAAACGTCCGAACGCGTCATCGCAAAAAGAGTGGCCGATGATGGAAATTATCTTTTCCAGTACCTGGCATTCGCAGGGTGACGTCAACAACCATACTACACTAAGGACGAAACCCCGACCTCTCGTCGAATTTAACACTGAAGTTATAAATGCGTGGAGCTATCCCTCCACTCCTCCCATAGACCTGAGTAGCCTTTTCAGTGTAGCGTCTAGGCTACACGCTGGACGCTCCGTGGTTCGAATCTCGGTACCGGTAAGAGATTTTTCTCTTTTACACAAAGTCCAGAACGGCTCTGAGACCCGCCCAATCTCCTATGTGTACCGGGGTCCTTTCCCGGGGTGTAAGGCAGCCGGGGCGTGAAGTTAACCACACACCTCCAGGTAATGCCGAGGTTAAGAATGAGTGCTCCCCCGTATACGCCTTCACGACGTGGTACTTATTTGTGCAAAATGCACTCTTACCTTGCCAGCTCTATAGAAAAGGCTAATCAAAACTTTCCAAAGCATTTTCAACACACGAAATTACGCAAGGGCGCTTACAGGCAGATGTTTGTGGGCCGAAGTGTGTGAATGGTGGCACAGAATCCGTCTCTGCAGCTAGTGACATTTCATTAACGATGTTTTCTCTAATAGTTTCGCCCGAACAACAGGAGTGAGCAAAGTGTGTGGTGAGAGATTATGACCGAGATGGATTCGCCCATTATTATACAGACCGTGGACGGGGACGCGCCGATGTGCCAATACAGTGGGAAGCTGACGGATGCGTCATGGAGCATATACAGAGGGGTTGCTGCGGGGAAAAGCAATTTGGCAATGAACCAACGGGCAAGACATGCAGCATAAGCAAGCATCTGTTGTCACGCCGTTCATTTAGGCCAGGCAGCGAGTGAAGCATGTAGCGGCCATCTGTTGCCCAGCTTGCTCCGTCCGTCCGTCCGTCCGTCCGTCCGTCCGATGTTTCGAGGCTCATAACGCAAATAGCCGATAACCGTGAAAGTCCAGGCACATTTTCACTTTGACTAATTAAATTTTTCGTGCATCCGTTCGACTACGTAATTTTGGGCAGATGAAATGTGTGTGTGTGGAGG
>Ga0136643_10018067_pt1 | contig 10627 bp, 7 predicted proteins | sample TergutLab28metaG_FD_96883 | JGI IMG/M metagenome (GOLD analysis project Ga0136643, IMG submission 96883) | Labiotermes labralis P1 segment gut microbial communities from Petit-Saut dam, French Guiana - Lab288 P1 (version 3) (version 3) | ecosystem: Host-associated > Arthropoda: Insects >... | reverse complement strand
CTTCAGGCCCCTACAATTTCGTTACCAGATGCTTTGTCCACTTTGGGATCCCATAGTGTTTACATGTGGATTACTTATTAACTAAAGCTTTCTAGAAAACTTTCTAACTTTTCTAGAAAGCTTTAGCTAATAAGTAATCCACATGTAAACACTATGGGATCCCAAAGTGGACAAAGCATCCGGTAACGAAATTGTAGGGGCCTGAAGATGACTAACATCTAGTCGAAACATGTAGACTTACTCTAGAATAAATAGATTGTGCTGACGTACATTTGTGTAATACTAATTGATTTTCAAGCACATCGTGATGCCTTCATTCAGAATAGTTCCCTCATCACTACCAGTGAAAATTATAACCACCAAAATCAGTTTAGTGTGATACAAAAAACATGGAAGGAACTCTTAAGCACCTTTGTCACAGATGGCATGAAAACAGCAAAAGACAAATGGGGCAGGACTTGAGGGGGTAGGTGGTCAAATCGCACTTTGCAGGCTCATTTTGTTTGTTATTTCAATAATGAATCTGGAGTTTTAGTATGAAAATTTTTATCTCAGTGTATTCATGAGGATATTATTATTTTTTTATGTTCTATGCTTCGCAACTAGAGTTAAGTTCATGTTTGTTAAGTCAGAACATCACACCAGAGAACAAGTAAAAAGGAAGAAGTTTGAGTCCCAAATGTTTGAGATGACACCTAGATTCAAAGAAAATTGGTCATGCCCTCTTGTAACTATAAAATCTGTGACAAATGCTATTGCACTTGACTCCCAACTACTGTACAGGCACTGCCACAAACTTTAGAAGCAGCTACCACTCACTCTGCGGCCTCACACACTAAGCACGCAAGCAGGCACAGTGTTCACCTCAAAATCTGCTAACACAACCAACACAACCACAACTAGACCCTAACCTCAGCTAACTTACTTCCCCAGCACACAATCTGAACCTTCAAGACAGTTCCTGCAGGCAGTCCCCCCAGACATGTGCCATACTCATATCACTTCTGTTGTAACCATATTGGCTGAATGTGTGTCGCCTGTCATGTGCCAAATGATATACATACACATTACCTTCTTCACATGTAAATCTCACAATGCCATACCAGTTTACTGTGATTCTCAAACATGCAGGCTTGGCACTCTGCCAGTATGTTACTTATGTTATGTACCTTAGATGGCAGCATAATGCCAGAAAGGATTACATATTTATACATACTTCACATTTAAACAATTCATTTTGTATAATTTAAATGCTCCAAATGCAAGCTACACAATACACTCTTTTCATTTATACATTGCTGGGCACAAAACTATATTCTTCGACTTGCCTGGTCAACACCTAAGTGCATTCCCGCACCTGTCCCAGAAGGGGTTACTACTACTTCCAGCTCAACCTCTTCATCTGCATTCGAACACAGACATCAGCAAGATTCTGCACTTGTTCTGTTCAACTGTGCAACACATGAGGCAGAACAGTAACACAAACACAGACCTGAACACTACTCACTAATGAACATTACAAATGCTGGCAACTTTCAATGTATTGAAACACAAATCTATGAGCAGAACATCACATCATCTTAGTCTGGATAACAGTCAAAACATGCATTTTCTTACCAAACCCCATGCAGTGTTTTGAGAAGACAGTGGACAGCCCCAGGACACAAAATGTCACTGCTTGTTGTGCAATGATGGTGAACCTGGCAGTCCACAGTTCTGCACTGCAGTACGTCCCCAACTTACATGGATTCAAGTTACATGTATATATGATGGTCTTTTTGTTATTTAAACAGTCCTGGTACTTCAGCTTCTCCAGTCAATAGTAATGGACATGCACACTTTATATCGTCTTCTTCTTTAGTACTACAGTGATATAAGTTTGTGCTTGGCTTCCCTCACGACAGATGTCCATTTTATTCTGTCCACATCTCTTGTTCTCCACCTTTTCACGCTCATATTCCTCAAGTCCAATTCATCATCTTCCATTCACTTCAATCTGGGTCTTCCTTTTTTTTTCTCTTCTCCTGGTTTCCCTTCCAGTAACATGTCCTTCACCATCCACTCCATCACATATCCAAGTCATTCCAAAGATACGTACTTTAAATACGGTTAAAATATCTGAAGATATTAATTTATTATAAATTCCCTCATTCATTTACATTGCAAATGTCAGCCCACATATTGTCTCGTGATTTTCCTTTCCCCCCGTCAATACAGCTCTTTTCATTGGATTTGGCACTGTAAGTCACAACTGCTTGTATTACTGCATTACCCACAACTACTCAAAATGAGTGCATTATATATATATATATATATCTTTCCTTTACTACATGGCCTAGCACATGATAACATTTATTACCAGCATTAATTCTTGCTTTTATATCTGTCCCAACCCCATTTGTGTCTGTTACCAAGGAAGGAGCCTAGATATTGAAACATTTCTACATTTTCATCTCTCTCTCAATTTATTTCAATTTCTTCTGGTTCATATACCTTTTTATTTCTATTAATTACATATTCAGTTCTGGATACAGTTATGGTCAATCCAATGTACAAAGCTACATCCATCATACCTTCTACTGTTTAACTGCATATCCCAACTGCCACATCATCTGCAAACAAAAGGCACTGCCCTGTTCCAATGAATATTGTTCTTCCTAGATTTGCTTTCACAGTCCTTTTAATTGTCTCCATGCACAATGCTACACATGCTGTTAGTATCATGTGTTTATGTTACACAGAAGTCATGTGTTGCACATCAGTAACATCAAAATGGCACCCAAATTGTCTCAGAAAACATGGACTGGTGATCTATAGCATGTAGGCAATAAAATCCACCACATATGGACTTGACAGCATATGTATTGCTAAGACCAAATAAAAATTGTCCAATGATTCATTTCAAGACAGACCAACAGGCATTACTGCTTAATGCAACCAAGAAATAACAGTTAACTGAACCGGCAGTCAAACAGAACTGTTGATTTTGCCTTCTGCATATCCTGAAGTGGCACAAACACTTTGCCATCCTTTGTTACAATCTCACATTCTTTCAGGATGTTACTAGCAAACAGATGATCAAATCTGACCTCAAACACTGATCACATGTAACACCAACACTCTTGAAACATGTAAGCTGAAGACATATAACTTCTCAGTAATTTCATCCTACCCATATTGTGGTTTATTACAGGAAATGATACGTTGCTCACCATCAGCTTCAACCCTACGTTTTAAAAGCACAGTGTGACTTACATGGCTGTGAAACACTTCAACCATTCAGCATACTGACACACTAGGAACATAATGGCTCACAAGAACTCACATTAAAACTGACAACTGAGGGAGTTTCATAACGCTAACAAACCACAAGCAAGGTGACATTACATTACCTAATTATTCATTATTAAAACTCAAAAATCATGGGGAATTCAAACAGTCTTACTCCTTACACACAAATTCAAGGACTAAGTTCCACCTTTAACTTTGCTACAAAAATGCAAATTGCATTATATTTCAACTTTTCCCATGACAACACAAGCCTTATATTCAAACCCTATGCTCAAAAAAACAAAACCAAATAAAAATAAACTACGAAAAATTCTAAGATATTACCATCACGCTAGTAAAGGGTCAGGCTGGACACATATGGCTATTTCCAAACACTAGATACAATATAATGACATTACATACATAACATGGATCCATGCCCAGAATTTTTAAAATAAATTCATTCCATATGTCCTACATATGCAAGTAACATATAAAGTAAATTATAATAAAACCAACGCAAGGCATCACACTTCACAAAGTAAAACAACAATGCATTTCTTTTGGAATGCATGCCAAAGGCCATAATTTCAGAAAATAAAATATTCACTACCACCCATTATGAAAATGCATATCTGCTTCTGGTCTAAATATTACGGCTCCTAAATCTAGTTCCTTATTAGTTCCAATCGTATTTAGGTATCAGAAATATGAAGGCGTGAGAAAACGTTATTAGGCGAAACATTCTTCACTTCCCCTCAATTTAGTTAGATGCCAGTAACAAACTATAATCGCAATGAAATATTTGAATTAAAATTAAACTCCTATACCCTTACAAAATAAAATATTCTTATGAAGATCACACGGCATAGTCCTAAATGTATGAAAGACGAATAAATCATTAATTACCCTTAATCAACGAAATTCATCCACTCCGTTTCCTTTCTTCTTCATTATTGAATGTCAGCCATATTAGGCATAAAAAACTGAATACACGAGCGCGACGCGCGGCAAAACGAACTTTTAAGTTCTCGTATTAATAAGGTATCTAAGGTTCACCTTTCACCACAGACACATTGTAAAACAATCTTAAAATGTTCACGTAGGCTTTTCACACGCCAAAAGTACTACACTTTGCCAAATAAATACATACAAAGAGGCTAAATCGGGAGAAAATTCAAAACTTGCTGCACACCATCTTGGTGGAGAGGTACTACTACGTAAATCAATTGATTACTAATTGGGAAGTATTCAAAATTTCATGCACAGAATGTACACAAGATAGCAAACTGAAACGCATTAAATACTATTATTAAACACTATTCATTTATACCCTTCTAGTGTAAAGACAGATAAGTCACTCTTTTATCAGTAGTTAGTATTTGTACTTCCGGTACTCACGCATACTACTGTTCGTAAATGTAAATAACACGGGTCAAGTAACCGTAACTTCTTACACATACCATACCCGAACATTCTGACGTATTACTACGGCTTGTCATACCAAATCCTTGCTGTCATATTTATTTCTAAAATTACTATCATGAATTTTGTGTCCCTTGTATGAAAGATTGCATTGTAACCCACTTAAACTGGCAGTTGATGGGGAAATTAATTATATCAGTCTGCAAATAAAAATATTTTATTTCATGTTCATTTACACAGTGTATTGATTATGTAAGGTGGTTTCTTTATATACAACAACACTTCAGGAATGCTGAAAATTGAATGGCAAGACACATCAAATACTACAGAAATTGTGGTTTTAGAACACAGCAATTATACATGCAATTCTAAATTTTCTCCTTGCTTCAGTCCTTACGTCTCCCTTCCTGATTCACTGTCTTTGGAACCTTTAGACTGAAGCATTCAAGGTGATCACAGTTATACATGAGGTATGGCAAACTGCCTATTGTGTTCAGTCAGTGTTTCTTGGCACTGAATGATTAAAAGGGTTGCAATTCATACTTTATAACTGACAAAGGTGAATAAATGACAACTGCTAACAAAATGCTTGCATATAAATTGTGGTCTACACACTCAGTATGCAAATTGATATATAAAAATACAAACATACTGAACAAGTCAAATGCTTCAAATTTCAAACATCTGATGCCAACCTAAACATGTCAAAGAGGTGAATGAAATTTTACAGTTGAAAATACCCAAAAAATTGGAATCACAGGCTACATTAAATATGTGATATAATGTGCAGCACAGACCACACTGAATCTTTATCTGTGGTATCTTTTAAAACATCTTTTTCTTAACTGCTGTATATCTCTCCATGTATCTGTCATAGCCCTCTGTTTCAGTGAGACTCTTCATATCAAACAGGTTCCCATCAAGCGCCAAAATAGATATCTTGGAATTTGTTAATATTCTTGGACAAATGGCAGCCAGCTGAAGGCAATTTTCTTCTAACCTCAATGTTTTCAGTTTAGGACAGTCTGCAATATTTTCAGACAAATATGACACCTGATTCTGGTTTAGATTCAACTCTGTCACATGAATATCAGACACCCCTGCAGGTACTTCGGTTATCTTATTTTTTGACAAATCCAACACATCCAAATGTCTTAGTCCACAAAACATGAGTGGAAATTCTGAAATCTGATTGTCACTTATGTAAACTTGCTTCAAGTTTGACAAGTTTGACAATGAGGGTGGCAGGGCTGTCAGTTTATTTGCACACACAGAAAGGCTCTCTAGTTTAATGAGATCTCCAACCGAATCAGGTAATGAAATTAGCCTGTTCTGATTAACATTTAAGTGCTTCAAGAGTCTGAAAGATCCTATTTCTTTTGGAAGCGTCATAAACCTGTTTTCTGACAAGTCCAGAGTTCGCAGGAGTGGTTCGAGTTGTTTCAGACTTGCTGGAAACTCAGTCAGCTTCTGCTGTGAGATTTTGAGGACACCCGTCTTCTTAGCTGTTTCATAGTGTTGTTTAAGCCCTGAATTTCCCATAACTGTAAATGACAGCAGTAAAATAATAATATAAAATATTACACAACTACACCAATAAAATCACATGAACACACTTGTGTATTTTAATACTGTATATACCGTGCATTGTATTATTATTATTAATTATAATAATTATTACACAGATGATCATATAGACTGAATAATGATGATACGCACTTTTTTATTAAACGCGACCAACCAAAATTTGTGCCGTGCCCAACCTCTATCACAAACAGATGTCAAAACACAACATAACCCTTACTCCGTTTGTCACGGATTATCAGTACCTAGCAGAACGACATTTCGCCACGGATGAAAGAGCAGATAGGTACTGTATGCTCATGGAAACATGCGGCGGGGGTGAAAGATTCTGTTGTATTATCATCTATGAAAAGACGTGTGTTCGTATTGGTACGGCGCGAAAACTTTTGTAAATTGTGAAACTACGTTTTTAACGTTGGTAACTCAGACACATACTATTCTACTTCAAAACTCCTCTACCCAAGAGCAGTCGAAATGACAGGATGCTTCTAAATTGCAGTGTTTAGGTTATGGCATCACATAATCTGATAGGTGGTTGTCAAGGATTCGATGGCACATACTGCCTCCATCTTCAAATGACCTGTAAAGATTGAGGTAGAAATATTACTTCAAGCATCAACCGCCACATGTACCAGGGTACGTTGTCCTAATCCAAGCACATTAGGAATCCTCACCAGTGTCAAATCAAATTTTATACCTAAAAGTATGAAAAATAACTGAGGAATGGTTGGAGATATCATGTTGGATATACTGCATTACAAGTACTGCAGTATTTTCCAGACAGATAGTACTGAATACCACAGTCTTTTTTCCACCACTGTATTGTTATGACTTGTTACTACTTTTATGTTTTTCAGAAGAAACAAAAGAACAAAGGACCTGAACTATTTACTGATTTACTGGTTGCAGAAATTATCAATATTAGTCTCTCAAGTGCAAGTTCCAAATGGGTAAATGACTTTGCAATAGACATGCCTGCTTCCATTACATACATACATATATATATATATATATATATATATATATATATATATATATATATATACATACCTAGAAACTTCATTTGCATGTAACTTTTTAAAACATGTCTTCCAACTAACCCTAATTCAACTCTCTCCATTTCATTACTTAAAAATAGCAATATTATTTTCAGAGTTCTAAATATATAACTACAGACAACCTAAGCAAATATTAGTCTCTTTGAGAAAATATCAACAGTCAGATGTGAGACCACTACAACAGATGTATACAGGTCATCTCTCCAAGAAATGTCTACATTTCCCCTACTTTAGTATTTTAAACTGTTATTATTGTTGTTGTTCTTGTTGCTGCTGCTGTTGTTGTTGTTGTCGTCGTCGTCATCGTCGTTGTTGTCGTCCTCATTGTCATCGTCATCTCTTGTCAGATACCTTTTTTTCCAGGCACTCCTCTTGAACCAATGATGATCCCTGCCACTCAAGCTTCCAGTTTCACACTGCAGTACTTTCGAAATTATGTGTTATGTTCCAAGTACAGCTGTCTTTTGTAGTGAGTCTATTGAATGTTTTCATGTTATGGCTTACAAATTTTTCCTTCAACCTTCTGTTACTAGTCCAGTGGCACCAATTATTACTGGTTTAATCATACATTTCAGGTTCTACACCCATTGTATCTCTACACAAACTCTTGTATTTTAGCTTCTTTTCTTCTCCCTTTTGCATGACATTTCTTTCTGCAATTGTTGCCACATCTATTAATATACATATTTTCTAATTTTGTGTTCAACTATTATATCTGGTGCCTGTTGGCTGTAACTTCTCTGTCTGTGTTCACTGTTTGATTTCACAACAGTGTAACATCTTCCTGTTCATGCACTGGCTTGGGCATGTGTGTGTGTGGATACAATTTTGCCTAGGTCTTTGCATATTGAATAATGCACAGATTTTATTGTGTCTCATTAAATATTCATTCTTCACCAAAATGGAGCATCCTGAGGTTAGGTGGTCAATAGTTTCTTCATGTTTTTCACATAACCATCATTTACTGTCAATTTCTTCCTTCAAAATTTGTACTAGTTGCTTGGTCTTTAGCTGCCACTATTGTATTTCTGTTTCTCTCTTAATGTCTCCAGATTTTATTAGCCATCAATATGACTGTTCAATATCCACCAGATTTTCATCTAAGTTATGTGGCAGTTGTCCTTGCATGCTATTCCCTAGCTCTATTTCTTTTGTTTTATCTGCTATGCTGTCCTTTATTTGTCTTGTTCCTCTCTCTACTACTGTCTTTAGGCACCTAGCTGTCTGCTGAGTTGATGTTGTGTTCATGCTTTCTGGCAATCTATATTAGTGGATCTTCCTTTCTGCCTACATATTCCACCAGTTTTATAATTTCTACAGCATAGGCTTCTTCTAACTGCATCAGGCCCCTTCCTTCCTGTTTTCTGGTAACATACTAGTGATCTATGTCTGCCTTTGGGTAATGGTGTCCATGGATAGTTGGCAGTTTCGTAATTTTCCTGTCCAGTTTTTGCAGTTCTTCTTGGCACAAGTTAACAATTTCAGAACTGTATTTAAGTACTGGTACTGCCAGTGATCCAATGACTTGAATTTTATTCTTTGCACTTCATTCTGTGCCCAAAACTAATCTCAATGTCCTTAAGTATTCCTTCTTCAACTTTTTTTTCTCATTCTTTTCCTCAGTGTCATGGCTCTTTGCTATGTCTAAATATGTATATGTTTCTGTCAGGTCCAGTTTGGTGAACAAGAAGAATAATATAATTTATGGTTGAGTATTCAATAAGTTTTCATCTTTAAAAAACGAAAAATAAAATTCCCTGCGTGCACACACGTATGAAATGTGCTGGGCACACGTCTGACGTTAAGATGTATGTTACAGTGATTGACTGTCAAAACAAGATATGCCAGCTACTGACCCCTAATCCGTTGGTATTAGTATCCCGTTGTGTTATCGACCACAAGACCAGTTCATAGAGCCATCATAGTTTCACAATGCACCAATACTGGCGCTGTCAATGCTGAGCTATTTCTTGCTTCATCCGCTAGGGTGCATCTATGTACTGAATGCATCGTCTTCATACAAAAATCCATGCAGTTTTGTAGGTTCCTTGGGCCACGTTCCGCACTTATCCGGTCCGCACGTTGCTGTGTTCAGTGTGTAATGAGTCTTTGATGTGTGTCATCCCTATTGTGTGTATATAAACTAATAAGACGGTATGTAGTCCAAAACACAACTATGTATGTCTAATCAGATGTTATATTCTTAATAACCAAAAAACTACATGTTGTACTATACCTACAGGACAACACAAACCAAGAAGACAGACCACGATAACCTATAAATACACAGGAACCTCAGATACAAGCGATAACAGTATCTACCAAGGTCACGCACAGTCCTCTCCACAGAAAAGACCCCAAAAAGGGAAGAAGGAAGCGACATGCAATTAGACCAGACCCTTACGAAGATATCCCATGCAGCTTCCCCAGGACGGGGCCCTCATTTGTTCTAAGTTTTGATATTGTATGGTTATACCTTTATGTACTATTTAAGTGGTTCACCCACACACCCAGTATAGCTGTACTATGTTCCAACAGGGGTTTGATGTCGAGATCTCCTCATCAACACACCGTCACGCGAATTATATAGAACAGTCTTAATTGTTTCGAGTGTAAAACCCTGATGATGGCCAGTGCTGGCCGAAATATGTAGTTTTTTGGTTATTAAGAATATAACATCTGATTATACATCCATAGTTGTGTTTTTGACTACATACCGTCTTATTAGTTTGTAATGAGTCTGTGCTGAAACCTGAAACTGACCGACAAACCAGTTACATAACTTACTGGAACGGAAAACTTAATACTTCTAAGCCAAAGTCAAGCACATTCCTCGACTCCCATGGAACCTGACACGTTGCCATGTTCACAACAGTCCACAGCTCGGCCTTTTCTTGAGCCATAATCTATCCACTACGCAAACTCACCCTTCTTCTTGTATACACATTTGAATATTATCCATCCAATTAAGCTCTCTCTTCCCTCAGGTTTCCTGACTATGTTTGAGGGTCCATGTGGCATGCCTCAAGCGTGCTACATACCCCGCCCATCTCCTCAGCAGTGTGTGCCTACAAACACAGCGATACGCCTATAGCTTAATGCATTATAATACTTGAGTTGTTGTATAGACGGAACAACTGCAGGTGCTGAACGGACAGTAGAATTTGTACGAGGTGAGATAGATAGATAGATAGATGGATGGATGGATAGATAGATAGATAGATAGATAGATAGATAGATAGATAGATAGATAGATAGATAGATAGATAGATGGCTGGATAAATGGATGG
>Ga0136643_10018063_pt1 | contig 10628 bp, 4 predicted proteins | sample TergutLab28metaG_FD_96883 | JGI IMG/M metagenome (GOLD analysis project Ga0136643, IMG submission 96883) | Labiotermes labralis P1 segment gut microbial communities from Petit-Saut dam, French Guiana - Lab288 P1 (version 3) (version 3) | ecosystem: Host-associated > Arthropoda: Insects >... | reverse complement strand
GAGAAAACCAACAAGATGCAACAGTTAGATGTTTATTATCAACACTTTCTCAACATGTTTCGGGCATCATTATGCCCATCTTCAGGAGACCAAGACGTGTGTTACTGCACGTGGTGTGCTGTGATGGTACTGCTGGATGTGGTTGGTAGCCTTCACAGTGCTCACACCCTACAACGCAGCGCCCCGCAACCGCTACCAATCACATCCAGCAGTACCATCACAGCACACCACGTGCAGTAACACACGTCTTGGTCTCCTGAAGATGGGCATAATGATGCCCGAAACATGTTGAGAAAGTGTTGATAATAAACATCTAATTGTTGCATCTTGTTGGTTTTCTCTCTCACTTTACAATGTTTTTAAGCTTGACACATAATCTGCACGTCCTAAGTGGTTCTGACTGCTGCGGTTCGCCAGTTTTGAAGCATGTGCGAGCCTTCCTTCAAACAGCAACCTTAAAAATAAAATACATTTAACCAATCTTCATCACCACTTCCGTTTTATCGAACATGAATGACAAATATGCACACTTCAGTTCTGAATAACCCGAGGATATTAAAGAAACCTGCGCCTCTTTGAAAGTCATTCCTTCCTATCATGCACAGGTCTATCGAATTGGTGTGTCTGTCCGTCCTTCGCCAGTTGCAAACATACGCACCAATAATAGACTATACAACCCGATCGACATTACAACCTTCTCTAATCTCTAATGTCGTTGCGAGTTCAATTCAAAGTCACTGAGCTAAAACCGAAGTGTCTAACAGTTCCACTTCAAGGAGCGTCATCCCCGTTGTGTTTGTTAGAACCTAAGGTTAATTCTAATAAGGATATAGCAGTCATAATACAACTGTATTATCAGATGTATATAACTTATCAACATCAACTACATGTTTCAGCCAATGCTGCTGTGGCCATCATCAGGTTGGATACAATTTATCATAGAAGCTATATAGATATTATATAACACAGAACAATTATTAGTATTAGTGTAGGTAAGGGAACGAGATCTCGTTTACACAAAGTCGGTGGGCGTGTGTGCAGATGGTAAAGAACCGTGCATATAACATGTGTTTTCTTGTTTGTCTATGACAATGTAGCGTACGTGCCGAGTCGGTTCATGCCCCGTGGGGTGCGGTAGGCCTACTGCAACGCAGGACCAAACACGGGCCCAGGCCCATCTGTATAGCTTCTCTGATAAATTGTATCCAACCTGATGATGGCCACAGCAGCATTGGCCGAAACATGTAGTTGATGTTGATAAGTTATATACACCTGATAATATAGTTGTTTTATGACTGCTATATCCTTATAGAGACTGCCTCTGTGGTCTAGTGGTCAGAGTTTCTGGCTACAGATACAGAGTTCCCGGGTTCGATCCCCGGCGCTACCAGATTTTCTGAGTAGTGGTGGGTCTGGAACGGGGTCCACTCAGCCTCGTTAGCCTCGTGAGGTCAATTGAGGAGCTACTTGCATGAAAAAAGTAGCGGCTCCAGGTCTAGAAAACAGAGATTAACGGCTGTGGGGACCCGTTGCGCTAACCACGTGACACTCCTCTATCCGCAAAAGTTGGCACTAACTTCGCCGACCGGCGGCGGCCGCTCTGTCGGTATAGTTCGCGTGCGGACTAAGGCCACGGAGTTTAGTTTAGTTTTAATATCCTTATAGAATCATTATCTTAGGTTCTAACGGTTCCAGTATAAAGATTATCCTGAATATTCGATATCCTGGTAGGATGACTGCAGTTCACTGACAGTTCGCAGCAAATGTCGCGACACCTCAGTTATCACGATTCGTGTTGCCGGACCAGTTATATTTTTGGCCACTTTCCGTGAATGGAGTTTTCCGTTATATGGTGGAACATTGAGATACGCGGTACGTTTAAGCCAATTTAAAAACCAGTCACCAAGTAAAACGCACAATTATAGTGCCAATCAACGCAGTGCACAGTGAATGACTCCCATCTATTAATAAACAAGTAACATCGAAATCAAAGAAAAAAGAAAAAAAAATTGAGAAAGACGAACAGATATACACACAATCATACAGGTGGACGGGTGGATGGATGGAGGGATGGATGAATGGACGGAGAAACAGAGAGTAGGGAAAACAAAGAAAATAAAAGAGGGAAACATTTGGGATATATATACCAGACATGAGGAAATTTTGACAGTATCCAAGGGCAAATGGAACCTACACAAAAATCGGCAAAGAAATTGGTCGGAGGTTCGAAAAATACGGACGAATCCAGAGAAAACCCTGTCACGGTGCCACTCTCTTCACCGAGATCAAACCCGGGTCTCCTCAAAAACCGGCGTTAAGGTTTGTCGGTAATAAGAGTATAGTTTCATTTAGGATACCAGAGAGCAGAATGCTGTGCGGCAGATTCCTTCCCGCTCAGCTGCACGACATTCCTTGACCTTACAAATGTAAACACGACGTTTCGACAACACTTACACAGATAGTTTAGTTATCAACACAGCACTGCTAATATTACAAAACATCTAACGGGCCACAATAAAAGGTGCTTTTCAAAGGCGGTATGCAAGTTTTGAGAACATTGTATAATGGTACAGATATGGTTAATTGATTGATCGTGGTTACTGGGGCCAATTCTGACCTTAGCGGATTTGTGAACACTTCGACAACACGCAGAAGACAATCATACACTCGAGTTAACAATTCACGATTCAGATAAGATGGCGCCACGGCACACATGAAATGACAGATTGTGAAGACTGAAAAATTTATACAGGACGCTTGACTCCAAGATTCTGAGACATCGGTTGGCCTGCGGTATCTCTCTTATTAGCTAACTCATACAGTGCGTTTAAGTTTATCGTCTTTTTCATTTGTCTTCGAACAGCCGAAAGCTAGTAAAAACACAACTGTAGAACAAATGATAATAATTAATGCACACTTATTGCTCCATGTGATATCGAACTTCATGAAAGGTTTCAAAATTTTGAAATTAAAGGAAGAAAATTAACAGTGTAAAGTAAATTCCAGTTACTTTACTACTTGTTTGCTTTTCCGTCGTTACACTACCTTATCCAGGCCCCCTAGAAAACATTCGATCCTATCTGTTAGCCCTGTATTAATATGCGTCATACAGAAGCAGGTTACTGAGACATGGAGTGCACTAAACTGATTCCTGTGGTACGATAATAAGTGTTCAATGTCCATGAAATAAAGGAGAAAATTCCGTCGCCATCTAAGCAATTTGTATACTTTCAAAGCGTCATTGCACAAAGTGGTGGTTACAGAAGGAAAGTGTCATATTCACAAGAGGAACTGTTTCTAAAACATGGAACTTGACTGCTGAAGTCTTCTGACATGCTATTGCATGTCTACAGGTAAATATTAGAAGCTACCGAAGTTTCGAGAAAGCATGCTATTGTTATCTTCACAGTCTATCAGTCCACACGAGCGAACATCTATATTCGTGGTCTAACAACAGCAATCATTTTAAACTCTTACACGTAGACACTGAAATGCAGGAAGCATGCTCCTACAAACTTAGGTAGCTACTGCCATTTGACAGCAAAGGCTTCAATTTTCACCAACACTGGTGTGAGAATCTGAAAAGGTTCTAATATGTATGATTGGACAGTTTGACGGCGATGACTTATAATGTGTTGGGTTTTGTAGGTTCTTACCTCATCTGGAGGGTCATGTTTCGCAGGAAAGTACTGCCTCCATCTTCAGTGTTCAAGGAGTCTAAACTAGTCACTTATCAACACACAAAACCTATTAATCCTCAACCTCAGATCATACACAATCTTTAGGACTGGACAAGAACCACTGACAATTTCGGTTTTAATTGGCTGGTTGGTAAGTAGTTGAAAGGGAACGCGTCCATGTCCCAGTTTGCTCATAATGAAAGTTATGAATGGCCATCAAAGGGGATCATGCATCAGAGGAAGAAAATCTGAATTTGTTTGTGAAAGTTGAAAGCCATAAAGTAGAAATTCCTTCGTGTGGCACAGTAGTTAAGTCCAGCCATTAAAAGTTTTTAGCGGGTCGTAAATCAAAGGGCTTACCTTTGGGCTCTCTGCGAGGTTGAACAAAAGAATGTGTTCTATGCGTCTGCTCCAGCGACCAAAGACAAATTCATACCACGCAGCTGACAAAACGAGATTTTCTCTGTGCCTTTTGTAGGATACACGTCGACTGGAGTTTGAAAGCTGCGCTTTATTTTGATTGCAAGTCCAAACCCAGTCATTACCATGTAAACCACGCCCCCACACCACAAGGAACAACTTACTATACCTCCATTTGTTCAAAAAAAGTGACAATTTTTGCCCAAAGGCACATTCGGAATGAATTCACGTTAGCTGATAATTGTATAATTTAACTGGCTTGTTTTGACGCACTGCGTTAAGTAGTACAGATTCAAGTTGCGATCTACTGGAATATGACGTCATACAATGTGGTAAAGTATTACCAATGTCTTGAAGGAACGGAAGGCCTCAAATTGCATGCCGTCGATATTAAAGACAAAAATTCACTTTGCTTCTGAATTTAGAAAACTGATTGAAAGAAAATTTCCGAGCTCTACGTAAGTAGCACAAGTTTTACTGAACTAGGCGAAGACACCGGTGTACCTGAAGAACACCGCAGCAAAGGAGCTAAAGAAATCACACAATCAAAAGGGTCTTGCTGGGATTACAGCAGGCATACTGGCGCTTTTACAGAGCGACTCAGTCGATGGCAACTTGCCGCCCAGAGGCAGGCGGCAGGCCTCCTGTGTCCCGACGACTACGAGAAATCTGTCGCCGTGACGTCACACATACTCTCCTTATCTCTGAATATGAACACTCAGTTCAATGCTAGAACTGGAAGAGATTACTGCTGTGTGGACCCGCAGAGAACTAAAAAATAAGAAGTAAAGAAGATGAAAAATGTGGGTGCACTCAATAACAAGCGACAGGCGAAACAGCGGGAGTAACTCTGAACTATTTTTGAAGATCTGTGGAGAGGACGCGAAGTTTATTAATCACTTTAGAATGTCTGTGGACACTCTAAGAAACGTAGGCCTATGAGACAAATGAGTTTTCTCTACGCAAAAGAAATAAAAGACACAAATATGAAGAATACCACCCAAAGACAGATCAGCAGTAACAATCAGATAATCAGAGTATTTCAAGTAACCAATTTTATTAATTATTCAGATTACACTTTCCACTAAATACAATCCAACTTACAAATTCTTTGTGAAAATTCACATTTATTTGCTTCGAGTCGCCATGGAGACTGTCGCCTCTCTGAAAGCTCACATACAACTGCGTGGTTCTGCTGTCTCCGTCATTCTCCCTTGCTTCGAGTGACAAGACAGGAAAGGCGACGCTAATTCTTTCGATGAGAGAATTCGCAGACAGTGTGGTCCGTGTGGAAGCCCTCACTGCTTGCCGTGTATTCCCTTTCGCTGGTAGACCAGTCGCCGGCGACTCTGTCACCCGTGTGAAAGGGGCCTCACATTCACGGCAACAGCGATGAGCAGCTATACAAACCCAACAAAAGCACTCGAAATCACAAGGTGGCGTGGTAGTGGCGGGGACTCAAACTTGTTTCTTATCCACCATGAAGACGTAGGAGAATCTGACACATTCCAAGCTAAGGGTCTTGGGGCAGCATGTATGAAAGCCTGATTAAGTATCCAGAGATGCAATACTGTTCTTGTGGGAAGCAGACAAAATAGACGCACGTACTACGTACAAATTTATTTTCTGGTTGCCGATGGTTCTCCTCGTCTATCGTCTGCTTTTCCTATTACACTTCCTCCTGTCCATCTTCATTTTCCTGTTCTTTTGCCATTTTAAAACTTCTTTTGCATATTTTTATTTTAGTCCCACTCTCTATTCCCTTCATTACTTTAATCTTCGCCTACATTTTCATCTTCACGCACTTTTTCTTGGTTTTCTGGTTCTCATTGCTCCCATCATCCGCCAATTTATAAGCCGCTTCTTCTCACATTCTCCTCCTCCTCCTCACCTTCCTCCTCCTCTTCCTCCTCCATTTCGTTCTACACTTTTTTCATTTTTTTCGTTTTAATTTTTCACTTCCTTGTTTTCTTCCCCTGCAAGTGCCATATTCTTGCTGCTGGAATAAACGCTAAAACTTCCGTCATACACAGAACTGTCTGTTTTGCCAATGTGGAATTTCAAGGCCTTGGTGCCAGGGTATGACAAGAAATAATGGTCTTATTCAAGTTCTGAAAGGTTTAAGACGATGAAAGTGAGGGTCAAGGGGCCTTCTATAGAATCAATACAGATGTTTTCTTACTCATCACCATAATATCCATTTTTATGCTGGTCACGTAGCTGTGTGCCACTAGACCAGTGTTTCTCAACCCTTGTGAGACCGCGGCCCGGTAAATTCTTGTTTCATAAGAAGAGGTCCCGTTCCCAACAAATTTACTCGTAAATACCTTTCCATTTTTTTTAAGTTCGTACATTAAACTAACATAAGTATTAATAATTAATTATGGCGTAATCATAAAGAGTATTAGTACACTTGTGTACACGGTGTGGCTTGTAGGCAAATATAAAATTCAATTTAAATTAATTATCAATCATTGGACTAATGAAATCTTGTAGCATATGGTAGTTATCTCAGGCCAACATGTGGGTCTGAGCTTTTCGACACATTCACGAATAATATTCTCCTCAGAATATTTCCACTATAAAACATTTATTCATGAAAACAGCTTAGAAAGCTAAAATGACAAATTCCAGGAGAACCTCCCGCGGCCCAGTATAATTGATGCCAGGGCCCGGTACTGGGCCGCGGCCCGGCGGTTAAGAAACACTGCTCTACACAGTAAGGTCCTCGTATGATCCTGCTCACTTCTTCTTCTTTGTACTAACGAATGTTTTACTCTGGTTTGGATACACCTTATTAATTTTAGCTCTTCTTTCTGTGATACTGTATGTATATCATTATACTACTATTAATTTAATTGTTTCATTCCCTTTATGGATTGAATATTATATTCCTATTTCTGACAAAAATTTCGTGTCCGATACATACATCTATTCTCCTGTTCGTAAGGGTTTTCTGAATACAAATAACACTAATTTCAGCTTAAAACTTCTGGAACGGCCCGTCTATAATATGTATCAAAACACGTCTTTCATGTTTATCTAAACCGCAAATAAAATTTACCTGAAAAATCTGAACAAAAGGTCGACATAGTCTGAAGCAGAAGGATATTATTGAAATTATTCTCCAATACGGTATATGAGGGTGTGGACTGAATTGAAGTGGGTTAGTATAGGGTAAAGTGGTGGGATTTTGTAAAGACGGTAATGAATTTTCCGTTTGAATAAAATCCTGGAAGTTCTTGATGAGGTGACTATCAGTTGCTGAAGAAGCAATTGTTATGGACATGTGGTAGACCTTTATGCAAAGAAGAGCACGCCACGTTGTAAAATGGTTACTTCCTGCAGATGGAAAGCATTCACGCGATAGAATAAGATGTACAAGTGTTGGGTACTGAGGGAGGGAAATAGAATTACTCCCATTACAGGCACCGGCTGGTCGTCTAATAACGTTGTAACAGCATATGTGTACATACCACTAACAATACAGTCACATTTGTGGATATCAGCACGGCGATCCGTTGCTTCCTGTACACAGCAATCATATGTTCAGCACACATTTTCTCAACCACCAATTTCCGAGCACAGTATCTCCCGTTTCTCTGTCAGTCTGTGTGGAACAACTCGTCTCTTGACTCGGATTTTGATTAAACTTTATATAAATCTCTGAACTGCAACAACCGATATAATATTGTAACCGTTGGGTTAGGTTCGACTTTTTTGACGTAAGGTCCTCGCGTAGATTTATGAGTCCACCAGGGCTTCACTATAACTGGGGGGGAAATAGTCGTTTTGAAGGCTAGTTAGACTTTCTAACAGCAGCCTCGTAAATAACACTCAGGGTTTTCTGAAGCGAAGGAAGCTTGTCAAACTGACATTTTCTAAGGAAACTTTTGTAATCTTAGGACAGGATGGAAGACGAGACACTTGACTTTTGTTCTGTTTGAGTATGGCTCGAACACAACTGACTGCTAGAAGACTTATTTGTATCATCTTTTCGAGCGTGGGAGTAAAAAAAATGACTAGAGAAGGTTAAGTCAGTGAGGGACAAGAGTTCAACGCTAACGGTAGCACCACGGGAGGTAAATGTCGTGTGATAGTCTTGTAACTAAAAACAACCGCCCGTGGTTACTTCAGATTGCTGGCTGCCAAAAGTTGGTGTTAAATTTAAAATAAGTGGTGAATAAAATAAATGATCTACTATCAGTTTCTAGTGCTGACATTGTGAAGTACGTCTGATACAGCCTACAAGTGAATATTCCCTGAGATAGGATATGCAAACCGGCGCGAGCTAGTTAGGTTTTTATAAGGGCAGGAAAGGACGGTTGCGATATGTTTGTTGGATTGAAGAGAAGAAAGGAAAAGAATATGAGTAATCAAGACGATAACTTGAGCCGAGAAGAGAAAACTGAGACACAAATGGAAACACTATGATGGGAAATATATAGGAGGTCAACAACGATAAGAAACCTAGGAATTAGAGGGCTGGTATATTACAGACGTACTGAAAGGAAGGATGGTTGTATTAATTAATTAATTAACCGAGAAAATTTACCAAAAATGTGTTGCATTGGTCACCTCAAGGAATACGACGGACAAGGAGATGTACGTATAAACGAAAAACGCAGCATTAAGTCTATTATGGAATACTGGCGTTAAGGAAATGAAGAACAGTAGAACAAATTATTGTGGAAACTTAATATAGCAAACCCATCAACGGATTAAATTAGGACCGACTACTTAAGCCCCTAAAGAACAGTGGCTACTGAATGTGCTGCCAGCATCAATATTCTGTCTAAAGAGTGTAATTATTTCTAACTTATTATTCTCACGCTAAAAGTAAACATTTCCCTACACACCGTTTACTAATTTGTCTTTGTAACAGACACAAGGGGTGTTATCTGTGAGGTATAAATTCAGTTCCAAAATGTTGCGTAAAATATTCCTCCACTACTCTTAGCAGAGAGAGAAGCTAGGGAATTCTAAGATGTTTACATAAACAAAGCTATTTTCTTTCATATATTTGGGAGTATTGGTCATAGAAGTACCACAGAGATTAAAACTTGGAATACGACGCCGTGTCTAGTGGCAAATAGCTAAAGACTTTTCGGAAGAGCTTCCTCTCTTCATCTTCAAGGTCTAACACAAAAACACTGCAGCTTAGAACCTGTAAGTATAATAAGACCAAGTAAGTGCATCCTTGTACAGGCACTGAGGCTCTGTACAGGTCGTACAGACCATAGGGGAAGTAGAGGTTTAGCTCTACTCTTTTTTGACCGCGCCACTAGAAGGGAGTGAGGGGTTAGCGTCACACCCTGGCCGCCTTTCACCCTCGGGAAAGACCCGGTAACCATTTTACGGGAGGCTTGGTGGACCCCAGGGCCGGTCTGGACAGATGCGGAAAATTTGCTTCCACCGGGATTCGATCCCCAGACCTTCCATCCCGGAGCCAGTCGCTATACCGACTGAGCTACCCGGTCCACATAATAAGATAGCTATCTATAATAAGTTAGCTTCTACAAAAGTCTGTTAAGTATTTATTAGTGGATAATTTTTACACCGAAAAAGTCTCAATATTCAAAAGCGCTGTGAGAATCTAAAATATCAGTACAAACACTTTTTGACAGTACATCGCATTTACATCAATTATACGTGCGTGTCTATTCTTACTTATCAGTCGTTTGCGCTATAAAAATTTTGGTCGGCCCTAACAGTAGCTACTGAACGTACCTCAAGATTCTGCCAGTCAGATCACTTGAAACCCTAAAGCTCGCTATCGACTGTACTGTGTATTTTGTGTGGTTACAGGTTATAATTACTTTATATTAAGTCTCCTTTGTTTTAATTTAATGCATTTTTAATGAGAATTTTTTTAAAAATTCATTAAGACCGCAAACTAAATGGCCCACTTTGATTGGAGAACGAGGGAATTCCTAATGAATACTAAAGCACTACTAATAACAAATTCATCAAAATCTGTTTAAGAGACAAACGACCCATATATATATATACTTACAGACCGACGGACGGACACTTTGGAGCTAACATCCTCACCTTTTCGGATATAATACACGCTTAAATTCGGTATTATAAAATTTTCCATACAGAGGAGATTGAAAATTATTTACAACATGATGTCTGCTACGCAAAACAAAGCGTGTCCTGCGACTTTCTTCTATAGCCACCTAAGTCACTAGACCTCATTCTGAAAATCCTTGTATTGGATTACTCGAAGAGGTTGCGTACAGATGAAACTAAAACGAAAGAGGAAAACTACCTCACTGAAATTTCGATGCCGTAAAGAGGTGAAAAATTCTGATCATCATCATCATCATATATCTTTCAAGGAGTTGGGCCACTTGTTGACCCGTTCCGGTCTCTCATATCCAGAAGTCTCTTCAAAGATCTACCATGATTCCTTCTGCCAGCTGGGGAGTAGTATCTCATTACCCTGGGTAATCTATTTCGAGGTATTCTATTTACATGTTGTGTCCAGCTTCTCTTGTATTCCAGTATTTTGTCCAAAAT
>Ga0136643_10018061_pt1 | contig 10628 bp, 5 predicted proteins | sample TergutLab28metaG_FD_96883 | JGI IMG/M metagenome (GOLD analysis project Ga0136643, IMG submission 96883) | Labiotermes labralis P1 segment gut microbial communities from Petit-Saut dam, French Guiana - Lab288 P1 (version 3) (version 3) | ecosystem: Host-associated > Arthropoda: Insects >... | reverse complement strand
GAGTGGACCCCGTTCCAGACCCACTACTACTCAGAAAATCTGGTAGCGCCGGGGATCGAACCCGGGACCTCTGTATCTGTAGCCAGAAACTCTGACCACTAGACCACAGAGGCGGTCGATACATCTTAAACACAATCACAAATGTATTATGTCAATTAAATAATCAACATTTCTTGTATTTCCTCACTATGCATTTACTTATTCAGAAATATACTGGGACACAGTCAAGGCAGATGTCTTCAGCACTATTTTGCTACCTCGATTCATTTCTAGTAGTGTACAAATGTCCCAATTTGGTTCTCTAAAATTGGGAGATTATGTACAATCTGTTACTGACCATGACAGTATCACGGGAAAAATAAACAAAATAAATTTGTGACAGTAAAACAGCATACTATCCACAACAGTACTGTAATGCAATAAATCATAGCATACCTCTCACAGCTTCCAACTCAGCAAGTTTTTTCTCTTTGTATAATGCAAACTGGAACCTATGATCCAGCTGTCTCTCTTGTAAATCTTGTGTCTCCACCATATCTTCCAGTTGAAATAAGGCTCCTTCTACATCTTCAAACAACTCTTGTAGTGCTCCTACAGATGAAATAATGATGAAAAACACTTAACCTTCAATCAATTACAAACAAAGTAGTTCAACAACTTGCAATAGCAAACTGTGTTACGAAACAGCCTACAGTGTATCAACTTTTCCTGTCTGTGACAAAATAAGATAGATAAGAAATCAATGTCTTTGATACAAATTGTTCACAGGCAAAAAGCACAGTCTCTTTGTGCACACAGGAATAAAAACATACCACACTGCTCTCCAGACTCTGACAATTGAATGTCAATTTGCACATAACTGACCTACATACTGCCTTACTGACAGTAAAAAATTCTGCCAAAAATATCAACATCACCTGTAACATACAATCAGACTTTAAGCTGAAGATGGTTGAGACACCTCTTAAAAATACAGTGGGTTTAAATTCAGTACAGTCTGTACAACTATGTAATTGCTGTTTGCTGTAATTTATATTTTCCTTGTATGTGGTTTATCCTTAAACAGAAAAAAGAGCCCTATAAATCTACCATAGTTAGATTTTGTGCATAAAAAAAACTCACCAATCTGTTCCATCAACTGCTGCACACTTGTGAGGAGCTGAGGAACGGCTGCTAAAGTTGATGCAACATGACTCACATCACTCCACTGCTTCTCAAACTTCGTATTAAGACAATCTATTACACTGTCCAACTCCTGCAATCATTGACATTAATCAGCAATCACTCAGTCGGTCACTCAATGGATACTTAAACCATTCAAAGCTTCCTACAAACAAACAGATATACAATGTGGTGCAAAAACAGACTTAAAAATGGTAAAAATTCATGGCACATGAGATTTGGTGAAAGTCATAAGTTGTGTAGAACATACTTAAGAATGAGTATTTAAGGGTTTTAACAACACTTGGTAAGGAAATTATGCTACCAGGTACCACTTCAATTCAATACTTTGTAATATTCTATGATCAGTGAGATGGCAACTGCAGAAACTTGTAACATGAGAATGGCAATACTCGATTGACTGTGGGGTCCTTGGAAAAAAATGCAAGTTGTTACAATTGTTATTTCATCTGACAACAATCATTTTTCACTTCCCACTGCTACTCTGAAGCATGTGCTGACAGTCAGCTGAGTGGGGCATGTTGACTCAATAAATGAGATAACAGGAAGTAGCAGCTGGTAGCTGGCAAGTAAAATGATGACCATACAGTAGTTCTGTACAATATAAAGTAACAACAGGGTGGCCATTCAGAGTTTTTCTTTAGTATTTGGTTTTACAGTAATAATAAATACACAAGAGGGGTAGGTATAAGAAATTGGTATTATGATCTGCAATAAATGTACCTACACATTATATATGAAACATTATTTGTATGTAAACATTTACAAATATGGCAATGATGCAAAACTTTAAGGTTGTAAAAATATCAGTATTTTTTGGCATGATGTGGTGTGCCCAGTGAATTTAACTGGGCCACTTATACAGAGTAGGGGACCGCGGTGGCACAGTGGTTAAGGTGCTGTGCTACAAATCAGAAGGTCGCTGGTTCAATTCCAGATGATGTCATTGGAATTTTTTATTGACATAATCCTTCCGATCGCACTATGGCCCTGGGGTCGACTCAGCCTCTCACAGAAATTAGTACCAGGAGCATTTCCTGGGGGCAAAGTTGGCCGGTGCGTAAGGCTGACAACCTTACCACCATCCTGTGCCCTTGTCACGTAATCTGGGAACATTTAACTTCCTGGAACCCTCTGGACCACTCCGGGCCTGTAATGGGACTGCTTTAGCTTTACCTTTACTTATACAGAGTATGTTCAATTAGTAACATCCTAAGGTCTATGACACTCATACGTATTACTCTGACATCATACACATCCAAACAATAAAGAATAATGGAAAGATCCACTATTTCCCTATAGATAATTGAAAGACCAAGTGATACACTGGTCCCAGAAACACAGCATATGTTCAGTTCCAACAGAAGAAAAATAACACCTGAGTATTTCCACCCACAAAAGCACCTGGGCTTTCAGCTTGTCATAATCAGAAGCACTTTCCTTTGAAGTGTTTATTTTTGGTGATTAACCTAAGTGAAAATCACCAAATGCCAGGCCCAGAATGAATGCTGACTATGAAAGTCATTTCCTGAAGTCTGTAGCTGATGTCATTTTGGGATAAAAGAAGTAAAGTGTTCCCTGTCCAGACCATGATAGCACACATGAGAGAGTAGAGGTACAGCTCCACTCATGCTTAACCTCAGCAACAGATGGAGGTGAGTGGTGAGCTTCATGTGTCAGCTGCTTCACCTCCGGGAAAAACCCTGGCACTCACTGAATAGAAGGGATTGCACAAGACTTCCCTCCTTCAATTCCTGGACCACAGTCCAATAATGAATATACAAAACCAAGGTCTCCTCAGTCTATAGATTGAACTGCATTGAACTTTTTCCTACGACAGCCTTTATACCATTCATCTGTGATTAACTGAAACACGTTCTTTTAATTTGTGATGTCACTGTATCAGTTCAGTAAGAAATCACATGCACACTTTAGGATGAGTTTCTGTACCATATGAACATACAGAATGAAGCTCCAATTAAACACCTATGAAATGAAACTTCCCCACCCCAAACACACACACACATATCTTTGTACAATAAATAATTTGTTTGCAGTAGACTTTTAAAATATGTTCATCATTTTTAACAAGTAATGTTGTCCTATATTTCCATTCTTTTGTAGTGAACTGAGCTCCAGCTGACAATACGATATGTGGAACCTGTTAGATGTGTACACCCTTGTACTTCACATAACCAAGTGCCAAGAAAAGAAAGTTGGACCAGGCACGTATCTGATCCTAGAATGATCCACGACTCTGTAACAAACGATTTTGTAATGTTAAATTTGTTGAGGTTAATTTCACTGATATACTTTATAGGTTGTGAGCTGGGTAGCTCAGTCGGTATAGCGACTGACTATGGGCTGGACAGTCCGGGATCGAATTCCGGTGGGGACGAGATTTTCTGCCCATCCAGACTGGTCCTGGGGCCCACCCAGGCTCCTGTACAATGGGTCTTTCCCGGGGGTAAAGTGCGGCTGGGGTGTGCTGCTGACCACTCACCCCCTTCTAGTGCCGCGGTCATGGAAGAGTAGAACTATTCCTCTACCCACCCTCTGGGGCACACCGGGCCTGTAATGGGATCACTTTACCTTTTACTGTATTGGTTAGATTTATTAACTATGCTGAACTCATTTTGTAGGGCAGCAATCCCAATCACAAGCTAACTGTTGCTCACCTAATCATGAAATTTCCCACATTTTATGGAAATATGAAGGTTCAATACTTGTTCACCAAAGCCTTCTACTGGTCCTTGTCCTGAACCAGGTTAATCCAGTCCACAATCCCCCACCCCAGTTTAAGAACAATCTTAACATTATCCTCCTATCTTACACCTAGGACATCCTAGCAATACTTTTCCTTCAGGTCTTTTGTCTTATCTTGCATATATGCCCATTATCACTGTTGATTTGACCATCCCACTTGACAAAATGTGATCCCAGAGGCTGTACAGTCTAAGGCGTAGGTCCAAAGCCACTGTATTGCTGGGATTATGCATTTGTATCACAATGAGGGCATGCATATTCATCTCTTGTGTTTGTTGTGCATTGCATAGGTAGCAGCCTCTGTGATGAGCTGATCACGACCTTGCGCACGCGCATGTGTGTGTGTGTCTAATTGTTTGTGAACTAGGAACCTCAACAATGTGGCAGCCTAAACCAAACTTGGGCTGTGGCACCACACACATGCGCATATACACGCCTGAACGTGCACACACACACACACACACACAAAGCAATGAGTACAAATCATGAAGCTCCTCATGACATAGGGTGGCCTACTTAACACAGACCCCACTCACAGAATCTACAAATTCATTCACAGAATCTATATTAAACTACCACATCTTAGGGCAATGCTCAATATGACATAATTGAATGCTCAGACATGCTTATCAAAAACTGTTTGGAGTTCTCATCTAAAAACTGCCGATACTGCATACTGGATTATTTAAGTTCATCATCTCTGTTCGAATTAGTACCTCTTATTCTGGGCACTTATGTGACTGTTTAAGTAATCTCATCTGTAAAACAAGCTGGCCATGGATTGGCTTCACCACTGCACCTTACTGCACAGAATGCTGAGGAAACCATACTCTCACAACACTCTTGCTTCCTGGAGTTTTTGTGCAACTGTAAATTTTTATGGTGACAAATGAAGCAATTTTATGGCTGTGTGTGTGGATATGAATGACTCAGTTACAACAGTTTCCTGGGATAATCATCTTACAGATTTTCATGGACATGCTTCTAAACACACCCCAATATCATTATTTTCTTCAGAGAGAATATGCATGTTCCCTCTCATTTGTACTTTTACAAGAAAGCGTATTCAAAATTTCTCCACTAGTTGACACAATGTTGATTTTGAAGGAAATGAAATACCAGGTAATTGACTGCTCAATTAATGACACTTTTAATAAGATTTCTTTCTTTTATGGGTTTCCACAGCAAAAGCCTTCTGTATTACACTGTACTGAAAACTCACACACAACAAAAAACAATTTATGTCCGTCACAATGAGCACACGAAACTGGAATATTAGCCTTCAGATAATTCAGTGTAACCAAACACGGATCACACTTACAAGAACGAATGAGTCACAGAGCCAAATGAAAGAGTCATCACCTTGGGTTCCACAGTAAAATGAACAATCTGTAAGATTTTAGTTTAACTTCATTGTTTTCCAATACTCACCTGTGCTTTAATAGCATTTTCTTCAGCCAAATTATGAAGTTCACTCCATTGTGACTGATATTTATGCAACACATCTGCTCCAGCATTATAATTGACATCGTTATTAACCTGTACCCTTCTCGGAGGGTCCGCTACTGACAAACCTCTGAAACTGAAGTCAAAGAACAATGTTACCACATGCTCTCTTGGGTCCATGGGCTCCTAAGTAAAGAATAATGCTAATCATTTTATGGGAGATGTACAACAAAACATTGGGCAGTAAAGGCCTGTAATTACAAAGTGAAAGGTTTGAGGCACAAAAGACAATACCGTTTGATATACTAATTGTTTCAACAGAAGTGCGATAAAAGGAAAATAGTTTAAATAGTATACAACACATTTGAACACAGAAATTATATAAAATCTCCAAATGTCGGTATGATACACGGATAACAGGAATAGAGCACTAAGTAAAATGCAAGTATTCAAGCTAAATATTCAGATTATCATCCATAATAATCAGATAACAAACCTTGCAGAAATCCCTTCCTGAACTGTTTGGAACCTGCAACGAAGGCTGTCAAACATTGTCACCAAAAGTTACGCTCGGATTTTGACCTCCGTTATCTTTCTTCATGGAGTTCTTCAGCAAACTTACATTTCTAATTATCTTCCCAAAAAGCAAAAATATTACAACCCTAACCCCGTTCAAATTTTGATGCCCTTGATAAACCTAGACGTCACAAAGCTGTCATGGATGACTACAGTGCTCACGGATTATATACCTTTAGTTTTGCGACTGTGGTACACTTCAACCGCTACTTCTATACTAGTACGTCTAATATGTCACCGTTTACCTTAAAGTAAAATGCGTATAAAATACAGACCACGTACGTACACACTTTTTAAAGTAGGTGTAAATGGCGCCCCCATTCTATTCCGATGTGTAAAAGTTTCCGTGTCAAATTACTAGGGTAGCTTCAGCTAATGTAATTTTGGTTATTAACATTTCACAAGCTTTCTATATTTGCTTGTTATATTAGTATTATTTGGTATAGGTTTAAACTTGTAATTGTTACTGAGATGTATCCAGTTCAGTTATTGACAATTAGTACTCACTTATTACAGCCTTTACAAAGGCTTCAATACAGTTGGCTTACAAGGTCCATAAATATACACGGTTGAATTAATATCCTAAAAACGTCCTGTACATCTCTTTTGTTTCAGCAGTAGAAATTTTAAAGTCGTGTTCCTTACAAACCGTATGTGTGTGTGTGTGTGTGTGTGTATATATAACTTCAGTTGAAGGTTTTAGCAACTACTGCCTGGTTGTCAGCAACCAAAAGGTATCTGAAATATTCCGATTTATTTGTAAGTGACTCCCCAGTTCATTTCGCCATTGTCTTACAATATACAAATAGAGACGCGGGTGTTAACAGGCACACTCTCACATCCTGATTATTTCTACATTTCTGCTGTTACAAACTGTTCATTGTCTATTCCAATTTTCCAACCTAGATGCAAGCATTATGCATTACCATTGTTACTAAGGTTTGTGGAAAACATTTGAAAGTCGTTTTTACTAGGATCTATGTCTGATAACTTTATCGAAGACTTTCTCATAATCCAGAAAAACATTTAGAGTCGTTAAGTTAAATCCTCTGTTTCTCAGCAAGCTGATTAATAATGAAGGCATAACCTGACTGACCTTTCCTGAGTCTTTTTTGGCCTCATGTAAAATGCATTCCGATATGTTTCTTACCTTCGTGTAATTGTCTTTACATACTTGTACATTTTGTGTACAGAAATGAGCAGATTTACGTATATATCTGTAATTATCACAGTTTTTTTATACCTCCCTGCCTTTAAATGAGAGCAATTAACGTAGAATCAATAATGGAAATTCTCCAGGTTTGTAGCAAGTTTATTCTCGAATAAAAGTGACGGATTTAATAGAACAGCCTTTTTTATTTTTGTTTTCATAACGTTGGCAATGAAGAGTGTAATGGACGGTAGTTGTGATAAACAAACGGTCGAAGCTATTGTTGGAACGCTGTTCAAATTGTCACCTTTCAGCATACCGAAGGACTAACGAAACCAAGGCAGTGTCTTGTTTGTTTTGTTTCAAATAAACTTGCAACAATCAATTAATTATTAAACACATTAATAACAATAGGTGAATATGTTACCAGAGAGCTGCGAGGAAATGTTCAAAACTTCTTACGCAAATGTAAGGCTTAATTCTGACACCATATGGACTATAGGAATACCAGACAAGTTAAGAAAAGCTAACCTAAATTTATGGGTTCGACACAACATTTATACCAGTGAATGTAGAAATAATGCAGATAATTTTCACTCTTCACCCACTGATATATAAAAAAAGTATTGTACTGTAAGAGATAGGATTCCAGTTAGTTGTCCACAATTCGGGAATTATGATACAACGAAGTCCGAGAACGGTTGTATGCTCCGCATTAAACTTCTTCACAACGCAATGTGGAATTTTCCATACCACAGGATAAAAAGGCTCCGCAATATGATTCCGGCGAAGAGCTGTGAGTGACTTCTGAAGTGGAATAAGAGTTTAGTCGAATAACTTGCGTAGATTTTTTAGAAAATCATGACTCGTAAGTTTCTTAGTATCATCACAACAAATCAGGTACTCAAACTTATTTCAATAAAAGAGCTATAAATGCCGCAACTGGAATTTATATTTATTTAAAAGTCTAAATAAAACATCTCACAGCATGTGAATAAATATATTTAAGTACAAGTATTTTAGTCACTACACTAATGATCTAAAATGTGTGATATATAAATAAGTATGGTCATTTTTTAAGTATTTCTCAGAGAGGGACGCACAAATTTTCCCAAAATGTAGAAGCCAGCTCAGAATTCTGATCGCCAGAAGGGTGACATGAAACAAGTTTCGTACAGATCACACACAGATATTAGGGCCACCGTACGAAATTCAGTCGCCATGGCGACCTGGCGAATGGAATTTGTGTACCCCCTGCTCTAAGATGTATAATTTTTCTTCTTCATATGCCCTGTCATTTCACATTATACTTTATGTAATATGGCACTATTTCGGCAGAAAACGGATTTTATTTGTCAGGCTTTCTGAGAGGTTTATGCACGTCCGCTTACTTATCTAACACATCCACTTAAAACACAAGTTGTTAAAAAGTTCTAACTATTTAAATATGTTTAGTTTAGTAACAAAACCCATCATTCACTTAAACGGTGTTGTTTCGTTTTTTTCAGCTAATTTCTGGTCTCTCTAAATAACTTTATTTCAAATAAAGTCATTCTTAGCATTGCTAAGTAAGGATCTGTATTCTTATAAGGGTCTGAGGATGATTCTATAAGAATCGAAACATGTCGCCCTAATACAATAATAAACATAATAAAGTTTTGTTGTGTTTGATACATCATTGTATATTTATATACCTGGAAAAAAAATACTTATTTATATATTTTGGCTGTGATTTTCGCAATGATCATCTGTCTTCTGATTTTTACAAGGTAAACCGTGCTGGTTGATTTGAAGTCTTAACTAAATTAAGTCGCGTAAATTCGGACATAGTTCAGGCCCCATTATTCTTAATTCTAAATTCGCGTACTTTGATTTATATATACAGGCAAGCAAACTTTCGATATTTTAGAAACTATTTGTGAAATTGAACAATTGATTCCCACTGTAAATACTTGAACATAGGAAATTAGAACTACAGGGTGATTTAAAAAGATGGACTCAATTTTATAGTAAATATAGTATGAAATTGAGTCCATATTTTTAATTAACCTGTATATAGTGATAGATGAATTTACTATTTTGTCTTTAATCCTCATTATTCGATAATTGATTCGTTATGGTGGCAGCAAGAAACTACCGATTGAAACGGTATACGAATCCTAACCTGTAGTATTTGTCTTATACGAAATTTGGTGGAAATCGAGCCCCATTCCGAGAAACACTACAACGTTAAGTTTGTCATTAGCTACAGTATTTGGTGTGCTTTAAAGGGTTAAGGAGGGAATCTGGTGTTTTGTGGATTTTCTTATGATAGAGCTTGGACTGGAATTATTTGTATGATTAATCAGAAGGGCTAATTTGAATTCACGTGTCACTCATTTTCGAGTTTCACTTTAGTCTTATTCTTCTCTGCGAGAGTTAAATACGGAGCATTCATGGCCTGCAAACACTTCACACTGTTCTTCATCGGGTTTGTTTTAAAACTGCAACTCATCATCATCATCATCATCATGTTCCTGAAGGGTTAGGTGTGTTTCCTGTTCATTGATCCTCAAGATGTAGTTGGTCCCTCCAGCTCTTCCTCGGTCGTCCTATGTTCCTTCGTCCTTTCGGTTTATATTGTAGTGCTTGTTTTGGTATTCTGTTTCCGTCCAACCTCTGTACATGTTGTAGCCACTTTTCCTGGTACTGTTTTATTTCCTTTACTATGTTCTGTGCTCCCGTTTCTCCCCCAATACACCGATTCCTTTCTTTATTTAGTTTTGTTATTCCCAGTAACTGTACCAAAAATTTCATCTGTGCTGATTCTAAACGTTGTTCCTTTCTTTTCTTCAGTACCCAAACTGTTTGAGGTTTTATAAAATTTGCAATTATAAAGCTCAATAATTTTTAAGTAATGTAAAATGAGGGCGACCTTCAAGGTGGATGTTGGGCCGTGGCTAACCTACGGCTGTTATAGCCGAAACATGCTGCTGATGGTTAACTATAGATAAAGTTGTGCTTAGGCTTAATTTATATTTAGTTTATTTTTTATTACATGTATATACATTTATATACGTATATACTACTCTATTATATATATATTGTGTTTATATATATAGTATGAACTATTTACTTACACACTCCATACAGCACAATCCTTCTTGGGAAGCTAACCGGTTCTCAGCTAGTCAAGAAATACCCCGAATTTTATGGAACAGGAAAGTTCATTACCGCATTCACAAGTGCCCACCACCTGTCCCTACCCTGAGTCAGCTTGACCAGTCCATAATCCCCACATCCCAATTCCTGAAGATCTATCTTAATATTATCCTCCCATCTACGCCTGGTTCTCTCAAGTGGTCTCCTTCCTTCAGGTTTCCCCACCAAAACCCTGTATATTAAAGGGTAAAGGTAAAATGATCCCGTTACAGGCCCGGTGTGGCCCAGAGGGTGGGTAGAGGTATAGCTGTACTGTATATAAAAGGTAAAGGTACAGTGATCCCGTTACAGGCCCGGTGTGGCCCAG
>Ga0136643_10018058_pt1 | contig 10629 bp, 7 predicted proteins | sample TergutLab28metaG_FD_96883 | JGI IMG/M metagenome (GOLD analysis project Ga0136643, IMG submission 96883) | Labiotermes labralis P1 segment gut microbial communities from Petit-Saut dam, French Guiana - Lab288 P1 (version 3) (version 3) | ecosystem: Host-associated > Arthropoda: Insects >... | reverse complement strand
TTGGACTCCGCGTCCTTGGGCGCGCCGGAGAAGGCCCCGGCCTTCAGCGGCGTCGTGGGCAGATCCTTGGGCGGGGCCGACCGGGGAAGGTCGGTGCGCACCTTCAGCGTGGTGGTGGGCACGTCCTTGAACCGGGCCTGCGCTTCGGCACCGGGCTTCGCCTGGGCGTCCTCAGGTTCCGCGTCCTTGGGCGCCGCGTCCCTGGGCGCCTCATCCTTGGATGCACCGTTCTTGGGCGCCGCCTCCTCGGCAGCGGGCTCCTTGGGCTCCGCCCTGGAATCCCCGTCCTTGGGTGCGGACGTCGAGTCCGCCGCCTTGGGAGCGGACTTCGACCCCTCCTCCTCATGCGCGGACTTGGGCCCGTCATCCTCGGGCGCGGAATCCGGCTTCGCGTCCTCAGCCGCGGGCTTCGGCTCCGCGGCGTCTGCCGCTTCGGCGCGGCCCTCTTCCGGCTCCGCGTCGGAGGCGGCGGTTTCATCCGGGTGGGGGCGGCCCGTTCGTGCACCGGTTTCGGCCACCGGGGTGGCGGCGGGCGCGGTCACCGAAGCGTCCTCGCTCGCACCGTCGGCATCAGAGGTCACATCCGCCTCATCGACCTCAGCCGCTCCATCACGATTCGGTTCCGTTTTCGCACCCTGGGAGGCCGTCACCCGCGAGGCGGAAGTGACCGGTGGCGTAGGAGGGGCGGGTGGGGAGTCGACGGCGACTACGTCGTCCGCCGTATCCGCCGTGGTCGACGATGTCGACGGCGTGGACGGATGCGGACGCACACCGGCGGCCGAGCCGTCCACGGCGCCCGGCGAGGGCGCGGCGGAAGCGGAAGGGGTGCCGGAAGTCGCCACGGAGACGCGTTCGTCGCGGATGTCGGAGGTCAGCCTCGCCTCACGCACCTCACGCGTCCCGGTGGGCGTTCGGAACACCGCCAGCCTCGGATCCACGGCTACGCGGTCCGCCACCTCCCCCGACGTCTCCTTCTGCTGCTCCTTGCCGGGGGACTCGCCCGCCACGCAGACCTCCTCCACAGATCGTCATCCGACATGAACACATCGTGAGGGGCGCCATTCCATGGCGCCCCTAGCCGCGCTGAACCACACTGGCAAGTGTCCCGCGACAGGCGCGCAGGCCGTCTGCGACACCCCACCACCCCGTAGACGAGAACGACATACCACCCGGTTCCCGTCGATATGGATGAGGCGCTCTCGACAGGCCGGTGTGAGAGGCGTCACCCTGTCATTCATCCACGCGGGGAGGCATGGATGGGCAAGAGCCGCAGAACAATTCCGGAAGAGCTCCTGCTGCTCGCTCTGGACCCGGCCACCGGGACCACGGCGCAGCCTCAGTCGCTCGACCTCGGCCTCGCCGGGGCACAGCTCGTCGAGCTGGCCCTGGCCGGACGGATAGCCCCTGACGGGGATCGTATCGCCGTGGTGCACCCACGGCCGACTGGAGATCCGACTCTGGACTCCGCGCTCGAACTGCTGCGCCGACGCGGCAGCCCGGTGCGCGCCGTCCACTGGATCGGCGGGCCCCGGCTGGGGTTGCGCCAGACGTATCTCGCGCACCTGGAGCGGTGCGGCATGGTGCACGCCGTGCCGGGTCAGATGTGCGGGGTACTGCCGACCACCCGGTACCAGGCGACCGACAGCGCGGTCAGCCGGGAGATCAGGGCCCGGCTCGACTCGGCGATCCGCACCGGCGTACCGCCGGACCCGCGGACCGCGGCGCTCGCCGCGCTCGCCCACTCGGTGGGTCTCGGCAAGCACCTGTACCCGGGGAACGAGGGCCGGTCCTCGCGATCGCGCCTGCGTGACCTGATCCGGTACGACCCGATGGGCGGCCTCGTCGCGCACGCCGTGATGGACGTGCAGAACGGGGTGGCGGCGCAGCCGAAACGGCCGCCGGCCCAGGCGCAACGCCCGGCAGGGCACAGCACGATGGCCCGCGCCGGCGCTCGCTGAACGGTCGCACGGCCCGCCGGACGGCAGAGCTCGGCGCCGCACGGCACGGCACGACAGCACGCTGAACGGCAGCACCTCTGGCAGCACCCCTCGCTCCACCTCGCACAGCTCGTACAGCTCGAACAGCCCCGTTTTCAGGACGGTTGCGGTGTCCGCCGGCAGGGACCGGACACCGCCGCCACCGGCCGTGCGGCCGGGCGACCGTCCTCGGCGAGTCCCCCTCCGGGAGCCGCTGCGTCGCGCGGGGCGACGGCGTTCCGGAACGCGTCCGGGGCGTCGTCGCCCCGCGCTTCGCGCTTTCCGGGGCGGCGCGGCGTCCGCCGGAACCGGACGGGACGTTACCGCGAAGCGGAAGCGGACCGGAAAACGGTGGGCGCGGGCAAGCTTGTTCCGCTCATTCTCCAGCGCGGTGATGACCGGTAGTGGCAGGCTGCTGACCATCAGTACGTTCAGCGTGGAGGTGCAGTCCCCGTGGTCGCCAACGTCAACCCCACCGTCAGGCGCCGCCGGCTCGGTTCGGAGCTGCGCAAGCTCCGCGAGCAGAAGGGCATGACGGCCGAGGAGGTGGCGGCCCGGCTGCTCGTCTCCCAGTCGAAGATCAGCCGTCTGGAGAACGGGCGGCGCAGCATCAGCCAGCGCGACGTGCGCGATCTGTGCGGGGTGTACGGCGTCGAGGACGTCCGGATCGTCGACTCGCTGATGCAGATGGCCAAGGAGTCACGGCAGCAGGGCTGGTGGCACGCCTTCGGCGACATCCCGTACAGCGTCTACATCGGTCTGGAGACCGAGGCGGCGAGCCTGCGGGTCTTCGAACCCCAGGTGGTGCCGGGCCTGTTGCAGACCGAGGCGTACGCGACCGCGGTGATCGCGGGCAACCTGCCGGAGGCCACGCCCGAGCAGGTCGACAAGCGGGTCAACGTGCGGATGCGCCGCCAGGAGCGGATCACCGACCCCGACGGGCCGCTGCGGATGTGGGCGGTGATCGACGAGGCGGCGCTGTGCCGGAAGGTCGGCGACAACGCCATCATGCGCGAACAGCTGGCGCATCTGGTCGAGTTGAGTCACGTCCCGCATGTCACCGTGCAGGTGCTGCCGTTCGAGGCGGGCGCGCACCCGGGGCTGAGCGGGCAGTTCGCGGTGCTGGAGTTCACCGACGCCACCGATGCGACGGTGGTGTACCTGGAGGGCGTCAACAGCGACCTGTATCTGGAGAAGGACACGGACGTGCAGGCGTACAGCGTGATGTACGAGCACCTTCGGGCGCAGGCGCTGAGCGCCGAGCAGTCCCGGACGTTCATCGACGAGGCAGCCCAGCGGTACGCCTAGGGACGGTTGCGGGGAGGCCGCCGGACCCGGCTCGCGGGGTGGGGGACGGCACGGTACACCCCTGCGTGTCCAACTGGGAAGAGACGCAGGGAATATGCCATCCAACCGGGTGAAGAGGCCCGCCGGTCGGTGATGTTGGCGAGTAGCGTCGTCGGCGTTCAGTCATTGGCGCATCAGGCGATCGCCGCGCCGCCGTCACCAGCACAGACCGGAGCAGAGATGGCAATCAAGCTGGGCAACACCCCCGCGTGGATGAAGTCCTCGCGTTCCACCGGGAACGGCGCCTGTGTGGAAGTGAAGTCCCCCGCCGTGGAAGCGGTGGTCGTCCGGGACTCCAAGGACCCGCAGGGACCCGTCCTGACCTTTTCCCCGGAGGCGTGGGCGTCGTTCGTCACCGACGTCGACCACGGCGCGTTCGACCTGCGCTGACCTGCCTGACCCGCGCGTCGACCGCGGCCCGCGCGGACCGGGGAGGTCCGTGAACCGCACTGCCGCAGAGCCCTCTCGACCGGCCGCCGTCCTTGCCGAGGGGGCTCTGCCCATGCCCGGGCCCGGGCGTCTGCCCGCATCCTGGAAAGTACCTGGACACAGCAACGATTCTTCGTAGGCTGCGGTGTCATGACGACCGCCCGCGCCGCCCTGCCCAGCCTCGCCGCCCGCGCACGCCATGTCGGCGCCTCGCCGGTACGCGAGATCCTGGCGCTGACCGCGCGGCCCGAGGTGATCTCCTTCGCCGGCGGCCTGCCGGCGCCCGAACTCTTCGACGCGGAGGGCATCCGGGCGGCGTACGACCGGGTGCTGGCGGAGCGGCCGCAACGGGCGCTGCAGTACTCCACGACCGAGGGCGACCCGGCGCTGCGTGCCGCGGTGGCGGGCCGGCTGACCGCCCGCGGCCTGGCCACCGAGGCCGACTCCCTTGTGGTGACGGGCGGTTCGCAGCAGGGTCTGGCACTGCTCGCCACCACGCTGCTGGAGCCCGGTGACGCCGTGCTGGTGGAGGACCCGACGTATCTGGCGGCCCTGCAGTGCTTCGGCTTCGCGGGCGCCCGGGTACTGCCGGTGCCGACCGACGCGGACGGGGTGGTCCCCGAGGCGCTGGAGGAGCTGGTGCTGCGGGAGCGGCCGAAGCTGCTCTACCTGGTGCCCAACTTCCAGAATCCGACCGGTCGTACGCTGCCGCTGGAGCGCCGCACGGCGATCGCCGGGGTGGCCGCGCGGCACGGCCTGTGGATCGCCGAGGACGACCCCTACGGCGAGTTGCGCTTCGAGGGCGACTACCAGCCATGGATCGCCTCGCTGGAGGAGGCCGCGGACCGCACGGTGCTGCTGGGCAGCTTCTCGAAGGTGATGGCGCCCGGGATGCGGCTCGGCTGGCTGCGCGCGCCGGCCGGGCTGCTGCGCGCCTGCGTGATCGCCAAGCAGGCCGCGGATCTGCACACCTCGACGGTGGACCAGGCGGCTGCGGCCCGCTATCTGGCCGACTGCGACCTCGACGCGCACCTGGACCGCGTCCGTACCGCCTACCGGGCCCGCCGCGACGCGCTGCTCGACGGCCTGCCCGCGGCACTGCCGGACGGCAGTGGCTGGAACCGCCCCGAGGGCGGCATGTTCCTGTGGGTGCGCCTGCCCGGCGGCCACGACGCGACCGAGGTGCTGCACCGGGCGATCGCCCACGACGTCGCCTACGTCCCCGGAGCGCCCTTCTTCGCGTCGACCCCCGACCCGGCGGCGCTGCGCATGTCCTTCACCACGCACACCCCTCAGGAGATCGGCGAGGGACTGGCGCGCCTGGCCAAGGCGTTCGGCTGATCCGGCACCGACTTCCCTAGCCGGCACCCGCGTTCCCACCGCGGCGCCGTCGTGCCCCCGTGCCGTCGCGCGCCGCTCCTGGGCCACCTCCTTCCTCGGCCGTGCGGGATCCCGCATCCCGAACGGCAGTTGCCCGTGATGCATTCAGGCACGCGTGCGCGCACCCGGACGTCCAGCGAAGTGCCCGCTCATGGTGGGTTCGCGATCACGGTCATCACAATGCCAAGGTGAGTAAAGAGGACGCAAAATCGTTCTGCCGTCTGATCTCGGTTCAGACTCTTGAACAGATGGACTCTTGACCGGCACCCTGGACCAGGGTTCAATCCCCGGAAGTCCCCACTCCCGCACGGGGGCGACCGCCCGACGGAGCGTCACAGCGAAGTGCGCTCTCGTTCACAAGGCGGACCCCCTGGAGGGGACATGAATGGTCTCGACTGGACGGTGCTCATCGCGTACTTCGGCGTGATGGTGGCGATCGGGTTCTGGTCACACAAGCGCGTCGACACCGTCGGCGACTACTTCACCGCCGGCGGCAGGATGCCGTGGTGGCTGTCCGGCATCTCGCACCACATGTCGGGCTACAGCGCGGTGCTGTTCACCGGTTACGCGGGCATCTCCTACAAGTACGGCGTCACCTCGTACTTCACCTGGGCGTTCCCGATCGCCATCGGGGTGGCCCTGGGCGCCAAGTTGTTCGCGCCTCGGCTGAACCGCATGCGGTCCCGGCTGAACGTGGCCTCGCCGCTGGAATACCTCAAGGAGCGCTACAACCTGCCGACCCAGCAGGCGCTTGCGTGGTCCGGCGTGCTGCTGAAGATCGTCGACGTGGGCGCCAAGTGGGCCGCCATCGCGACCCTGTTGTCGGTGTTCACCGGGGTCACCATCACCCAGGGCATCGTCATCACCGGCGCGATCACCGCGGTGTACTGCACCGTCGGCGGCCTGTGGGCCGACGCGCTCACCGAACTCGGCCAGTTCGTCATCCAGTTGGTGGCAGGACTGGCCATGCTGGTCGCCGCTCTGGCCAAGCTCAACGGCATCAGCACCTTCTGGAACGTCTGGGACGAGCCGGCGCTGCACCACCACAACCACCCGACGGCCGGCCCCTACACGACCGTCTTCCTGCTGGCGTACCTGTTCATCAAGACCTTCGAGTACAACGGCGGCATGTGGAACCAGGCCCAGCGCTACATGGCGACGGGCTCGGCCAAGGAGGCGCAGCGCAGCGCGACCCTGTCGGCGGTGCTCTGGTTCATCTGGCCGCTGGTGCTGTTCTTCCCGATGTGGATCTCGCCGCTGCTGGTCCAGGCGAAGAAGCCCGACGCCTCCGACTCGTACGCGCTGCTGTCCGAACAGCTGCTGCCGCACGGCCTGCTGGGCCTGGTCGTGGTCGGCTTCTTCTCGCACACCATGGCCATGTGCTCCTCGGACGCCAACGCGATCGCCGCCGTCGTCACCCGCGACATCGCGCCCGCGGTGTCGCGCACCGCCCGCGCCTGGACCACCAGGGTCGGCCTGATCGCCGCGCGGGCCTGCACGCTGCTGTTCCTGGGCCTGTCCATGGCGGTCGCCACCCAGGTCAACTCGCCGACGTTCAAGGACATCATCACCGTCGTCATCAAGTGGGTGGCCGGACTCGTCGGCCCGATCGCCATCCCGTTCCTGCTGGGCCTGATGGTGCGGTTCCGCCGGTCCGGGCCGACCGCGGCGCTGGTCAGCTGGGCGATGGGCCTGCTCGCGTTCTACCTCGTCAACTACCCGATCAACGACGCGGTGTCCGGCGGCGTGAACCTGGAGTACCAGATCTCGATACCGGTCGCGATCTCGCTCGTCCTCTACATCGTCATCGGCTACATCAAGCCCGAGGACACCCCGGAGCGCGACGCGCTGATCGCGAAGATCAACAACGACGGTCCGGGCGCGGGGAGCGTCTCGCTGCCCGAGCCGGCCGGGGCGGGCGACTCCGTGCTGGGGTCGACCAAGGTCGGCGACTGAACCACCGGTGAGCCGCCGGTCGTCCACCGGCGGGTCACCGGCCGGTGGCCCGTCCACCGCCGCAAGGCCGGCGCCGCCCTCCTTCCTCGGGGCGGCGTCGGCGCGTCAGGGCCGCTGCCGCGGTTCCGGCGGCCGCGCCGCCCGTACGGCGGTTCCGCGGGCGGTCGGGCCGTCGTGCAGGCGGCCATGGGCCATGCGGCCGCGCCCGGCGCTCAGGACGCCGGGTAGCGGTCGAGCCAGGCGGGGCTCGCGCCGGAGGGGCCGTGCAGCGCGGGGGCCTGCGTCATCTCCATCGCGAAGTCGTCGGCCAGTTGCAGGAGCGTCGCCCGCCCCTCCAGTTCGGCGATCCAGGCCGGCGGCAGCGCCGTCTCGCCGTGCTGCACGCCCAGCAGGTTGCCGCAGATCGAACCGGTGGAGTCACTGTCGCCGGAGTGGTTGACGGCCAGCAGCAGGCCGTGCCGCACGTCCTCGGCGACCAGCGCGCAGTACACGCCCATCGCCAGCGCCTCCTCCGCCGTCCAGCCCTCGCCGAGCGCCTCCACCCGCTGCGGCGACGGCAGGCCCTGCCGGACGGCGCCCAGGGCGCTCTGCAGCGCGTCGGTGGTCTCCTGGTGGCCGGGGCGCGCGCCGAGCAGCGCCAGCGCGTGCTGCACCGAGCCGTCCAGTGCCTCCCCGCGGGCCAGGCCGTGCACGATGACGGCGAACGCGCCGGCCGCCAACTGCCCGGTGGGGTGGCCGTGGGTCTGCGCCGCGCACTCCACCGCCAGCTGGAACACCAGTTGCGGCTCCCAGCCGACCAGCAGCCCGAACGGCGCCGAGCGCATCACGGTGCCGCAGCCCTTGGAGCCGGGGTTCTTCGGCGCCTCCAGGGTGCCCATGGTGTCGTCGGCCAGGCCGCTCAGGCACGCGCCGCCGGGCGCTCGCCGCGCGTAGAGCCACTCCTCGCGGGCCAGCCAGCCGCTGTCCTTGCGGCGCTCGTCCGGGCCCCACTCGTTCTGCGTGGCCGCCCAGCGCAGGTACGCGCGGTGCACGTCGGTCGGCGGGTGCCAGGCCCCGGTGTCCCGGCGCACCTGGGCCCTGATCAGGCCCTCCACGGTGAACATGGTCATCTGCGTGTCGTCGGTGATCGCACCGCGCCGCCCGTAGGCGGGCACGTAGTCGGTGACACCGTCAGGACCGTGGGCGGCCTGGACGGCCTCCAGCGACTCGAACTCCACGCCCGCTCCCAGGGCGTCGCCGATCGCGCCGCCGAGCAGGCACCCACGGACGCGGCTGCGGAAGTCCTGCTGCTGCGCCCGTCCCCAGACAGCCGTCAAAGCGGTCTCCTCCGATCATCCCCCGATCCGAATCCGTTCTGGGCCAGCACGATATCCGACGCGGCGCGTGGCGGAAGGGCCTCCTGGAGGCAGGGGGGTCAGGCGGTGCATTGGCTGTGCGTTGTCCGTGAAAGCGCTGATCGCGGCGATGGCGGGCGGAATGCCCCAGGGCCGCGGAGGGGTCCGCGAGGGCCCTCCGCGGACGCCCGGGAGCGGACCGCGGTGCCGCCCGGGGGGGGGGAGGGGACCCGGTCCGGGACGGGGCGGGCCGGGGGGGGGCGGGGCGGGCCGGAGCGTGCGGTCCCGGGCCGTGGCGTGCGGGTGCCGGACCGGGGCGTGCGGCCCCGGCCCGGCACCTGTCCGCGCGCCTGACGCCCAGCGGTCAGGGGGCGGTGGAGAAGACGCCCACGGCGTTGGCGACCGCGCGCTCGGCGCCGCCCGTGGGGTGGTTGCGCACCACCGAGGCCGGGTCGGTGGGGCCGCGGGTGACCAGCGTCGTCGATCCGCCGCCGTCCAGGTTGACCGCGTCGTCGGCACCCAGTTCCCGCATCACCGCGGACAGCTCGGCGATCGTCAGGCCGGCGCCGGACTCCGCGCTGCCGTCCAGGGCCATCAGGTACAGCGTCCGCCCGCCGTCGCCGAAGCCGGCGGCGGTCCGGGTGGCCGCGACCTTGGCGTCCAGCCCGGCCAGCGGCTGCCCGTCCCGCAGGATCGGGAAGCCGCCGACCGCGAACGTGTACGGGACGTGGGTCGCGGTGGGCGCGAGGTGCGCGGTGATCCGCACCCGGTCGCCGACGTGCAGCGTGCGCAGGGTGTCGGCGCCCGCGTCGCGGCCGAGCAGCACGGTGGTGTCCGGGGCGATGGACCCGGATCCGGGCGCGTCCGCCACCGACGCGACCCGGCCGTGCCGCACGGCGACCTCGTAGGTGTCGGTGCTGCAGCCCGCGGCGCGCGAGGTGTCGGAGCCGCACACGGCGCGCCGGCGGGAGACCGTTCCCCAGCCGGCGGTGTAGGCGCCGATGCCGCCCTGCGGCAGGGCGTACTGGTTGTAGCCGCCCAGCTGGTACGTGCCCTGCGCGGTGCGGACCTGGCCCGCGAGGTCCAGCCGGTCCAGACGGGCCCTGCGGTCGACGCCGACGCCCAGGACGTCGTGGGTGGTCTCCCCCGGCGGCATGGCCGGCCCGAAGCGCTGGGCGTCGGGTACGGCGGCCTTGAGATCCCGGCCCGAGCCGATCTCCGGGCCGTCGGAGGAGCCGGTGGGGTCGACGCCGGGGTGCTGGCTCTCGTCGATGTCGAAGAAGTCGCCGTTCACCGCGCCGATCGCGTGCCGGGCGTCGGCGAGCGCGGAGACCTGGCCGCGGGCCCCGACCGCGCCGGGCGTCAGCAGGTCCACCCGCACATGCGGGTCGCGGAGGTCGACGGACAGCAGGTGCCCGTGAACGGTTCCCTGGCCGGCGGCCACCGTGAACTGCCCGTACTGCACGCCCTGGGCGAGCTGCTCGACGTTCTCCAGCGGCAGCCCGCCGTCGGCTGCGGCGCCCGACGCGCCGGCGAGGGTCCCCGCCGCGACGCCCAGCGCGGCCAGTACGGCCGCTCCCCACCGGATCCCGCTCCGCCCGATCCCGCTCCGCCCGGTTCGAACCGCTTCCCGCCGGGTCCCCGTCTCCTGCTCCCGCTTGCCGCTCCGCGTCACATCTCCCCCAAAGGGCGCCGCAACTCACTGGATTCCCAGGGGACTTCACCACCCCGCACGGGCCGCGGCAAGTACGCGGGGGAACACCGCCGTGGCCGTGCGGGAAATTTCCTCCGGGTGGCGGGCAGGACCCGGAAAATTCTGCCGGAAGATTGCCGGGGCTCTCGCGGGCCGCCATTCCCGGACGGGTGCGGTCGGGACCGTGCGACGGTCCCGCACGCGCCGGGTGTGCGGGGCTTGCTCGCACCCCGGGCCCGTACGGTCACGGCCCGCGCGGACGGCCGGTAGGCGCCGCGATCCGCACCGACGCCCCGTACGGACGGTGTTCCACACCGGCCGGTCGGTGCGGTCGGGGCCGTGCGACGGTCCCGCCCGCGCCCCGTGCCCAGGGCCCGTCGCGCCCGGGGCCCGTGCGCGCAACGGCCCGCGCAGCCTGCCGGCGTGCCCCACGATCCGCGCCGACGGTCCCGTACGGACGGGGTTCGCGCCGGGCGGTCGGTACGGTCCGCGACCGTGCGACGGTCCCGCACGC
>Ga0136643_10018057_pt1 | contig 10629 bp, 6 predicted proteins | sample TergutLab28metaG_FD_96883 | JGI IMG/M metagenome (GOLD analysis project Ga0136643, IMG submission 96883) | Labiotermes labralis P1 segment gut microbial communities from Petit-Saut dam, French Guiana - Lab288 P1 (version 3) (version 3) | ecosystem: Host-associated > Arthropoda: Insects >... | reverse complement strand
TGGTCTTCCCGTTGGCCTCTTTGAAATGGGTTTCCAGGAGTGTATTGCTTTGACCATTCTTGTTTATTGCACTCTTTCGATATGACCATACCATCCTAATCTTTTGCACTCTGGCGAAGTTTATTATGTTCTTATATTTTGTTAGTTTATCCAATTCCTGATTAGTTTTTATTCGCCATGATCCATTTTCATAGGTTGGGCCACATATTTTCCTCAAAATTTTACTTCCGAAAACCGTTAGTCTATGGCCAGCTCTGTTCCGCCGTGCGGAATTGCACAGCTACCCTTTTGGTGCTTCTCATTGGTCTTGGGTATGTGGAGATTATTGTGGTATGGAGATCGGGGGCTTCTTGTGGGGGAGCCACAGCCTGCAGCTTGCAGCAGTCCGCACACTGTGGGGCAGACTGCCATCCGGCACCATTTGCACTCGCAGCTTGGAATCTTCGTGTACCTGCTTGTTGTGTTCTGTGTTTTCTGTCTGTTTATTTTGTGTGCCGAATACTTGTAAATTTCGGTTTAACTCTTTATTCACTTTTGCAGTTACTCCATTTATTTTCTGCTCCATTTAATTGCTTTCCTTCTTGTGCCTTTCTTGCGTGTCAAAAACGTCCCGCTGTGGAACAAGCGTGCCACTGTCCATGTATCTGTCAGTCTGTGACCTAGTGTTAGCAGCCATTTGCACTATTGTTATTCTCTCTCTCTTTCTCTCTCCGTGCCGTACGTTATCGGCAGACGTTACAGTAAGAGAATTGATTGCGATGTTCATCAACATGTTCTGGTGCGTTACGGCCGTTCATTGTCTGCAGGCATAATAACAAGCCCCCTAGCTAGATCACAATCAGCTTTCTGTGCCTTTGAAATGCGACACAGCAATGATATCCACTGCTCCGTGATAATAAATGTGACAGTGACCGAGACAGCACATTGGATGGCCGGTTCGAATCACGACACTGTCATGTGCCCGAAGTACTTCAAGGAGAAGGAAGGTTTATTCGGGTACGGCGGGGAGGGAGGGTTCTGGCGAAACGTCGGGCTGTCAGCGAGTTGCATTCAGTGCCCTAACCCCACCGCTGCTCTGAGGAACACCTGAAAGGAGCCGAAAACAGCGACGCGTTCTTATCTCCCTGTTTATTATTCATAATCATCTAATTACGTCCCTTTTGACGCCACATGAACTGAGCAGTTGATAGCGCTCTGTTAAGCCTGGCAAGATTAGTGGTTACTTCGTGTGGCACCAACTTTGACATTCAGTAATCCTACATTCCGCCCACACAGCTGTATTTATGTGTTTTGTGTGGATCTCAGAACAAACAGCGATTATTTCCCTACACAGCATTAACTGACTGGTTTTTATAACGGAGACGGGGTGTGTTTACTGCGCGGTGCGGAGTGTATTGTGAAGTGTAATTCAGGTTAATTTCCTTCCTAAAATATTAAACAGCCAATGAGGAGCTTGTTCGGCTGATTGCGTGGCACCTGTTGATAAGGCTGATGGGCGTGCCTATTGGTTGTGAGCAGGCGAGCAGGTGAACAGGAGAACAGGTGAACAGGTGTCCGTCACGCTACGACCGGTCGACGAGAAGAGAGCGGGCATGAAACGAAATATTGATTCTTGTAACTCGCATTCAGTCTTTCGACTACCTGCCAGTACCTGCAGGGACACATGGCTGTTGAATATTGCAGTCCTGGCAACTGACCACTGACCGGTTACTTGTCTCCGTTAGGCCCGCAGCACAGCAAGAGCTGTACATTTGCCGATGAGATCACTGATTTTTTCCCTCCATTTTTTCGCCATTGTGTTATTTAACTTATGATCCTTGCTCAAAGGAGTCACGGGGTGGCGTAGTTGGTTGGGGCACAGCGCTACAAGCCGGAAGCTCCCGGGTTCGATTCCCGATAGGGTCGTTGGGATTTTTCATTGACGTAATACTTCCAGCCCTGGGGTCGACTCAACCTGTAACATAAATGATTACCAGTCTCCTGAGGGTAAAGCCGACCGGTACGAAGGACTCACCAACTTTCCACCTTCATATGCCCACTGTCTAGAAATTCTGGGTAAGGTCCCTGAAATTTATTTTCCTCTGTGGCATTCTACTGGCAGATGTCGCCTTTGTATTGTGTTTAGTGCAATCACCAGACTGCCTGCCATTGTCTCTTAATCCTATACCGATTGGCCCAAGCGGCATTATTGTGTCTCCCGCTTCACGCTTTTAAGTCTTCCCTGGCTTCATTCCAACTGTAAGAAAAATACCGTATCAGAGTTATATTAAAGCTTGCCCTTTAGCTGAAATGTGTTTCGTATTCACGATGTTTGGCGGTGCATAATGCCGCTCACTGTTATATGTTATAATAAAACATGGCGAGGAAGGCTATATCGCAAGCAGGACCGTCTGTGCGGTGACCTTGAATGTTCACTTGAAGAGCGAAGGTAGCTGCTAACTGCTGTACAGTCAAGGTAAAGGTAACTTGATGACCTGCCATGAAGACATAGTGTGAGTAGAGGTATAGCTGTACTCTTTCTTTTACCTCGGCACTAGATGGGGTGGATAACGCCACGCCCTGACCGATGTATCCCCTGCATAGGAGGCTGGGTGGGCACCTCGGCTGGTCTGGAAGGGTGCGGAGAATTCGCCCTCAACTGGATTCGATACCCGGACGGTCCAGCTGTAGCGAGCCGACATGACGAAAATGTATTCCTCTGGAGATGGAGTATTGTCACTTTCAGAGACGTAGTTCGTATTACATACACCTCAGTTATGACCAATATCGACCGTAAGTTTACTGCCTAACGAACTCAGATCATGCGCTTCGGAGCCGATCTTCCTCGCAGGTACCAACACACGTGTCTTCTGGAGCTGTCCTGTCAAAATCTGGACCGTCATATGCAAACATAAAACCCCCCTGAAATCGTATGATTTTTGTTAATGTTCAAGAATTTAAATTTAGGGTAAGGAAGCGGTACAGTACTGTACAGTCCGCTGTTCGCTTTGCTGAGTTGTTTTAATTATGAATTAGTATAAACTTGGTTCTATGACACTTACTGAAATGTTGCAATTAGAAACTGCGAACACGTGACTGCTGTCCATGTTGCTGCTCCGTAAGCCCCCGCTCTCTGTCCTCTCGTGTCGCTGCTGCCGCCGCCGCCGCTGCCGCCGCCGCACTGACAGCTGACTGCACTTCTGTTTGTTTTGAATATTTAGTAAATTAATTTAAACCATCTCAAAACTCTCAACACATTTGTTCATTCTGCCGTTTCCTTAAGCAAGTAACTCCATGTAGCAGTCATTGAGAAGCTGACAGTTCCTCAGGAGTCAAGAAAATTTCCGCATGTTGTGGAACCCGAAGGTTCATTACCGCATTCACAACAGCCCCCCGCTTGTCCCTATCCTAAACCAGATAAATGTAGTCCACGTCTCCTGCCATCCAATTTTTCTAAGATCCATTTTTAATATTATCCTCCCATCCACCTCAGTATCTTTGGATTGGTCTCTTTCCCTCATCTTAATGCTTCACAACAGATTTACTTTTAAAAGATTTTACCTGCTGTTTTCAACGTTTGGTTCTTGCAGCAGCACGTATGCAATAATATGTGTGCCGCACTCTACAGTTAGAGTACAGAAATGAAATTTACAAGAATATTAAGCCTGCGTAAAGGTGATGGCGTCTTCACACAAATATCAATTTAATACAGTAGGAGCCGCGTTGGCTCCGTCGGTACAGCGACTGATGCGCGATAAATAATCGAGGAAACTCGGATCAACTTCCGGCAGGGTCAAGATATGTTTTCTTTCGCCAGAACTTCCCTGTCGGCTGTGGAGGTTACTGAACCGTCAATTAACTGGGTACCGAGAGCTCTCTGTCCGAGGATAAGGCGGCCGCAGCCTGAAATCGACATCTCACTTCCATCTTTTGCCGAGGTTAAGAATGACAATGTACTGTCTACTCCCCTCGTATGCCTTAGTGTCAACCTTTACCTCACCTGACCCTCTTTTCCCCATTTCCGGCCGTCAGATACACACACGTCCATTTACTGTAGTGATGCTTGTCAGAAACTTACTGTGTAAAGTTTCGTAAATTGCAATATTCCAAATGTGTCCTAAATAATTCCGTACTGCGGTTTTATTATGTATGATACCGTGCAGCCTGGTATGTGTGTACCAATGTTTCGGAGGAACATACTGATTCCATGTTCAGGGTGTGAGATAGTACATTCCCCAGCACGTCACAGTATCAATCTTCGACTCCTTACAGACGCCTAACAATTATGCGCCATTTAGTATGTTTCCAAGTCCAAGATTCTCCTGTCTGTGGCGATTTCAAGCGTTTGTGTTCATCGCAAAACTAAAACTGCACCAACTTATCGTGATGATTTCTAATACTAAATTGGCAAAATTGGTGCACTTCATTGCAAACAACTGCAGTTTATTTTTTTGCTTCAAAGCCAGTGTTCGCGTAGCTGTATGTCGCATTAAACTAGTTGCTTGAAACCAATTTCTTCGGTGTGCGTGTCGCCTGTGGCGCTCGGACGGGGGAGGCAGTGCGTAGTTAAAATAGTGAAAGTTTGTTTTGCCGGGGTGTTTGGATGGTCTGCAGCCGATCAATACGGTGGCGGCAGCAGCAGCAGCAGCACATTGCCGGGGACACCCCAACTCCTCTTGAGCGAACTTTGCTCCTAGGTAAGAAGGGTCGCTGCGCTGTGGTCGTGCTGTTATTAGGACAAGCTGCATCGCGCTGCGCTGTCTTCGTTTCCTCGCGGTGCACGTGATTGGGCTTCTGCTGTTCGGTGCAGTTGTTACTGCCAGCTGAGGGGTTGTCAGTTGTAGTAACCTCAGAGACTCGCACGACCGGCGACACGTGAACGGTCAGAAGGAGGACGGCGTTGAGGAGGGATTAGTGACCTTGCAGTAACGGATGTAAATTCGTGTGTTTTGATTTTTTCCGTACTTTTTCTTAGTAGATTTCCTTAATTTCTTCCTGCATTCTGACCTTGCAAGCCTCAGCTGTCCTCGTCTCACGCATTCTGTAAGGTCATACTGCAGTCCGCGGGTCCTTTAGGCTTGTAATTCATGAATCTTCGTATTTTCTAGGAGAGCGCCACGTGGCGGTTTTGTGGTTCCCACAGTAGCACTGATGGACATATTATGCCGTATTGATTGATAAATACCGATGTCTAGAAAAACCTCGCTGCATATATCTACAGAGTTCAAGACGTTCATGGATCCTTAATATGAGACATGCGATCGCCGAGATGTCGGTAACTCGCTAGCATTTAGCGTGTACCGCTTCGTTTCCACAAACCGTTCCGAATTGTGTTAACCTTCTCATTTTCCGCTAATGAATGTGTACACTTGATTGTACGCCAATGATCCTGTAACAGTCGACTCGTATTAGGGCGGTATTCTTTTGCCCGATTATTACAGCGAACTCCGGAGCAGTGCTGTAGAGAAGGTGTTCCAGCCATTTGAAGGTACTGTCCCGCGCAGCAACAGGCGCTGTCTACATTATGCCTGTTCCGACCTCCTCTGCGTTCTCCGTACAACGCATGGCGCAACTCTGAATTCCGTTAGAAAATAATCAGTGCTGTAGGATGTTCACATCTGCCAGCTTCTGCTTGAGATAGTTGCGTTATGCTGTGTGGCAATGTTTTGCTTTTAAAAACTGAGACAGTTCGTATTGATTCGGTGACAGCTAGCTTGGACCGACGTCGTCGTGGATCAGTAATCCGGCCGGCAATTTATTATTTGCCGCAAGTGTTGATGCAAGAGCAGAGCAAGGCAGAATCGCTGTGTGGCACTGCGTCTGAACAGCTTCAGTCAACTCTGGTAACAGTTAAACAGTAAAGTTGTGGCTGTGCACGCAATGAAGGCGTATGGGGGAAGTAGAGTTATAGCTCCACTCATTCTTAACCTTGTTACTGTAGGAAGGTCAGCGTTCAGTTTCACGCCCGGCCGCTTTACCCTGTGGAAGCATTCGTCGGTGCCCATTGAGTACGAGGCCCGTGGGCCCTACGGGAGTTTTGGACGATTTGGAGAGGGTAAATATCGTTGCCTGTGTCGTGACTCAAACCCGGCTTGTTGCAGCCCGTGGCCTAGTCACTGTAGTTCTTTCTGTCTTTATTTATTGATGAGCTGTGTCTGCCACAGACAGACAGACGGGCGGACAGACTCACAGAATTTCCCCCTATCTTACACATGTTCCGAAGCATTGTGCTACAGACACGCACAGTAATCGGGGTGAAAGAAGGAGTTAGACGAACACGTACAAGTCTCGAAATCGTTTTTAGAAATCTTAGTTTTAGTTTTTGATAATTGGATGATGGCACAAAATGGCATAAAAATTCTGAATTCCAAAAATATTATTAAATTGAAAACATCATTGACTAGAGGAAATCAAATTTCAAGGGAGGGTTGCGGTGAAGGGACGTCATTACTAGGGCGACATGCAGCTGAGTGATGAGCAGCATCTGTTGCAGTATTGCAGCCGTACGGATTGTTACAGAAGTGAAATTTTCGGGGCTGTAACAAACAGACGTGGAGAAAGTGGAGCATGATAAGACGCGAGGCGCCGCTGCCGTCCGTGTGGTGGGATTCTGAGATGCTCCAAAAACCCTCTCGATTTCTATGCTGTAAAATAGGAAAGCGCTGTACGCTGTTTGTCTTCGCTGCAGTCCGCAGTGAGCTTCGTGTTGATTGAGCACCTTTCGAAATTCCAAAGCAGAAGTCCTGTCCAAAACACCGCGTAAATCGCGGATATATGCAACCTTGCGGTGTCACAGCTGTCCGTAGTATTTTGGTGTGCTTATTCTGTAATTTTGTGATTCTAACAAACGCGTGTCTGTGTGTCACAATGGAACCGGGATGCACCAAAGCCGGGCGACATCTCCGGGGTCACTATATGTTATACTCTGGCGCCTAATCTCTGTGGGTCACCGGTAGGGAACTGGCTTCGACTCGCCCTTCTGGCGCCTAGAACTTTGAGTTGGCGCCGGAATTGTGGACAGTCTGTGCACCGCTTGCACTGGCGATGTAAATTGTGTGTTCGATTGGACATGGGAAACTTTTTTTAGCATCATAGAACTATTAACTTCGCGCTCACACACACACGCACGCATACTCTCTCACACACACACACACACACACACACGCTGATCATGCGTTCGTATCGTGCGTCGTGTTACGCGTTTTATTTGTTAACATCAAAGTTGTGTTAGACCCAAACGTGTCATACAAGCCGACAAATAAAATGGACACAAAACGTTAGTTTCAAGCAATGTTGTGTTCAAGAAATGGCGATGTTAACCTTCAGCTAAGAAGTTACATCTGGCTTCTGTGTACATTCTTCAAACAGAGAAGAATAGAGGCAAAACAGTAGTTTGGGGCGCAAAGATTTAAAATAGGAATTTAATGTGTATGAAAAGTACATATGTCATGCATACTGTACGTGTTATATGTTATGTTATTTTATCTTTTATATACTTTCAAAGCACATTGTCTCTTGTCGTCTCGCTGAGCACTGCAGCTGCCACAGAGTATGCGGGAGAATGCAGGCTTTCAATGCGATAAGGCAGCCGTGCTCGGTGACAAGATAAAGTAACGTCCTGTATCACATGCAAGGCAAAGTTGTATTTATTTTTTATTGCTGGGGGCGCATTTTAGTGTATTACCTCAGGTGCAGGAAATTTTATTTGCAGCTCGGGAAAAGTAAGATATTTTGGAGTGACTGCAAGTGATACGTAGCTGAGGCTAAATTAAAGTGCCTATGGACATCGTCCTGAGGTACTGAGGACAAATACGAAAAATCTGTCCGGATGGACTTCAATCCAGAATCGCCCGAATACCAAGACGCTTGCTACTTCTGTCCATTATAACTTGAGGTCGGCTCACCAAGCAACAACACCACGTTCGGCCCCAGTGGAATTCTCTGTCGGTACCTGCTAAATTATTTACAATTTTCAACCCATTCACAACTGAAGCTTCCAGTTTCCTGAGGGTTTTCATTGCCCCATTGGGAAGCCGTTTTTTCTCTGGTAATGAAAACCACTAACCCCTGGCACTTTGAAAGCCCCCCCCCCTCCATTTATCTGGGAGCGCTAACCTCCGACCCAAGTCGCACAACCCCCACTTACCCTCTAACCTAGTCATGCGTCCATTTGACCTTGTGGTGTTCGATTTATAGAGGATGGGTCGTATCAAGTGCAGGAGGGGTGTTGGGGAGAATGAAAAGCGGTTTGATGTTGGGGTTTTGCAGAGCTTACAGCTGTATTTAGAACTGGACCAGGGATAGCTCAGTTGGTATAATGACTGGATAAGCGACGAATCTCGGTTCGTTAACCGGCAGGAAAAATAAATTTCTTACAGCCTGGCTGTGGGGTCAACCCGGCCTACTTATGGGTGACTACCGAGTGCTACTGCCCCGGCGGTAAGGCGGCCGGGGCTTGAGGCTGACCTGCCGCCTCCATCCAGCGCAATACAGCTATTTCGTCACCCCCTTATTCCTTTGTGGCTTACACAGGAACACCTTTACATGTATGCAGTTCACTGAATGTAGCAGGTCCACTCTGACCTCTGAACTTTCTGTTGTCAGTTCGCATAGTTCTGCTCAGTTACTCCACAGTTTATCGACAGATACGCTCCGTCCACTGTTTTTCTTCCCCAGCCTTTCCAGTCCATTCAAAATTATTTTTCTTTCTCCAGTTCGCAGGCAGAATACTGCAGTATTGCCTGTTGTTGTATATGGGTGTGAAACTTGGTCTCTCTCACACTGAGGGAGGAATGTGGACTGAGAGTGTACGAGAATATGGTGCTGAGGAGAATGTTTGGGCCTGAGAGGGACGAGGTGACAGGATACTGGAGAAGACGGCGTAATAAGGACCTTCATGATCTGTACTTTTTTCGAACATTTAACGGTGACGGGTGACCGGATTGAATAAGGTGCAGTGGGTGGGGCTTGTCACGTGCATTTGTGAGAAGGGAGTGATTTCGGGGTCTTACTGGAGAAACTGAAGGAAAATGGCTACTTGAAATACCTAAGGGCAGATGAGAGAATAATGTGAAATTAGATCTTAGAAAGGTTGGAGACCCGTGGACTAGGTTCTTCGGGCTGAGAACAGGCTAAAGTTAAGGGCTTTTGTGAAAGAGGCAATGAACCCAGTTCCCTTGATAGTTAAGGCGCTGTAGCTTCTCAAGACGACTTTTTTCCCTGCAGTTGGTTAGTTATTCAGTTACTTAGTTGGACATTGATTTAGTTACACAAAGGCACATGACCAAGTTCACCGCACAGTCAGTACTCGGTACGGTACCTGTGTGACGAAACACCTGCAGGATTAGTTCAGCGATTGGAGTGCCACAGAATGTGAGTGAGCTTGGCGATCAGTACAAATTACTTAGACCCCTACTAATGAAATCCCCGTAATGGCTTTAGGAAACGCTTCGGACTCGCATTGGTTCTTTGTGTATCGCGTTTCTGTGGAATACGAGTTATGCAGCCCGCAGGTTTATCGATATGCAATTACATCTGTTGTCCCCGCTGAGATCGTTGTAATGTGCTGCACGAACTGAGTATGTATGTCTGTATGTATGTATAATTGATTTTGCTTAAAATTCGTTTAATGAATACTAATAGAAAATTTGTAACAACAACCCACTGTTTCTGCAGATCCTTCGGAACAACAACACCCTGCAGTCTCTCTAGTAACATCATCACCCATCCGCAACAGACGGACGCGATATGTCAGTGCGGTCAGGTCCTCATTAAAACGTCCCATAATTCCACTCCTTTCATGCGTAAAATTTCCACAAACGTATGACGAAACAAACCAGTGTTGATCTCAGTAATTGCAACAGGTGGCACCGGAATAAACTGAACAAACTTCTTGGTTTGTGAAATATGTGTACAGGGTGATTACAAAGTAAATACTTAATATTAAATAACTATAGTTTTACCAAAGCTTACTGCTGTATTGCGCTACATATTACACCATTTTAAAGCACATACTATCTGGAGTGCAGAACGTTTGCAAAGATCTGGAACACAACACATTCCCTTTGCTGTGGGCAAAGAAGTCATCACGAGTCATTTGAGACAGAAGCACCCGAACAGGTGGAAGGCTGGTAAAGGTTACCGCCAGTCCAAGACCCTGATGAGAACAAACGAGCTTCAGGCAATGAGTTGACCAAAGCTTAGATCGGCTGTGTGACTTAACAGGCCACACAGCCCTTACAGCAGGACTCACACAGCGGCAGGATTACCATCGGTGTAGGTTCTAAACAGAAGATACTGTACATATTGATTACCATCTGTGTAGGGACTAAACAGAAGATAGTGTACATGTGTATTGTATCTCACCGTCCGACATCGGCAAGCAAAAGATACAAAATCCTGTGCCGTATGTTCCTGAAACCCAAGGATTCAGAAAACAAGAGGGCGAATGGCCTTATTATAGCCCAGTAGCTGATACAAGGCTTGGTGTAATTCCTTTTACTACCACTACACCACCACCACCACCACCACCACCACTACTACTACTACTACTACTACTACTACCACCCCCACCACCACTACTGCCACCTCCACCACTTACTACCACCACCACTATTACTACTACTACCACCACTACTACTACTATTACCA
>Ga0136643_10018055_pt1 | contig 10630 bp, 3 predicted proteins | sample TergutLab28metaG_FD_96883 | JGI IMG/M metagenome (GOLD analysis project Ga0136643, IMG submission 96883) | Labiotermes labralis P1 segment gut microbial communities from Petit-Saut dam, French Guiana - Lab288 P1 (version 3) (version 3) | ecosystem: Host-associated > Arthropoda: Insects >... | reverse complement strand
TGTACTCTCTATGTATTGTGTGTATTGTTTGTTGTAAATGTGTCGTGTGATGCTGCCACCGGGTGTCAACCCAATTGCGGTTAAATAAATATCATATCATATCAAATACAGGTACTAAATATTTTAAATATGGTATACGCTTTCCGTTTTTTTCTCTTCAAAATGCAGTTTGTTTCATAATTCTAACATATTTGGTTCCTGTATTATTCACATTTTACATACAGAGTGTGCTAAAATAAAAAAAATAATTCCGGGGCCAAAGGTTAAATAACGAATATCAGAAAGAGGGCCCACAGTCTACAGAATTAATATCCTATACAGACGTCTTAAAATGCACTCTGATTAGAACACAATAGGACATAAATCTTGTCTTTATAAGTAAACTATTTTCTTATGCTCTATATGAGTTCGCAGCGAGGGTTTTCTATGCTTATAACGTAAGAAATAACCCTGGATCAGTTTAGAAAGTCCAAATAAGGAGTGGCATTCCTGTAAGTATTGAAATCGTCAAGCCAAAGCTTTTTCCTTCCTTTGGTATAACTTGTCGAGTCGGGCTCTTACTTAAAAAAAAGGAGGCTGACTGATGGTGTTAAAGAAAAGGAAGTTTATGAGAATGTTATATGTGAGAAAGAAAAAGCGACAGGAAAACGCGAAAAATACACAGTGCTGAATTACATATGTGCAGTAAACTATTTCGGCAAGATTCAGACTCTTCGCAGTTAAACCTGCCGGAATGTGCACCTAGGGCAAAAAGCCATCACGAAAAATGCCGTACCACAGAACAGACTCTTTCAATTCAACGGCCGTAAGATGAAGTTAAAAGCCTAGGTACTAAATGGTCTATACGGCGAATTAAAATACACTCAAATAAAAGCGGCTACTCAAAATTTAGGACAAGTTTCGAGTACCTTCCAGGTACTTCGGTGTAACGGAAAGATACCTTAAATGCACTTTGTTTTGAAAGAATGTCCGTAATGGAACTGAGGCTACAAGCTAACGGCCTGTGGCAAGGCCGGTTCAGCTACCTGTAATATGCAGACTGTTCACTGTCTGTCACAGACATGCGTGAGCAACACTTTTTAATCTTAGTCTTCACGATAACATTAACATGCTGCCAAAGTGCGTAAGGTCCAACAGTCATTATCTTTCAAAACTTACAATCAAATATCGCTTGAACAGGGTTTCATAATGATAGTGTCATATTCACACATGAAGGCACGTCAGTGTCCAGTCACAAGAAATTCAACATTTTACATCTCAAACACTACAAATAATCCTGATGGCCGACAATGTATGTGGGATTTCAATCAAACAAGACACAAAACAGCCACTCTGCCTAGGCGCAGTGAAGATTCTAAACAAGAAAAGCACATAAAACATGTGAATAATTAACTAAATAATTAAAAGTTCTAGTTCTAGATAAGTTCTAGATCAGTGATATCTAACTGGATAGAAAATCGAATGAAACAAGAGTTAAGTCTGACTATCCGGTGCGTTAAAACAGATTTAAGTCGCTCACCCAATTTGGTTTGTGTTACTCACGGGCATAAAGATGTAGTACAAATGAAATAGATGCCTTCACTTTATTTTCAAAATATATTGACAAATCCTGGTGGCACCGAGGGCCTTAAATCTTTCTTGAGCAAGACACTTCTAACAAACTCCACGCAGCAGATTCCGTCTTGAGGTCTGTCCTCGCCCATCCGAAACAGAACCTATTCCTTGCGTCACACGATAACCCATTTTAATATAATTCTTACATGTATGAATATATCTCCCAGGCAGTCTCTTTCCTTCGAGCTTTCCCAACTATTTTGTAAGCTCTTCTCATCCCTCCCATGTGTTTCATGCTAGGCCCCTCTAATCGCCCTTGTCTTCCCTATTTCAGTACAGTTTGTTGAACACTGCAAACTGTTTATATCGTCCTGCTAAGCACCGAAACACGTGTGACACTAATCCTCCTCCTACAAAGCACCTAGCCTATTAAGAACAAGTGATGGTCATTCGAGCCACGGCCGTCCAAACTTTTAAAGAAAGTTTAGTAATAAACAGGATAACTGATGGTGTACAGCCCAACTGTCGGTGTGGTTGCTACGATTAGATGGAGAAATCTAACAGTCGTTAAAACAATCTGACTACAGTAGTTCTGCAACAAAGAGGTGTAGCAAATCTGCTTCACCACAGTGATGTTGAACATGTATGTATGTATTTATGTGTGTATGTATATATGTATGTATGTATGTATGCCCGACTAAACTGGGCTATCTGCTCCTCCAAACGTGTCTACAAATGAAGTAGGTGCCCATTTGTTCTCACGCCTGCAAAAAAAAAATCTTCAAAATAAGACTTCCTCAAATTTTTCGTTCATTTTTACCTTGTACTGTATCCAGATTTGACTGTAAATTTTAAAATAAATTTAGCCAAATAAACCTGGAATATGCCATATATATTTTGACGTGGAATATGGTACCTTTTGTAGAAAAACATTACATACACATATATACCCTTCTTTCGCTGTATTATTTATTCTTCAATTCCTCCGTTTTTCACACAGTGTGATACACATTGCAGTTCCTTTATCGAATCAAAATAATTCAAACTAAACAAACCGATTTGTGGTCTCTCAGTCTTCATATGTTAAAATTTAAAAAAAATTTCAGTGCGCATTTTCTACACGCTGCTTTAGCACACAAAAAAAACAGAATTCAATAAACGTTACGTCTGTGCACGTGCAGATGTGAAACACCGCTTGGAGATAAACTTCAGTAAAGATTTAATCAGCTTCGGAGTTGCCAATAAGGACCCAGATTTTCGCCATCGGGTTTTTTAAAGAATTACTAACAAATTTTGTGCCCATAAAGCTTTAATTTTAAAATAACTTTCGATAGAAATCCTGGAATTTAACTTGTCTCTACATTTTTACAAAAAACGAATGCAATTCGGCTGACTTACCTGAGGCTGAAAATAAGTTCCCACGTCTATTATTGACCGATCTGGGACAGAGTTCGATTTCACATCAACATATCGAACGACAGCACTGTAATATCCTTTTCCCGGCGAAACGTATTTACTTAACAGCCAGGAACATCTTTTCACAGCATCACTCAAATTTAGGCAGATGTGTACTTGAACTACATTATTAGTTTCAGATCTTCAGTAATCGACGTATGACATCCAGGTGGTCTTAAGAAAGGTTAAAATTCCGAGTTAAAACTTTCGCCATTACCTGGATTGCAATCAGAATGCCGCACACACAACTGAAACCGTACAGTTTGTTACAAATTTAGTGCTTCCATTATTAGAAATAACCTGTAAGAAAACCGTAGGCGATATATTATACTCGAATGTAAATAATTATTTCACATTTAAAAACAGGTTAATGGTATACAAAATATCCTACACAGCAGACGTACACAAATTTTCGTAAAATCTAGGAACCACTTCCAAATTTCAGGCGCCAAAGGGTGAAAACCCACAGTTCTGGAATAACATGTGAATCTCCCTTTCACCTGGTGCTTTCCGTTAGGTGCATGTAAAATGAAACGTTTTGGTATGTAAGGACAGGCTGGAATATTTATGATGAAAATAAACGTAAGACGTGCCACAGTACACGGTTTAGTCTCCCGAAATCTGTGAAACTTTGCTATATGTAACTGTATTACCACATCTTTCAGGCAATCAGTGGATGTGACCCTCGGTCTCCAGCTATGAACAGCCGTACTGGAACTAGATAATCCTTGCATATCGACCTGCAACAAATGGAGGTACTTCGTGTTGAAAACGCGCAAACAGAGAATCCTCAGTCTGCACGTCTTCCTACGTGTATACGTATATATATGCCTACTTGGATTTAGACATTAAAATCACCCCGAAACTACGAGACACAATCTTGAATATATATGTGCCCCACAGCCGACGCAGGTACATTTCAGATAAAGTTCTTGTTACAATTTTTGTCCCTCGGCCTCCGACTATGAACCCCCATACTACGCTATGGAAGTCGGATGAGTGAGGTTACAAACCATTTTTGGGAACTCCCATACTGTAGTAAATAAATGTGTAGTGGCTATTATGTGATAAGACTGTAGTAAATAAATGTGTAGTGGCTATTATGTGATAAGACCCGACTATTTTTACACGTGTCATTATTTTCTTCACAGTCGTAACGAAATTATGAAAAATAATTCAGCAGAAAGAGACTTCCTTATTCCCTTCTATACAGTTTACCTAAATGTCCTGCTCCTTCAAACATCTCTTCACTGTTCTTTCCACTTATTTGTCTTAGACCTGAGATTTCCTTCTGTTGTTTTATCGCGGTAGAAATATCTTGCAAGACGCACTAATGGCATCGATAGAGCAACAGTGAAACTGGTTGACAAATATGACGCTAACTTCTAGGGACAACTGCTAGAAAATTTCATCCCATGAGGACAACACAGGAAACAATCTGTCGTACAACGACTGTATAAAGCCATCTATTCAATCAGTAGCATAGCTTCCAGATATGCTTAAATATGTATGTTTAGTATGCTTTGTACAGTTTATTACTGTCCCTTCAAAAGTACATGTTCTAGCCCAACACAGTAATTTGAAATACTGTATATACAGACCACTTGAACCTTAAAAGAGTGTTCTAGTATTTGATTGGTTAAACGTCCACTACGGTTAATTACCTGCAAATTATAAATCCATTCCACTGAAAAGTAACTCAATCTAGTAATTTTGTAACTAGTAATTAAATGAGAACTTATTTTTATGCTTGATAAATAACAGGAAGTGTTATTTTGCTTCCCTTAAATGTGCTCTCTTTTCTTCCTTATTTGCATTTTATTTTTTAGAAAATTAATGTAAAGGGAACAAGATTCCAGTTTTCTTTGGACAGGTAATTGATCTCGCTATCTCTCTGTTAACCTTTAGCCTACTAAAGTAGAGAATATGGTGAGCTCCTAGTAATGATATTTGTGTACTATTTGGTGACCTAAGTCGGGCAACATTGATAGCCCTCTCTTTTTATTGTCTGCACAATGTCTGAACACTGAATAAATCATGAAAGGGGTCCTGTGTCATATTTAGTAAGGTTCTTCGAAAAGCATGCGCAAAATTTAAATACCCCACAGGATAATTCTGCGAGCTGGGACTTACAGCTGGGCTTTAACTCAACCTTCAAAGGGTTAAACTAACAGAAAAGACAAATTCCAACATCTGGTATTTCCCTTACCTATTTGTATAAGAAGGAACGTGAGCACATAATAAACTTATGGCGAAACAGCCTAGTCGAGGCAAAGTAACGAAGATAATGTTATACATAATCATCCTTTACCACGTAAAGTAATGTAATTGTAGGGCTTCACCTTTACGTCTTGTCCGTGTAACCGTCTTTTGTCGTATAATTTTTCTTATCGAAGGTAAGTACACTTGCTGAAATGACTGTCGCGTAAATTGTGTTCAGTAGTTGCGGTTATAATAAAAAAACAACGGGCACTTAATATAAAGTATGAACAGTGAAAGAAATAGAATATCGCAGGGTAATAAATGTGGCCGACGTTGAGAGAAATAAGGCAATACGAACATTATCTTGAACTTGTACAGCACCTGCCTTGCCGTGTGTATTTGCTTCAGCCAAGGTGACAACGAATTAATTGTTCAAAGTTTTTAGCTTTAAAATTCCTCATTTGTGCCAAAAATACTTCGAGATTTAAATTTTAGTATTAACATTTGAACACGTTGTGCTTTATGGCCCGCAGACAATGATGTAAAATACCTTGTGGTGTTATATACGTGCTGCATAGCAAAGACACAAACCACCTAAAGCTCCTGTTGGAAAACTCTCGTATTTCAATCCCACGACTCACGGTTAAAAATACTTGTCAACGAACTACCCATTTATTTTGACAGAATTTGATAGCTGTGCTACCCGTCATATCCCGATGGTAACTATATGTACCACTTTCGGCGACATTAAGAAATTATGCACTGTACCACACAGTATAATCACGTATTTTTACATTATTCTCACGGCAAATACCGCATAATTCCCTGCACATAACTAACTGATTGTTCCTTATTATGGACAGGTTTGTTCTCTGTCAGTTAGGAAATTAATTTGTACATATGATTCAAAGAAAAATAGTCTTCAAAATGTTGAACTGTTCTTGTCTACTGGCTGGCTTAATGACTCGACTGTGTTAATATTATACCTTAAATTTCACACTAAAACAGGCCAGGAAGGCCCAGAGGAGGAGTGGAGGTATAGCTGTACTCTTTCTTAAACCTCGTCGCTAGATGAAGGTGGGTGTTCAATGCCTCACCCCAACCACTTTACCCCCAGGAAAGAGACCAGATATCCATAGTACAGAATTCTCTGTGGGCCCCAAGTCCGGTCTGGACAGGTGCGGAAAATCTCGCCCATGGATTCGATCCCCGAACCGTCCAGCCCGTATCAAGTCGTTATTTCAACTGCGCTATCCCAGCCACCTGCTGATGTTATATCAGTATCAAGTTCAGTGTTTATTAATGAAGAGCAATTTACGCAGTGGTCACATCCACTGTCCACCAAATATGTAAAACTACTGCCGCTAAATCTACTCGCGAACTCTTCTACGTCCTTCTTCTGATTCTCGTGCTGTTACGTAAAAGCAGAACATAAAATTTCATCTGAAGCCCATCAACAGTATATAACAACGTACGTACGACATCTCTGGGTCACTTACTGCAGTGAAAGGCAACTAGAGTCATAAGCGATAAAAACTAAAATGTATGTAGATATACAGCTGAGCACAGTTGACTTAGCCTTTGGGTGGATGAAAACGTTTCAAGGAGAAAGTGGTCACTTCATAGGGAGTTTGCATTGAACTTGACTTTTGCTCCAATGGCGGATATGGAATCTAAGCTAAATTACGCTGTTTACTTACCAAAGTCTCTCTCATTATATTCAAGGGAAAATTCCGACAATCAGTGACATCTAACGTCCTTCGTAAGTAGTGTATCTTAGTATAAAATATCAGGGTTCCTTGGATTACAGTTTTGCATACACTGTCTAAAATAGGCAGGGCTGATCTTAAATGTGTCTATAATTACCGTACAGGGTCTCTGGACTTTCAACATAGTATTTTATTCGGTAAAGAAGTACAATAACGCAAAAATCCAAAGCATTGTCAAAAACCTTTCCAACTTAAATTAATATAGTTACAATATACTAGAATGTTAGAATTGGGTTTTAATCACAATCTCGAAAACCCCGTACAATAATTTATTGAAGATCTTATTAGTTAGAGTAAACTTTAAATTTCACCTTTGCAGCTTGAAAACAATCCTTGTTCACTGTAAATGACACACTGATCACAATGCGGGTACGTGATGACGGCCTTACATAGTCATGGATATGACGTTACACGTTTTAGTAGCTACGGAGGAAGGTAATGGAGCGCAATGCACATATCTTCCAAAGCGTTACTCTTCATTTCGAATACCCTATTACATTTACAGTACATTTCTTGCAGAGGAATGTTAGTTGCTACGAAGTTAATCACGCAAATTAGAAAGCGCTTCTTCTTGCATTTTCTTGAAGAAGAAGTTTTTTTAAGAAGTTTCAGTTCCTAAAAGAGCCAGTCGCCTCTACAAAGTCGATACGTCTGACCTGAGCTTCACAGAGGCCTAATCTTTCGGCCACAGACGAACGATACAGACCTAAATTAAACAGGGTAGGTAATTTTGAGTTTAAAACAACCCAAACAAAGTTTATCAAATAGAGTTCAGTAGCTTTGCTGATGGAATCAGCAGACAGAAATATGGATACCATCTTCTACACACGCCACGCGTTCATTTGTGTACTTTCTCAACACAACGTGCACGTCGCTGAATGTTGCACATTTCGGTAATGCGAAATTATTCTAACTGCAAGAGCGCCTGAGGATTATTGAAGACATATGCAAGATATAGTACAGCAAAGTTTCAAAACGAACTCCAAGAAACGGTAGTCTGAACATTTCATTTTAAGAGCAAATTCCCTTCCTCAAGCAACCAAATGAAGGTGCATATTCCATTCATTATAAATATGCCGTTTTTTTACAAGAATCCACATTTACTCAACGCGTTCTTGCTTGTACTTAATTCATTCGTTTACAAAAACATACAAATTAAGTAACGCGCTGAAATAAGAGTGTTCCACTTGCGCTGCTCCAAATAAGGCAGAATCAGAACAAGCCTCTGTTAATGATGTAACAGCCTCCGTCTCCTAAGAAGGGAATCCAAAATATTCCAGCCTCCTTTTTCACTTATGCTCATTAAATTATCTCCAGAAATTATTTTGTAACTGTCTGTTGCATGGAATGCGTAGATAAACAATATATTAAATGTAAACATCTTATGTTTTGCCATATTTCTATGTTAACGAATTATAACGTAAGTTTCCTCAATGAAGAACAGGTAAACTATGGGGACAACATTCTTTCCTTTTTGTCTGTCGTTTTGAATACCTAAACGACCTGGCCGAGTTTACAAAACTTGTAACAAATCCAAACTTTCTCTCTTTACTATTACACACACAGTAATAATAAATTGCATACGTAAGAATCTCAGAAGGCAGGAGAATACCGCTAATCAACAGTCCTGAAATTAGATATGCTAGCGGAACTTCGAAAATATGAGTAAGACACTTCTAGGGAGATAATTTTCTCAGAATGCGAAGGTGGTCGTAAGTTGGCGGTAAAACAACTGCATCTTACTTCCAGCCTTTATCCATAACAACTGACATACTGGACGTATAAATAATAGTAATAATAATAATAATAATAATAATGGGTAATAATGGGCATGAAGCCTCAAACTCAAGAAACTTGAGCTTCAATAAGAAAATGGAATAAAATACAGGAAAAGTACAATGGGTTAAGTTTACATACGTCGGCAAAGATACAAGAGCCATCACAAAGTTATTCAAGAACGCCTATGTTAAAGTCGCGATTTCTACTAGCAACACTATAGAAAAACTTCTGGCGACAAGACACCATCGTACTAAATATAAATACGAAAACTGTGGAATCTACCAAATAACATGCCCCACATGTAACATGAAATATATTGGACAAAGAGGAAGACCTTTCAAAGTCCGTTTCCAAGAACATTTCCGCGATTTAAAATATGGTAGCGGAAAGTCTAGATTCGCCCAACACCTACCAACACCTACTGGCAAACGGGCATTCCATCGGCCCAATGGAGAGCATTATGGAGACTGTCCACGTAACAAGTAAAGGCCGGATGTTGGATACACTGGAAAGATTTTACATTTTCCGTGAAACCAAACTAAATAACCAGATCAAAGATAGAATATTTCATATAAGTACTATAATTCAATTTATGCCTAATTAAGGTACAATGTAAGATCAGCAAGACGTCAAGGCAAGTGAACGGCAAGGGTGCAACGTGAAACAGACCCAGCAACTTGAAAAATTTAGAAAATATGTGACCAATAGAATGAAGAGAGTGGATTTCGAATTACGAAATATACCCAGGTCTTTGATATGCTCACTGCAGATAATCTAGAAATCACATACTTTATCAGTCTTTTAGTTTGTCATGAGAAAGTAAAAATTCCACTTTTATTAAATGTTGATTTGCATGAAATAAACATTGTTCCAGCCTCGTATTGAAACTGGCATTGTCATTAGGGTAATGGAAGACACGAATAATTTTGATGTCATTAGCGAGAATATGAAGATTGATTGCTGGGACTATAGAGACCACGCAGCAGTATTATATCAGACTCAATTCTTTATCTCAGTAATTAACCAACTTGATGCACAAAATTTTTGTTTTACAATAAGTTTATTTCATGCCCCTACATGTTTCGAGCGCATGTGTTCGAAACATGTAGATACATGAAATAACTTCTTGTAAAACAAAAATTATGTGCATCAAGTTGGTTAATTACTGAGTTAAATATACTGAGATACACGGTCAGCAAAACGTCAAAAAAAAAAAAGACTCATTTCTGTTCACGGGTTATTAAATTTACGGTTACTTTTAAATATGGCTGTTCTTGCAGGCACACTCGTGTCACTCAACCGTGTTACAACCGCGTTATAGTCACTCTGTACGTAACGATAGACCCATAATTTAAACCAGTGCTTCCCAAGGTGTGCTCCGAAGACCCTAAGGGATCCGCGACCAGGGAATCCGTGAACACATTCCTGTAATGGCTACTTTGAAGTTCGCTTATTTCTTTAAATAAAGAATAATAATTTTTTAAATAAAATCATGGAAATTCCTTAATACGCGATATGTATATTTCGTACTGCCGTTAGAATGTATATTTAAGGAACACCTTGTAACCACGTAGTGAGCAACAACAATTTTAATTAAGGTCCAATCACGCAATGCATTGTCACTTATGCTACTGCTATGTATTCGTAGGTATCTAGAATAAGTTCTCATTATTATTTACTTCTCTTTTTTATTTTCTAATTACTGGCCTTACGGTTTTTAATATTCTTTGTATGTTTGCTTTCTTGTTTTGTACGTTTTCTACAGGGTGGGCCAAAGGTAGGTACACAGTAATTAACTATATACTGTATACCTACTTTTGGCCCATCCTGTATTTTATTTATTCTGTGTTTTGTATTGTTCTGTGTATTGT
>Ga0136643_10018053_pt1 | contig 10631 bp, 6 predicted proteins | sample TergutLab28metaG_FD_96883 | JGI IMG/M metagenome (GOLD analysis project Ga0136643, IMG submission 96883) | Labiotermes labralis P1 segment gut microbial communities from Petit-Saut dam, French Guiana - Lab288 P1 (version 3) (version 3) | ecosystem: Host-associated > Arthropoda: Insects >... | reverse complement strand
TTATCTGAGAACAAACAGCGAATTGTGCCACTTACAGCATAAACTGATTGGTTTTTATAACCGAGATGAAAAGTGTTTACAGCGCGGTACGGACTGGGTCTTTAAATAAAGCAGTCTGCGCTTGGGCTTTAAAGGGTTAATGGCGAAAAACTGAAATTTGGGGATGAGCCAAAGTCGTATCTTGCTGTTAATTTATTTTTTACTTACGTAAGGTTCTTAAATGCCTTCAGCAATATTGTCTCAAATTATATCTCATACTTAAAGGGCTTACTTCCAGCTGTTTAGCGTCCCTTAAATTTGCAGTGTGCTTATCACACTGCAAATTTAAGGGACGCTCAACAAACCAACATTTTATCACAGTGACAAAACAAAGCCTCAACCACTGGATCACGGCTTAAGCAGTGGAATCTTCTTGAGAAAGGTGTAATAGTACCGTTGTATAGGAAGAGGCAGTCAGACATAGCAACTTATTCCTCAGATAATGGTGATCTGATGTACTGGAATAATATGCAATATTTAATGAAAGAATTGCAACTTGAACACATGTTCGGAGAAATGGAGGCTTTTCAGTGATTTATCTAAGGTCAGTCTGAAGGCACTGTTACTCCCCATTTGAAATAATTTACCTTCTATCACAGTGGAATATGCAGTTCACATGAAAAATAGTAAGATAACCTTCATGGTTTGCTGCAAACATACACTCTATATAGAACACCGGCGGAATATATGTGCTGACCTAACGGTTATAGCAATGCTGACTGTGCTGCAAGGCGGATACACTAAATTCTGCTGCTTTTAATTTGTATGGGACAGTCGAGAGAGGGGCTGCCTCTACCGAATAAAAAAAATGGCCACTCCGTTCAGAAACGACACCAAGTCAGAAGAACGTGGCACATCCTGCTTTAATGGATAATCTATTTTCTTCCATTGCGTATCGATGTAGGTTTGATAAAAAAAATATCTATGAAAGCGATGGATAATGAAAGCGAAGGTTTCGCCTTTTGAAGGCAAAAATTTCCCAAAATAAGTGGGGCCAAGATGAAAGAAGGAATTTTCTTTAGTCCACAAATTACATAAATACTCGAAGACTAGACTAGTACAAAACTAAATTCTACAGAAATAAGAGCCTGGAAGGCAAATGAAAACGTCTGTAGAAATTTTGTAAGCAATGAACATGCGAAAAAAAAATGTAGTGAGATTGTACAGGAACTGATATCGCCATACAGTGCTTTGGAGTGTAGCTTGTCATCGAAACTCGATTTTCCGCATTCCCGTTTGGAATATTTTTCCTAAAAACATGGGAACTGTCTCCGATGAACATGGAGAAGTATTCTATCAGGATATTTCCGAATATGAAAAGGAGTACAGTGAAAAATGGAGTACAAATATATTGGCTGACTGCTGCTGGAGTCTTATAAGGGAGACACTAACTGGCGAAAATGAGAGTCAAAAGAAGACGAAGTGAATATTTAATGGATTTTTTAAGTTATGATACTGTACATAGAGATACTGTTCATTGATTGATATTGCACATTGTAATTAAAAACTAATCTACTACTTTTGTATTCCAAACCTAGTATTTTAATGTAATTCTCTCTCCTTTAATACTAGTGGGCAATAAGGCAATTCGATTATCATATTTGGATCCAGCAAAACCAAAACTAAAAGAATTACCCTGAATTTTAACAGGGAACGAAATTTTTCTTGAAGAGTGAATCGATTTAAATTTTCACCTAATCACACTGAATATTCAAATTAATTTTCTAAACAACCTACCCCATGTAGTTGTATAGAATTTCGAAATAAAGGGTATCCATAAAAATTCCTGGACATTGCAGGTTGAATGTCACATGTTTTAAGTGTTTCAATGGAACCGTAATGTTCGCAGACGACTTATTACCGAAAAATCATCTACTTTTATGTTTAATAAAATTACGTATTCTCTATGTAGAAGAAATAATCCGACATTAGTAAGTTTTTAGGTTTGCCGGGATAGCGCTGTCGGTATAGAGACTCGCTACGAATTGGACGGTCCTGCAATGGAATCCCGGTGGGGGTGAGATTTTCCGCATCGCCCCAGACGGTCTCTGGGGCTCACTCAGCCTCCTGCACAATGCGTAGCGGATATCTTATCCGGGTTAAAGCGACCAGGGCTTAGGTTTAACCACTAACCGCTTCTGGCGCCGAGGTTAAAGAAACTGAAGTGTTCTACTTCTACTCTTCCTCTGGAATTTCATGGCTTGTTCTAGATTCAAATTTACCTTTACTGTTAGTGTGTTTGCAATTGTACATAATTAGAGAGAAATCAATTACAGGCTGTTAATTATATGCTTTAACCATGAAAACCTTTGTATGTGTCAAACAAACTGAGAATCAAAACGCGTATACTACTTTTCAATATCTAAATATTCCTTTTCTATTTCCTTGTGATCTAAACCATAAAATATCACGAAGAGGAAATGGAGTTTCTGGGAATGCCAAGTGTTCGCGTAACAGTTCCTGAGAATATAAACTCGATTTGCAATAAACGTTTCCCACGTGCAGAGAAACCTCGGAATATAAATAACATTTAATCTACTATTTGCAATAGTTCTAAATTTCAATAACTTTGACAGCTTTGCAGTGCAATCATTATCGTTTATCTGGACTTACATATTGTGGACCTACAGTAGTATCTAAAGCTGAAGCAAAATTTTCATAAACCGTCCATATATTATGTAAAATAATAGGTACCCTTCGAAGAAACTGCTATATGAAGTCATACCAGCATTATGTGGGATAATTGTAATTCAAACAGAAACAGAAAGATATCTCGTTAATTTAAAGGCGCTGACAACTGACAGAACAGAGGATCGGGGGTTGATGACTGAAATATGAGTATGGAGGATTGGTGGAATGAAATCGACAAGAGAAAACCGAAGTACTGAGGGGAAAACCTGTTCCGGTTCCACCTCATTTACCACAAATATGACTTAAACTGCTTTGGGTTCAAAGCCGGACCTAAAGGAATAAAATATTCTAGTCCATAAATGTGCGAAAACAGAATAGATTATATATTGTCTGAATATGACATGCCGCTATCAGTAGACCTTTCATCATCTCCTAATCCTGAAGATCCCAGGATAATTCATTCGGTGTGCAGATAAAGCTACAGGCTGGAAGATCCGGGGTTCGAATACAGGCGAAAGTAAAAACTTACGTAAAATGGGGGGGGGGGCGGCAGGGAGGGTGCCCGGAGAGAAAGCGGCGAGGTGCGATGTTGACCAATCATACCAAGGTTAAGAATGTGTGGAGCTGTCTGAATATTCCCCATATATGCTTTAATGACGTTGACATGGATAATTTTACCCTAATTTTACCAAGTTATCCCGAAAAGAAAGCCTCTCCCACATTATACCTCTTGCGATTCTGCGAACGAAATGACCGTGCAGAATGGTTTAAGTGTTTCCCACCTGCACCCGAGGACGGAAAAGTGTCCATGTCCCAAAAACCTGTGTTCTCTTCGGATATCATTTATGGGCAAAATCCGTAAACTCGTTAACACCGGAAGCTGCTAATCCCTCATATTAAATTAACCTAAGAAACAACAGTGTCGATACTGAACAGTTATAAAATACAGCAGGCTGTTCCACGATGTTACAGTCGGGACGGTATAGCCGGACACTCTTACTATCCAATAAAGCATGGGATACTATTAGGGTAATATTCAACAAGAAAAGTTCCCTAGCCCTTAACTTCTGTGTTATTCACACTGTTTCTTAGGCAAGAAGCACAATTGTTGTAGGGTTAATACAACGTGTAACAGATGGCGCAAGTGTACTGACACTAGTTGAGATTCAAAAGAGAAATTAATATGCAGTGGCGACATTGGAAACTTGTTTCCACGCATTTCTTTCTGCGATTCGCCTTTTATATGTCAAATATTCTTCCTCCACAGTCCATCACCAATTGACTGTACGGTGTGTAGAGATATTGCAATGAGAGAATAGCGTATCAGAAAATGATGCAGAGGGATCGAAAACTGTCTAACTTACATCCATCGCGATGATCGAACTGGTCAACCCAGTAAACAGAGATATGTATGAAGACAAAAAGGATGGAGGAACTGATTCCGGAACGTCGGCCAATCACAATTCGAAATTCGTTTGCCGCATTGGAACTGTCCACCGGAACTGTACAAAACACTGTTCGCGAAGAACTGGCATACAGCAAAATGCGTGCATGCTGAATGCACAGATATCTGTAGGAAGAACAAAAGAATCGAGTTTTAGAGAATCTCTTTCTAAACTTCAACGTTTACAAAAGTAGGAAAACGTTCCTGGAATTGTTACATGTGAGTAGACGTGGTTACGCAATCTGACCCTTAAACACGCTGAAAGGCAGTAGAGACACCCAAGTCCTCAGACGGATAAAAACTTCAAAGTGCCTAATTTTGCCGGGAACGTTAAGGTATTCGTATTCTCGGATAAGCAAGGAGTCAACAATGTTGAATTCATTACTCGAGGCATAACAATCGACACGAACGCCCACTACAGCACACCTCGACGTCTGCGAGAAGCTATTCGAAGGAAGGGACTCGGATATCCGCAGCGAGTCGTGATTCCACGGTATTGTACGTAATAAATCACATTATCAATATTTTACAAGCTACATTCCACGTAAGGACTTACAACATTTACATAATTACGATATCTATTCAAAACACGCCTTTATTTTCGTATATTAGCTGATGCAGCGAAATTCTGTATTCTGAAGAAGGATATGGCAGATTCTTTGGACCTGCTGACAACTACGCAAGAGACTACAGTACATTGCATTTATAAAGAACATAATCTTAAAATTCAGCTCAGAATACAAAATATTTTTTTACTACACAAATTCCTCCTACATAAAAAAGTATATTGGTCATTTATTATAGTCGAACCGAAGTGTGAAGTAACACGAAAAAAATGTATGGTTTATTAATAACGTTACCTTAATTTAGGGCAATAAATGTAAGTGCATAAAAACCACGTGTCGCTGGTAGGTAGTCAATTACATGAATGGCATGTCATAATCAACGGATAATTTTGTATCCGCCACATTAAATTCTGCATGAAATTTCAGTCTCTTCTCAAAGTAATGTGTCCATTGTAATGTAATATATCTGAAGACAAACTCACCCGATATCTCCCTCTGGCTGAGTTGGGATAATTTCCACCATCGCCATAGCCACGCTGCGGGAACTGTGGAAACAAAAGCAACAACAAGCAGTGCTATATGGCTAGTACTAACTTTATTTTTCAAACATCCGTACACAGAAGATGGAGCAGCGGCACACAAACCTAAATATACGACACGAAGAACGCATTAATTATACAGAGACGCTTTTGCTAGATAAGGTTTGTAATTATGAGAAGAAACATGCAAAGGACAAAATTAGCTATATGTCATAAAACTATCTTTAATAGACAAACAGATGTATAAAGCCGAGTAGAGTCTGCTCTGCTTAAAGGTAAATAAACACTGTAATATGCAGGATTTAATTGTGCACAAAGATAAGATGCAAATATTTATCTACCTAGAATTACACTAAAATTAATCTCTGCCAATGCGACGGCTGAGACTTGAAGTCGTTATTAGTGTTTAAATTTTACTTGCTGTCATTAACAGCAACTGCGGAAAATTAACATTAAAGTGAGGAGATAAAGTGACCCCTAGCATCGGTTCAAGTATCATCAATAACAAAAATAATCTCTTTATCTGTTCGCATAACGGTATTGATAATGATTAAAGCCTAAAAACTCTTTCATAATTTAAAGTCTTAACTTATAGTTCTTTCTTCCTTTACTCATTACAATATGAGTCTTTCAGTTTTCCGACCAAAACTTTTCATTCATTTCTACAAGTTTCACTTGAGTGGACAAAACCTCGACTGTCTTATTATACCCCAGCTTGTAAGTCATACAATTTTTGATTAGTTAAACATATGAAACTCTTTACGTATGTAATATTTGCCATCTTCCTTTTACTCATACTTATTCGGTGTAGTTATTCTTCTCAACACTCTGTTCATAAACACACACAATTAGGGTTGAATGGACGGAAAGTCAGTAATCAGCTGGGAGTTCCGAAAGACAAATATGCTCTCCTTCTGTTAAAATTTTTTAATGCACAGCTTTCCTTGTACGGTTATCTAAACGTCGGTCTCTGGACGACCACAAAAGTCAGCACAAAAGAATGAAGAAAACAGAAAATGTGTGTGAAGTTAAAAGAGGCAGAAATTGAAAGAAAGTCAGAATTTTCAAGTCAAACCTAGGATATATATATATATAGTGCCTATGCTCTCTTAACCGAAGTCACGTGTTAGAGGGGAAAAAGTCGGAAAGGAAAGAATGAAGTGGACTTAGGAATATTATGTTCCCGTATAAACTAACACACACACATACACACAAATACACACACACAAACACACACACACATACACACACACAAACACACACTCAAGCACACACACACACAAAAACACACTAAAATTACATTTGTAGAAGTACCTCTTTGTTAGAACTACTCCGTGGTTTCTTTATGTCCTAGGCTAGAAATAACAAGTCGTCTTCTGTAGAATATGAGAATGAGAAACGCAGGAAGCATGGGTAGAATAATCCGAAAAGGAGAGAGGGGACGAATTTTTAGGTAAGAGAGAACACGAATTACAAGTTATGGATGATGGAAGCTAGAAATATTAAACAGCGATGTTTGTCAGGAAACTAAAGCGAAGTTCATTTGCTACCCAGCAGAAAACATTACGTCTCCATAAAGAGGAAAAGCTGTTCATGTCTACAACATGCAGGCTTACAGAGGTAAGGGTACAGTCCACTCCTCTTAATCTGGGCACTAGAAACAGGCGAAAGATCAAATACACTACCTGGCCGCTCCACCCCCGACAGAGAACCCGGTACCCAGTGAATAGGGGGCTAAGTGGGCCACAGAAGCAGTCTTGACCGGTGTTAGACAGCCGGGTCATCGAGACCGTAGACAGTCTCTGCACCGACTATGCGAAAACAGAGCAACAAGCCTCCGTTTCTTTCCATGGCGCAAGAGTCCTTATTAGTCTAGGGCCTCCTGATAATCGGGATGCCACAATCACCCTCAGAAACACAACATGCGGTGGGAGTCCTCTGGACGGGTAATCAGCCCGACACAGAGACCTATACCTGTCAATATATAACATTCGCAAGAGACAGACATCCATAACCCCGCAGGGATTCGAACCTGAAGTCCCAGCAAGCAAGCGGTCGCAGACCCACACCTTAGACCGTGCGGTTACTGCGATCAGCATTACGCTTCCATGACAAGAAAAATTATTGGCGTTTGCGGAAATAATTTTCGTTTATTCAGAGAACACATTAAACACTAAAGGAAATGGAAAGTTTCTTTAATATCCGTAATGAATATCCTTTAATGAAAACCAATTCTGGGCTTCCGACAACTGAAAATCACTTGGTAATTCACATAAGTTTCTTAGTGACTGTCAGACATCGCAAATAGTTGTTGCTTGCTAGACCTCACAAAATTTTTCATCTGCAGTTTTAGTAAATATAACTCAAATATTTTTGAACAGAACCCTCTGTTCCGCCCCCCCCCCCCAATAAATGAATGCAGAACATTGGTGGAGCCGTAACCGTGGCAAGATAAGCAGATTTTTTTCTAAGAGAAACCCGCCGCAGTAACAATTTGCCCACTAAATGTCAAGTTTGTACATTTGTGAACTGAAACCAGGCCTCCGCTTGTGACTCAAAGCAGCAACGCCGTCTGGTATGACCAAATGACCAGCTAACTTCTTTACTTTAAACGTCCAATTGCTGGTCAAATGCAGAACTCCAATTGAATAACAAGTTTGAAGAGTGTCTGATGAGTGCTGGATGGCTCCTAGTGGCAGAAACAAAAACAGCTGGCCGGGAATGACGACCGACAGGTAAAATTAAACATATCACGAAAAAACCACACCCATTTGGCCTACCTGAACTGCCCTGAAAATGACCCCAATATTTCAGGGTCGCGTCCAATGTATTGCATCACGTCCACTGCAGGAACTACACACAGTAAGTGTATGACGAGATAATGAGCCGAGGGAGCCACGACAATAAGAAGTGAACTTCATTATTTAATGATGCAAATAGACCTATATGTTTTCGAGACTTAGTCCCATACGTTGCGACCCGAAGATATCGATCATATTCGCTGCATGGACACATTTCTAACCCCTCAAAAACGATGCTTGCATGAAATCTGGTGAATATTGACACCTGCAATGCAAATTTTAAATACACCTTGACTTTAAATATTGTAGCGCCTTTTAATAATGAAGTATGTTAAGTTAGCTCTAAACGAAGGATGAATTACTCTAAAGTAGACATGCTAGGAAGCTGTAGTAAGACTTATCGTAGGATCGAGCAGCCCTGGTTTGGTAAAGTAACCGAGGGTCCATTTTGCATATCTTTGTCAGATCGCCTATGTCTTTTGTCAGGTCGCCTATGTCTTTTGTCAGGTAGCCTATGTCTTTTATCCAGAACCATATTTAAGGCTGCAACAGTTAAGAAGAAAAAAAACTTGTGTGAGCAGGTCGCGAAAGTGGCCCAGTTGTGGGGTCCAAAATTTCAGATGATTGTTTTTTTTTATTTTTCGTACCTGCAGGGTTGCCATATTTATAGTACAATACCAAAGCGTGCGTACAGGCTATACCTAAGGTTCTTGCTCGAAAGCCAAGAGTGAGTTACACCAAAGCAAATAAACGTTCATGTAAATATCTATCCGAGAATGAGAGGTTTTCGAGTTGAATTGAAATAATATATTCAGCACCAATACCTTAAATATGTAATATTTTACTTACTTCTGACATAATACATTTACAAAACAAGTTCCCAATTTAAAAACTCTTGAGTTATTGTTGTTTAGCAGGTCACAATTCACAACAAACGCCCAAAATGTTCTTCACGTCAATCAATGCACGTAGGGACATGTTTGATGTGGGATTGTCTTACACTTTCACTGGTCCCGGGACAGTTTCGTTTGGTTTGACAGAAAAAAAGTGCACTGGTGAAGTGTCTCTTTATATTAAAATCGAATTGAATAAATTTGAGTTTTTAAGTCTCCTCATAGACAAAAATTTGAAGGACTGAGATCGAGCGGAGTTGGGGAATGTACCTCGAAAACTAAACTTTTGCGGACACAAACTGATACAAACTTTTTTCCTTGATTTGGTGTGGGGAACTCAATCCATAAATTAGTCAAAGCGTTTTAGATACACCCCATATTAATGAATTCTTGTATCCATTACTAACGCCATTTGTTGCAACATTTAAAAAAGTTAAGGATTCTTAATACAATAGTCAGTGATCACTCGCATTCAGAGCGTGTTGGATTCGGGGACTTTAAACAAACACAAAATACACCGCCTCCTTTACCACAAATCAACAAACTGTCCTACAGCTTGTCTAAATCAACCGTGCAAAGGAATAAATATATTTCCGTCAAGAGTGCAGCACTATCGACCTACAGTGGAAATGTTAAAAATTCCATGTAAGTCAAATGATAGACATTGCACGATATTTCTCCGTTGCGTGTAACGTCCCGTCTGTTGGATCACTGAAAACCTCTCTATTTCCGCCCCCCCCCTACTGTAGCTATGGGTTTTGTATGATTCTCAGAACACTCGCCGATAATCATTACATAATTAAAATACGCAGGACATTATTTGCTTTTCGGAATTGTGTCGGTTTGTTATTCATTTCGGCAGGAAAATAAAATCTGAATTACCTCGACAGCGCTGCCAAGCTAGTAATGCAATACTATGTTTAGTTTGTAATAATACTTCGACCATGGCTAGATAAAGTATTCTCGTATTTAGCACGGCAAAGTTGCTTCTTTCCCGAGAGGCGTTCACACTGTGTGATGGAGGCCATGTTCAGTGTTTACAATTTTTCGTTTTCGTTTCGAGAATGACAGGAAATTAAACTCGCATTAAATGATAATTATACAGCAGTATTTAACTGCAGAAAGACCTTATTTCTAGACCATTGTTATTCGAATCGTACCTACCGTTTTTCTAGAATTTTCCAACATTACTGCTTCCATGTTTAAAGAAGTATCCCTTAGAGTTCAAACTACTCAGTAGTGAATCAAATGTACGAATTATCAGTGGTAGAGTCAGTGACAGGCATGGTACAATATGTTTCCTTTTAATTTACAACGGCTGTTCCATTAGTTTACCTGAACTGCCGTAACCGGCTCACAATATGTTTTTGTAAAGTAGGAATCGAATGATAGTGACTGTCCTCTTGCACATGACGCCGTGTGGTCTGGTAGACACATATTGTTCTTTCCAGAGAAGCCTGTTGCCTCTGCTCGTCGGGTCGACGTTACCTTTAAGTACATTATTTTAATTATGGGCTTCAAAATATTGAGTCAGTAGTGGGAGGCCTCAATTCATCCGCTGACTGAAGTGATTATGCTTCTTGGTGAAACTAAATACAACAAATTGTGAAGTGAGAGAGAAAACCAACAAGATGCAATAGTTAGATGTTTATTATCAACACTTTCTCAACATGTTTCGGGCATCATTATGCCCATCTTCAGGAGACCAAGACGTGTGT
>Ga0136643_10018050_pt1 | contig 10632 bp, 10 predicted proteins | sample TergutLab28metaG_FD_96883 | JGI IMG/M metagenome (GOLD analysis project Ga0136643, IMG submission 96883) | Labiotermes labralis P1 segment gut microbial communities from Petit-Saut dam, French Guiana - Lab288 P1 (version 3) (version 3) | ecosystem: Host-associated > Arthropoda: Insects >... | reverse complement strand
TCAGCTGCTTGGTGTTAAGTGATGGTGTAATTTGCATCTGTGCAGCTGCTCAGTGTTTGGTGATGGTGTAATTTGTGTATGTGCAGCTGCACAGTGTTTAGTGATGGTGTAATTTGTGTATGTGCAGCTGCTTGGTGTTCAGTGATGGTGTAATTTGCATATGTGCAGCTGCTCATTGTTTAGATATGGTGTAATTTGTGTATGTGCAGCTGCTCAGTGTTTAGTGATGGTGTAATTTGCATATGTGCAGCCGCACAGTGTTTAGTGATGGTGCAATTTGCATATGTGCAGCTGCTCAACCTTAAGAAATCACGTAATGTGGGTATTAAGCAGATGCTCATGTCATGTCCCTTACATAATGTGGGTACATGAAGATGTTCAGTGTTGAGCACCACATAATGTGGGTGCAAGCAGATGGTCAGTGTAAAGCAATCACATAATATGGGTGCACGCAGATGTTCAGTGTCGTGCAACCACATAATATGGGTACATGCAGATGTTCAGTGTTGAACAACCACATTATATGGGTGCATGCAGATGTTCAACGTTGAGCAACCACATAATATGGGTGCATGCTGATGTTCAGTGTTAAGCAACCATGTAATATTTGTGCAAATAGATGTGCAGTGTTGAGCAACCACATAATATATGTATGTGCAGGTTGTCAATGTTAAGCAACAGTATAATGTGGGTAAGTGCAATTGTCAAACTTCGAACAATGGGTGTATTATGAGAACACATTACAAGTTCTACCACAGCCCGAGAGAAAAAATTTTTCACAGGTTTAAGGTAAATGATATTGTGAAATGATATTCTGAAATAACTTCTGGAAATAGAAACAGAAGATAAAAAATTATGTAAAATAAGTCCTTCTTATATCTACCACATCAGAAATGTTGCTAAACATCCACATAAAATTTAATGAATCCTGTACATAGACGGATGACAGAAAGAATCAACTTCAACATAACTGCTACATTTACGTGCAACTGGCACAATAAAACAGAAACTTCAACATACTGATATTTAGGAATAAATACATTAAAAAAATATATGGGGCACAAAATACCGTTTTTTCAAAGCATGTTTTGTAATGCAGCTGTCAATTGCAAAGATTACAAGAGAATGAATGAATGAATGAATGAATGAATAAGTATGGAGGATTGGTGGAATGACACTGACAGAGGAAAACTGAAGCACTCCGAGAAAAACCTGTGCCAGTGCCACTTCATCCACCACAAATCCCACAAGAACCTGGAATCTAACCTGGTCTCTCTAGTGAGAGGCTAGCAAGTGATCTCACTTTTCAAAGTGAATGATTTCATTAATTTAAAAAATTACAGTGGAATTTCTTCAAATCAAATTCAGAATAATTTCTCAAATATGTACACGTAACTAATTCACACTTCTTTAGGCTCATGATGTTGCTGGACCTACCATCTGCAAGTGTATCAAGCTTACAACCAACCAACCAACCAACCAACCAACCAACCAACCAAACACAATCTCCAACACAAAAACACCTAAAAATAAAATACTGTGAAAGACTATGGCAATAACAATTTGTTTAACTACCACAGACTCCTCTGACTTCCGCAGAAAGACTTACTGATGCACTCTGTGTTCCAATGGTCACATGTGGAAGACTTACGCACTGAATCTGCTGGGTCACAAATTTCTGTTCTATAACGTTCTCCAGATTTGTCACAAAACCACCAAGTAGACCAATGTGATACCAGTGGACGTAAGCCAGAGGATAACAAATAGAATACAAAACTAGGTAAGCCTATGCAGACTGCGCCCAACTTACGTAAGAGTTATGTTCCTGCAACTTTTACATAGACTGAAATTTATGTAAGATGGAACTGACCTCACCCTACTTATTTATCACACCTTGTTGGTTATGTATACGTTTTCACAGTGTCAGTTAACATGTTTAAAATTGATGTTTATTATAATTTTTTTCATATGAAACCCACAAAGTAACATACACTTAATCGTAGCAGTACTAATAATTAATCTTTAGGTGACACGTCCCATTGTGCTGAGATGAATAAATATAAATAAAAGAGTTCCATCATGCACAACACAGTTTTATTTCTAAGGTAACTAGTTTACGCACATTTTATGGGCCATCATCAGAACTATATACCAGTTTCTTTCACGGGTTCTGGTATGTACATCCTTTGTCCATAAAGTTCTGAGACTGATTTAATATCTCGACTTAGGTAAAAGTTGCGCAATTCCAGTTGTCATGTGCAAGTACCTGAACATTTTATGACTCGCCTGAGGTATTTCTGTTAATTTGCTTGACCTCCACTAGGCGGTAGGATGCAGCAGAAACCCCGTGTCCCCTGCCAGTGGCGATTTTTGCTGTTAGAAGAATGGATGTCCGAGTTGAACAGAGATTTAACATCAAATTCTGTGTGAAGCTGGGCAAGACAGCCACACAGACATTGCAGCTTCTACGTGATACCTACAGCGATGAAGCTTTATCTTGGGCGCGAGTGTTTGGGTGGCACAGGCGATTCATCTTGGGTAGGGTGTCGGTGGAGGATGACACAAGATCAGGCCGGCCTTCGAGTTCACGGAACGAAGACAATGTGGTGCACATCAGAGACATTATAAGGGAAGATCGTACTGTTACAGTGCGCATGTTGGCTGATGCCCTGCATATCAATATGTCTACCTGCCATCAAATTCTGCAGGAGGACTTGGGTAAACGAAAACTCAATGCCAGGCTAGTCCCGCACGCACTCACTCAGGATCAAAAGGAGGTGCGAGCTTCAATTTGTGCTGATTTGTTACACGAGGTGCAGAACGATGCCACGTTCGTCAACAGTGTCTTTGCTGTGGATGAATAGTGGTGTTTCCAGTACGACCCTCAGACAAAGAGGCAAAGCGCCGAATGGTGGCCAATGGGTATTCCACCGCCAAAGAAAGTGAGGCAGCAGCCATCGACAACAAAGACGATGATAATGGTTTTTTTTTCAATGCCAGGGGTATTGTTCAACACGAATTTTTCCTGCAAGGGCAAATGGTCAACCAAGAAGTTTACATCTCCATACTCAGGCGCATGCGGGAGGCACTTCGACGTCATCGTCCTGAACTGTGGGCATCTGGACAGTGGACTCTATTGCACGACAATGCGAGACCACACACAGCTCTAAGTGACTCAAGATTTCTCACTAAACACAATGTTACTGTGCTTTCACATCCCCGGTACATCAGCAATGTCTCTGTGGCTGTCTTGCCCAGCTTCACACAGAATTTGATGTTAACTCGCTGTTCAACTCGGACGTCCATTCTTCTAACAGCAAAAATCGCCACTGGCAAGGGACACAGGGTTTCCCGCCGCGTCCTACCGCCTAGCGGAGGTCGAGCGAATTAACATAAATACCTCAGGCGAATCATAAAATGTCCAGGTACTTGCACATGACAACTGGAATTGCGCAACATTTACCTAAGTCGAGATATTAAATCAGTCTCAGAACTTTACGGACAAAGGATGTAGGTCTGATGATGGCACATATAAGTGGGCTAAGTTACCTGAGAGATATAACTGTGTCGTGCATGGCAGAACTCTTTTAAATATATTTACTAATAATTAATATAATATTAATAATTACTAAGAATTTTCTATGTAACCCTGACTTTATGTAAGTGCATACCATGTAACCCAGACTGCCTGTACTGTTTGAACTAAAAAAATAAATAAATAAATTTTAATAATCGTGACAAAAATTCCAACAAACTAGGGCCCTGTTACAAACTTTATACAAACATGCTCTGCTTCTAAACTGAGGTTCGCAAAGTTTCCATCTTGTACCAGTTTATTAAGTTAATATTCCTAAATGGTTCACATTTGAAGAAAATTACTTTAAATCTACAACTTCAGTTCATTATAACTGACACAACAATAGAATATAAAGGGCAAAGCTTTTTGAGTTTATATCCATACATAATAATGAATGGATCATCTAATAAGGCCACTCAACGATATAGGTAGTTTAGTCTCCCACATCTGTATCTCTGTCTCCAACTAAATAAAGAAAATGAAATGCTATGGCCAGCAAGCTGATTCCTAGCAAATCTCCAAGAGAAGTTAGGTATGGAATTGCAGAATTGTCTGGATCAATCTTGTGTTTCCACATCCAGTGTATCATTATATAGGCAATGTACAGCAAAGCAGCCACCTGAAAAGATGCAAAATGTATGCAGTGTTAACATTCAAAGTGCAGCTGTGACATTACCACGCAGCTGCATTAGCTAAGTGACAAACTGGGACAATATTAATGTGGAAATATCTAAAATTCTAAACATAATACCCCCTTTCATTACTAGAATCAAGTTTATACCATTCAAACTCCCCAGCCCAGGTGTACAGGAAATATGGCATGGTGGGGGAAAGACCCAGACACGTTTGAACCCCAATCAGGAGGCCTCTCACTGATTAACAAGACATGACAGAAAAAGTTTTGATTTCTCCTCATATGGACAAGAATTACAAAATCAGCAATAAAAACATCTGTATGACCACAATGAAGCTGATGCTATACAAGATTTGTCTCTAGTTATTTGAACATCAACAATAAGAGACTTTCGTATAACAACTGGACAGGCAGTCACCATTTAATAGCTTCAGACCATCACCAATGACCTACTTTGACAATTCTACATGAAAGTACTGATTCTAATATTCCTTAATTTTTAACTGGAGCTTTCTGCAATAATTTTAATGTGCTATTGTTCTACAAACACATTTTGTAATTAACAATTTTGGGTCACCGTATACTTTTTAAAATATGTATAAAATGAGTACAAAATATTGTAAAATAGTCAAGGTTACTTTTACATGATAACTTTTCTTTAGTATTTCTTAACAGATGGTGGCTTCACACATGAGCCAAACATGCAGAACAATAAAATCAGTACATGACGGATGTTGTGATTGATGGTAGTTTGTCTTGTACTGAGACAGACAAGAGAAGCATGGAATTGTGGCTCAGTTCCTGGAAATGTGAAGAGATCATTCTTGACGTCTCTGTTCTAGAAAGGTCAAAACGTCCAGTAAACACTGTGACCCTTCAAGGTGAGACCACCACAATATCTCAAAAAGTCCAGTGAACATTGTGACCCTTCAAGCTGAGAAAACCACACTATCTAAAAACACTGGGCACCAATCACCCAATGACATGGCACCACTTCCCAGAAGAATGGAAACCTAAAGGCACCCTGGAAGAAGCCTACAACTTGCAATGATTGTTCTCTTCTCCACAGCACTCAGACCAGTTCTGGGACAAACAAGCCTCCTTTTCAGTGCAAAATTGGGCTTCTTCCTCGGGATTAAAGCAGCTGGAGCATACAGCTCACCCTTCATGTCTATATAGTGCCAAATTTAAGAATGCATGGAGCAACACAGTCACTACATTTGTTTGTATGGCATAGGGAATTTATGTACAAATTTTTATGTCCTGCAACACATAACCAAGATGATACAGTACCTGCAACAAAGCAGCAACAAGGTATACCATCACAAACAGTGTTGTTAAGGATGTGTGCCCAGCTTTCATACAACTGATGGTGTAGATGAATATGATGTGACCTGGAACCACCATGAACATGAGAACGCGGGTCGTTCGAGCATGGGAACCTGCAACATGACCACTGTACTTAATACATGTCACAGTCCACAAATCAAAAGATACAATTCTTTCCATGGAAAATACTGAGAAATGAAACAGCCAGTCACAAGATGTGGTTGGGATAGCAGCTCTCTTATGAAGGCTTCAGCTGACACTCAGTAATAACGCAAAAATTTTGTCCTTGGTAGTTAGAGCAGTGCAGCGTTGTCACGTTTTTCAGTCTCGACAAGCCAAATAAGTAGTTCAAAAAATGCTCAATGCTTGGCAACATTAGCGAGTTCTGTTCTGTACCACAGTGACCCAGATCGCACTATGGCCCTGGGGTCGACTCAGTCTCTAACAGAAATGAGTACCAGGAGCATTTCCTGGGGGTAAAGGCGTCCAGTGCATAAGGCTGACAACCTTACCACCATCCTGTGCCATTGTCATGAAATCTGGGAACCTTAACTTCCTGAAACCCTCTGGGCCACTCCAGGCCCATATTGGGATTGCTTTACCTTTACCACAGTGACCCAACTGGAACTTGCTGAGCAGCAGATGTCTAAACCTGGCACGGTCCACACACAACCAACCTGTCACACAGCACTGACCCAATAGTTTTCAACCAACTTTCATGAAACCTAATTAAAAAAAAAAAAAGCCTAATGACTTACATCACCTACCCTTGCCGAAGAAACCTGCTGCTGGAGTGATGAAAATGACAGTATCATCATCAGCCATTGAGCCCAGCTGTGCATCACGATGCAAAGCTGTGGATATGCGACTGGCCTGAACTGCAACCAGGTTTCCTCCCACACCATTTATCACAGGCTGGAATACTGCAATTCCTTCAAACCGGACTACCATGAAGTCCAGTATCAGGCCCCCCACGCTGCAAGTGCCAATGCAAAACGAAGCCATTAAATGATACAGAAAACAACATAAATGAACCCAGTTTTACAGCCACTGTGTTAGACAGGAAACCCCACAAATTTTGAGAGCTCAACTTTTAATACTCAACTTTTTTAATAGTACAAATGAACACAGAGTAATGACTAGATCTCATATTTATGACCACCACATGCGGAAAAGCCCCACACAACCAAAAGTATCAAACTGACACCCCTTATGCCTGAACCAAGTTCTACTAAACTAGCACTCCCATTACTCTTGTGATAAGAACAGATCTTCGTGATTCGCATTGCCTATCACGGCCCCCTGCCCCCATCAGAATATCTTCAATGAAACCCCCCCTCCTGAAATGCTGAAAATAAAGCAACTTGGTGAATTGATATTTTGTGGTATGTTTTAAGTGTTTTGGATTAAGCATTGGTTTTTCACTTAATAAACATCTGTGCAAGCCAATACTTTCTTTTTTTCATAATTAATTGGTACTTGCATCATATGAAATAAGTTCCCGGGAACAAAACCCCAGTTTATAAGATTGAGCTTATGGGAAATAGTTGTTTGATTCACAATGGCTAGCTTCGTGACTGTTCTCCAGGAACCAGGTAGGCGGTGGGCACAGGGGTCAGTCATATTGCATTCATTTGTAACACTGAACTGCCATGTACTTTAGACTCTGAAAATTATTACTGCACTGCACAGATTGTACAGACACTTCAAACCACTGCATTCATAGCCTTCAATTGCACTTTTGCCCTGACTGAATGACATTTCTGTGTTATGCTGTTAAACTCTCTTTTACTTTGCTTAAAAAAAGTTGCAGAACATATCTCGAACATTTTTACATCCCAATTTTATGATACTTACCTGCTGATCAACATTGCAGCCATTACAGGTGTCCAACCTGTGTACAGAACCTCACGAGTGTGCTCGTTATTCTTGGCAATCCACACCCAAAGCGGTGTCACAAGGATAAAACAAGAAATGATCAGGGGAGCGAGCCAGTCTTGTTTTCCTGAAACAATCACAGTCCCAACATAGCAGTAACTGTTTTGAAATTCTGCAAAGATTTCTTTTTCTTGCTATGATGTAAAAAACACAATTTTGATAACACAATTCAACACAACAGCTGCATGGCAGGAAACCACAATATCCTTCCTTTATGAATTCAGTCCAACTGTAGTAAAGCCTGTGTGTACCACCACCACACTTTTGCAGTACACAGCCTGTTTGCTCAGTTTTATAAACAATATTATGTAATAACCGAGCCCTCTTGTATCGGCCGAGTAAAGCAGACGCGACTTTATAGAAAACACCACCAAATGATTAGGTATTGGTTATCGACCATGAACAGTGATGTAATAACTGCTTGCATGAAATGAGTTAGTTGGAAGTGTTTGTATTTCAGTGGCAAGGGCAAAATGTTAAGATGTGCCTCAACAACAGTACACAGACCCAGGGGTTATGTATGCTTAAAGTAACTGCCTCCACCTTGTTGACACCCCAATTACAAAGCGAATACAGCGCAGTGCAAAAGTTTATCTGCTGCATGTTCATGTGTGAGTTTATGCTTTCTCTTTATCAAGTTTAGTGGACATGACATAACCTCTGCCGTAATCAGATCTGCTATGTTTTATACATGTTACTCCAAGAATATCATATTAAATAAAGCTAAATACTCTGGATTTAAAATGTTCTAACATATGAAGATGCATAACTTATGGCAAGTGCTGTACAGAAGTGGCAGCAGTCACGCACCGGAAGAGTTCCAATGCTGTTATATTAAAAGCAATGCCTACTCTAAACGGCAAATGGTCATTCAAAAGTGTATGCAGTGATCAAGGCTAAGCAGTAACTTTCCTGCCAGCACGCAACTACAGATGCTGTGAACTTACCGATGGCGTCATACAGAACTGTAGAAATCCAAGATAACAGAGCAAGGGAAGTAATGTCTCCCAGACTGGCAGCAATAGGTGTTGCTACATTGTCAGGGTTAATGCTGCAGTGCCTGGAGAACACAATGACAGCAGCAGTAATCAGGCCTGCAATAAGACATGACATTTCTTAATGAGCATGGCACTAATGACAGAATGAACACAATGTATTTACTTGGCAAAGATAAAAGTTATCTTTGTTCACACCCTGAAGGCATACAGAGGGCTCAGAGGCACAGCTCCACTCATTCCTAACCAAGGCAGTAGATGGAGGTCAGTGGTCATCCTAATGAGCTGGATACTTTACCACGGGGAAAGAACCCTGGTACACACTGAACAGGAGTCTGGGGTTGGTCCCAGAGCCAATCTAGATGGTTTTGAAGAAGAAAAACCTCTTGCTCCTGCTGGGATTTGAACCATGGACCATCCAGCCTACAGTAAGTCATTATAATAACAATGCTAGCTGCTGTAATGCATATAAAAGTGTCTTATAAACAGTACTGACAAGTGCTGTGAAACCTACGGTATCATCTCTTCCAAATTCGAAGGCCATGCTCCCCAAGGTATCAAGTTTTATAAACCTCAAAAATGGTTTTGCAGTTTCCTTACATTCAATTTATTCTTGGATCTGAAAAACTTCAAAGCTGACTGTCATATCTAGAACCACTACAGTTATTTTTGTACCTAGAAATATGAACAAAAATTGTCTCATTTACAAAACATTAGCCAATGTTTGATCTATTGTATGATACGCAGATTTAATTAACACAATTCAATTGTAGCCCATATTTTAAAAATGGACTCAACAATATATAACCATAGAGCATTACGTTACTGAGCACGACCAACACAGTAACAAACTAAATGCAAATTAGCGGAGCATGGGGCTCCAACAAAACAACATAGAATATACCAGAGAATGGAGTTCCTTGTAAAATGTGAGACTTGTGCAAGAGATGACAGAGCTACAAGGCACTTGCCTTTCACGCTTACCGAGAACAAGGCTAGCAAGAGAGGCAGTAACAAGACTGCTTGCACACAGCAGGAAGGCGTGATCCAACTCAAACTCACTGGTCTTGATTCCTCCCATCACGATTGCCACGACTGAGCCAAGCAGCCCCACAACAATAGCTTGGCACTGAGGACAAAGAGTTTAGAACGTCAACTGGCGTATTTCAGCATCCACCTGTAACTTGACGGGCAGAATTTTGGAGTCAATGTCATTCTATTAGTAGCGTATGTCAATCTGGTGCACAGAAGGGCAATACAAATAATATAAAAGACCAGCACTTCAAAATTATGGAAAAAATCATGCCTGATTCAAATTATAAACCAAATTTTCCTGACCCTTTTGGGGTGGAGCACTTTCATGATTTCATACAGAATTCACCATAGTGGTAAATTTCTATGGCGCAGTAACAACAGTTTCATAATGAAACAACAGCTGATTGACGGTACGGTGCTGCCTCTAGCATCACATACAGGAAACATATTTCCAGAGTTTTTGCATTTATGGTAATGGTTGTACAGGAAACTTAAAATCACTTGCTCAGCTACATGGCTTTTGCTGCTCAAGCAGTTATGTGACGTGATTTTTTCTTATCACGGTGCACAAATATGTAAATTCTTTTATATAATGAATGACAGGAAGCCTTACTTTCATAATACAGTAAGTGGCTGAACATGGCAAGCTTGTATGAAGTTATGTTACACGATAATTTAGTGTTATATTTATTATTATTATTATTACCACTATTACTAAGTTTCATTGATTTATTTTTACTTCCTCACTGCAGAGGTAGAAATTTGGAGGGCATACTGACAAAGTTACTGAAACGCAGTAAACTTCACATTTCAAAGCTGAGGGTTATCTACACATACTATCTGCTGTAACATGTAAGACATTGAATTATTTTCCCATATGGTGTATTTGTATCAGATTGAAATTACAAATAGGTTTGCAGCTTTGGAGACCTTAAACGAGGACGAGGATGTAAATAGGATTTGGGGGAACATTAAACATAATATCCAAATCTCGGCAAAAAAAAGTCTAGGTATGCACGAATGGAAACAGCATAAACCCTGGTTTGATGAAGAATGTTTAGGTTTTTTGGATCAGAGGAAGCGGGCAAAAATGCAGTGGGTACAGGATCCATGCCAAAGTAATG
>Ga0136643_10018049_pt1 | contig 10632 bp, 8 predicted proteins | sample TergutLab28metaG_FD_96883 | JGI IMG/M metagenome (GOLD analysis project Ga0136643, IMG submission 96883) | Labiotermes labralis P1 segment gut microbial communities from Petit-Saut dam, French Guiana - Lab288 P1 (version 3) (version 3) | ecosystem: Host-associated > Arthropoda: Insects >... | reverse complement strand
GGAAATAAAGCCTTCTTTGCAAATAAAAAGATATTTCAAAGCAAGCTTATATCTAAAATGCAAAACTGAAATTATACTTCTCAGTAATTAGACCAGTAGTCACATATGCATGTGAAACATGGATATTAAAAGAAACAATAACCAAAAGACTAATGGTTTTTGAAAGGAAAACATTGAGGAAAATATTTGGCCTAACCTATGAAAATGGATCCTGGAGAATAAAAACTAACAAGGAATTGGATAAACTAATACAACATGAGAACATAATAAACTTCACCAGAGCGCAAAGGCTAGGATAGTATGGTCACATTGAAAGAATGCAAGATACACAAATGGTCAAGGCAATACATGCCTGGAAACCCATTTCAAAGAGGCCAATGGGGAGACCAAAGATACGCTGGGAGGATGATGTTAAAAAAGACATACAGAGGTTAAAAGTGCCAAATTGTAAGACCCTTGTCCAGGAGAGAGGAAGATGGAAAGAAGGGGTTGGGAAGGCCAAAACTCTGTGCTAAGAGTTGTAGAGCTGTACTAAGAAGAAGTGTTTCACATCCAGACTTTACTGCCAGAGATCCATTTAAAATCTGCAACTAATTGAAACCAACCCACCAACCAACAAAAAAGCAAAGTTTGTGGACTTGCTCAACATGCAAGTAAGTGTCCCTTGGTCACAATGTTGACTGGTACTCTTGCTGGCATTTCAGAACAGCTTGCTGCATCCAACTTCAGGGCAGAAAAGAAAAAGTTGCTGGTAGGAATGGTTGCCTTATATAACAAACAACAGGTTAGGTAATAGATGTAATGAGCCAACAGGTGCGGAGGTGTTGAAGTATGATCAGTCACGTGAACACTATGCAAGAGGCAAGGAAAGCAACATTAAGTACATACAGGATGCAGAGCTATCTAATGGAAACAAAGTGACAAACTGTAGAGCATGAGGAGGAAAGACAGCCAATTGACAGTATGTAGAATGACAGCCTGGATCTGTATCAGTTGTGTATCCTGGTGGGGAGATTTTTCTCCATTCTTTCAGGAATTGGGTGAGAGACTCCATGACCTACAAGGAAGGCCTATCTTCAGGTCATGAAATTGTAACACCCACTCCATGAATGAACAGAAAAAAACCGCACCACAAAGATACACAACTGTAACATTCTTGTAACTCTTCCTCTTAGACATGTGCTTAATGCAGTGAATTACATATTTACCTTCTTTCTGATCCATTCCACTGTTTGAACTTCAGTTTTTTAGTACTTTCAACATCATTATTAAACCAGATCTCTTTAGAAAGTGGAGGCCTCATGTAAGGATAATAACCTTCATTATCAATAACAAGTACCTGTAACAAGTTATTAACTGCTAATTCAAGCTAATCTTCAAACTCCTATCAAACAGACATATTATTCCAACAGTACTAATTTTGTTTTTTGTTTTAATTTACTTAGTTATGCAAACAGTCCTATAATATCTGCAAAGTAAAAATCCAGCTGCATGTGGAGGTCTTCAAAGGGAGTAAAACAAAGTCCAACATCACAATTTCGATACAAATAAACTACACTCCTTCCTGTGCCATGCTTCAAGCAGCCAGCTCAATTTCACTGCACAGTAGCCTTCGTTCTTGTGGGATCATTCTGAAAGTATGTCTCTCACAAAATCATGGCTCTTCATTATCAGAATGGTGACAGCCGAACATTTCACATTCCATGTCATCATACTGCTGGGGTGCACAAATCCTGGCTACCATAACACTGGGGTGGCTAGATTGTGGTGCCTAATAATTGTGAATTCTCAGTACTGACCCCTTCTGGCACTTAGAATTTTGAGATGGCTCATGGATTTTTGAAAATTTGTGAAACCTTGGCATACCATAATTAACTACAAGGTATGGCTGTAATACATAAGAAAAATCTCCCTCCACCCCACATGTCTGAACAAAAAAGATACACACCTGGCTGCAATCAGCTGAAAGTATCTCTTGAACTAAGGCACCAGTCATTCAAGAAAACAATCAGTAAAGACAGAGAAAACTCCATAATTGAAAAAAAGGGTGGGAAAACTAACAAAACATGCAATACCACTGCCTGACTCAGAAGAAAATTATATACTTCTTAATTACTAACAATGGCTTATCACTCATCCTAACCTGTTCAACATACCGTTTGGTTAGTGCATGACGTGTAATATATGTAATGAAACAAGGTATTATTCTATTATATATATATATATAATTCTATAGTTACAGTCAAAAGCAACTTCTTCTTGTCCATATTGCACAAACAAGATACAACATTTTGCTATGTAAAAAAAAAAGTCAAACTCACTTATCCTTTTCTTGTTCTTAACAATGCAGGAATTTCCACACTGCTAAATAATCAAATAACTACACAATTACAATGTGCAGAGTTCTTCTTTTCAAACATTCCTGAAGTTTATGAAAACCAAAGAATCACTGTCAGCCTACCAACAGCTCCCATTTTCAGACAAATACAGTTCACACTCCCTCATCCTATTTATTTAAGATAAACAATAATATTATCCTCCAGTCTACGCCCAGTCTTCCAAGATGTAAAATGGTGTAAAATAAAATGTGCACTCTAATGTATAAAAAAGACAGAAAATATTGTGAGCTCTACTTTGTCAATCTGTACACACTTTACATGGAGAACTTCAATGGCCCGACCCTTACGTACAAACCACACAGTGGTAACAAAGAAAATATTTATTTACAACCAGTTCACTAATTCTGTGGAACATGACCTCCCTTAAATCGTTACATTACTCAGCCAATCAAGACATTCCACTGTCACTCAGCCATCACAGAAGCCAATTAAAATCATACAGGCTGACCTCCTTAACACGTTCACCAGACTACAGCCCACAGGACATACATTAAGACCTCTATAAATCAAGAACATTTCTGTAGTGTTACAAAAGCAGCGTGTACCACTCTGCAGAGAAGCCTCCATAGAAGAATTTCTGACTGCCTTCGTATTTCTTACACTGTACATCTAAAAACTGTTATAGTTGCATAGAAATATCACAGAATGAAACAGTTTACATCTTAAATAATACAGCTATGACACTTGAATTCTAAATAACTGACCTCCCTATCTACCTACCTTTGCTGTTGGATCAGCAGATTTGATGGCCCTGAAGGCAGCAAAAGATGCTGTACCACCTCCAATTAACAAATATGGAACTCTGTCTGGAATGTCCTTTGATTCTGCTGGGAACTTAATTATCTTTTCAGGTCTCCCTGCAAATCAAAATGTCTTTAGTTAGTACATTCGACAGAATACAAAAGAATAACAAAAATGGATGGACACAAGTACTGTCAGACAATATGGATATGGTAAATATACTGATATATTAAGTACCGAGTGTGTTCCACTTAAAATGCAAGCCCAAAACAGTCATGTGTTATGATATAAAAATCAAAAGCAGGTCCACCGCAGTATAATATACTGTCTCTTACTCCCCATGACACTTGCTTCAAGGCTGTCCTCATTTCTAACTCATTGCTAAAGGCAGTTACACGAAACCTGTGCAGGCATGAACATGAAGAAATTATAAGCAGAACAAGTGCTCATTTGTAAACAGTACTTAGCATCAAATCACATACTACTCTTCATGAAGCATTTAGGAATGAAGTACCAGGTAAGACAAAACAACAATTGACACCCAATGGTGAGATACAGAAAATGTTTTGGGTCAAGAACATGTCTGACATCAGACAGCAATGACAGATAAGACTCTCCACATCAGTGATGAAACACTACAGCATAATCACAGAAATCTGTAAGACTGTGGTCAACTTCACACCCAGCCACTTTATTCCTGGGGGCAAAAACCTAGTACCCACATACTATGAGGTTGGGTACACCCCAGAACAGGTCTGGACATTTTGGAGAAGAAAGGAATCTCTTGCCCCTAATGGAAATCAAACACTGGATCATGCAGCCTGTAACCTGGTCCATCATGCTATCAAACAATTACAATTGTGACCTAACCTATTTCAAGCAGCACATCAACTGCAACAATGGCATATGGCTGCAACAATTCAATATTGCCACTGATTTCATCATTTTGTCTAAGGAGAGGTCATGTGCTGGGAAAATCTTTTTCCTGACGAAGTATAGTTACATTTGTATGGTCACTTGAGCCAAATGCGAGGTGCTGAAAATCCATAGGCAGGGAGGGCATGAGATTCTTCTGTGTTCACTGAAGATCTGCATGTGGTATGCAGTGTCCTGAGAGCAAATTGTGAGACTGTCTTTTGAGGACACCTTTAGTGCAAATTGGTACCAGAAGCTTGTGACTCTATTTCTATGTTAGTAGAAAATGAAAGGAACTGCTGGTTTCAGCATGGTGGGGGGCAATGGTCCACACTGCAAACACAACTGCTATACTGCAAGGGTTCTGTGGTGACCACAGCATTGGTTTAAGGCCTTTGGCAACCACAGTCATCAAAAACCCCAGACCTTACACCACTGGGCTTCCTTCCGAGGGGATTTCTCAAATAAAGGATTTATTCACTAACCCACAAACCTTGAAGAAAATCAAACACAGAGCTGAATAGACTGTTGCCAACAATGGCCTTAAAACACTCTGCAAAATGCACAAAACATAACAAAAAATGGTGGCTCTTTCTATTAAGAATATGGTAAAAAAATCACATTTCCTGTGGAAAGGTTCTCCAAGTTGCTGTAATACTCTTCTAAAAGCATATCCGAAAGCTAAAACTTGAAACCAACAGTAAGATCAAAAATATCAGAGACTTGTATAGTGGCATCAATGATTTTAAGAATGGTTACCAACCTAGAATTCATAGAGTAAAGGATGAGAAGGGTGATTTGTTTAGAGACTGCTACAGTATTTTGGTTCAGTGGAGGAACCATTTCTCTCAGCTTTTCAATGTACATAGGGTTAGTGAGGTAAGGCAGACAGAAATACTCACAGCAGAACCACTAGAGCCTGAGCTTCGTGCCTTTGAGGTTCAGATAGCTATTGAAAAGCTAAAAGGACACAAATTATCAGGTAGTAATCAAATCCCAGCAAAAATGATTAAGGCAGGGAGAAGAACAATTTGCTCTGAGATTTTGATGTTTGTGTGACCGTGCATCACTAGTACAATGAAATCAGTAAACAACTAGATGCAGCAAAATCTGTTTTTTTTTTATTCTTTGAAGCTTGTTCTACATGTTTCGGGCGACATTTTTGCCCATCTTCAGGAGCATTTTGACTGTATATATAGCTTTTTTGAACAATGTACCGACTCTGCTGTCTGCTGCCAACTGGTGACACAGATTGGATGGAACTGGTCTTGGTTTAACCAGTACCATCCAATCTGTGTCACTGGCCAGCAGCAGACAGCAGAGTCGGTACACTGTTCCAAAAAGCTGTATATACAGTCAAAGTGCTCCTGAAGATGGGCGAACTGTCACCTGATACATGTACAACAAGCTTAAAAGAATCAATAAAACAAATGTTGCTGCATCTTGTTGGTTGATATCATCGCTCTGAGATCCATAAACAAATTTATATTTGGAATAAGGAGGAATTGCATGATGAGTGGAAGGAGTCGATCTTTGTACCTATCTATCAGAAGGGTGATAAAACAAACTGCAGTAATAACAGATGCATATCACTTTTGCAAGCTACATACAAAATATTATCCAACATCTTGCTGTTAAGGTCCAGTCCATATGCAGAGGAAATTATTTGGGATCATCAATGTGGATTTCGATGCAACAGGTCAACTACAGATTATATATTTTGCATTCGTCAAATACTTGAGAAAAAAGGGAATACAGTAAAGCAATGCATCAGCTATTTATAGGGTTGAAGAAGGTTTATGATTCAGTTGTATAATACAATCATTGAGTTTGGTATCCCCCATGAAACTGATAAGGCTAATAAAAACGTGTCTGAATGAAACCTTTAGCAGTGTCCAGGTAGGCAAGCATTTGTCTGGCATGTTTCCTATTTGGAACTGTTTGAAACAAGGAGATGCTTTACCGACACTGCTTTTCAACTTTGCTTTAGAGTATGCCGTTAGGAGGATTTAGGTAAACCAGGATGGCTTGAAATTAAAAGGTACACATCAGCTTTTGTTTATGCTGATGATGTTAATATATTGGGTGGAAGCACACACACTATAAAGAAAAACACAGAAGCTTTGTTAAATGGAAGTAGGGAGATTGGTCTAGAAGTGAATGCTGTTAAAACTAAGAACATGGTCATGTCTTGAGATCAGGATTCAGGACGAAGTCACAGTATGAAGATTGATAAAAGTTCCTTTGAAAAGGTGGAAGAGTTTAAATATTTGGCAACAACCTTAACAAATCAAAATTCTACTCAGGAAGAAATTAAGAGCAGCATGAAGTCAGGGAATGCTTGCTTACATTCAGTGCAGAACCTTCTGTCTTCCAGTTTCCTATCCAAAAGTTGAAAGATTAAGATAGACAGAACTAAAATTTTGCCCGTTTTTGTGTATAGGTGTGAAACTTGGTTGCTCACATTGAGGGAGGAATGTAGGCTGAGGGTGTTTGAGAATAGGGTGTTGATGAGAATATATGGGTCTAAGAGGGATGAGATAAAACGGTAGTGGAGAAAACTACACAATGAGGAGCTTAATGAACTGTACTCCACACCCAATACTGTTCAGGTTATTAAATCAAGAAATGAGATGGGTGGGACTGTAGCACATATGGGGGGAGAGGAGAGGCATATAAAGGCTTTGGTGGGGAAATGTGAGGGAAAGAGACCATCTGGAAGACCCGGGCATAGACGGGAGGATAACATTAAGATGGATCTTCAGGAAGTGGGATGTAGTGGCAGGGACTGGGTCGATCTGGCTGGGGATAGGGAAGGGTAGCAGGCACTTTTGAATGTGGTAATGAACCTTCAGGTTCCATAAAATGTGGGAGATTTCTTGACTAGCTGAGAACCGGTTAGCTTCTCAAGGACAATGCTCCATGTAGTAAGTAAGTAACACATAAAAATACTGTCTACTTATATTGATGTCACCAACAGTTAAAAAGATGGCGTTTCTTCAACAATATGAAGGTCTCATCTGTCAACCTTGTCCAATAATTAACACGTTTCCGGTCCTTAACACATACTGTTTTCTGAAATCTTGACTTATTTGGTACTTTCTTGTCAAGATACTCTCTGTTAAACACTTCACAAACAGCAGATACAATTATGATGTTCAGTACTGCATGAGAATGAACACATATACTGCTCATAAATCTGTGTTCACACCTGCCAAGCTTTCGTGAAAGTGGCACAACCAGCAACCTAGGAACCAGGATGATCTTGACTTCATTGTCATGAGGAAACAGGGAGACTCTATGGCACAAGGATAGGCCTGTTTATGGTTTTAGTTTTGTATCGTTATACACCACAGTTTTGAGGCTGTGTTTTAAATGGAACATCCTGCATGTATGCACATCCACAAATGCACACCCACACCAAGTGGTCCCCCTAACTTCATGACCTCAATTAACTCTCTTATTTTCACACAGACAAAAGAATGTTCCAAAGAAGGTTCATGCAGTGGAAAAATGCAGAACTAATGTAATGTGTTTTTTAAAGTTTTGTCAATTTTAAATTGTCAAGGTAAAATCTTTTTCTTCTAAACAGGATCCTGAAGACATTTTAACCTAGAATGACAGATTTAAGATGTGCTCAATGATGTACAACTTTTCACATATAATGATCAGCACATGAGGACAGAACTAAAAGAAATTTTTTGTTACTACTGTCTTGCACAGTTCAGTGTATTACCTGCATGGGCCAGGAGTTTATGACTACATATGAAGCACTAACCACAAAAAGCTCAACATTATCCTCACATAATAGAAAACAAAGAAATCCAGACAGAGTAGTAGAGCATATGTACATGGAAGATATTTTGATATAAATCTCCTTTTATCTAGTATTTTGAGGAAAAATATGTTGCAAACTCTATAAAATTAATGCTGACTTAAAAAAAATGCATGCACATACTCAACCAGCGACTACAAAATTAATTATGGTCCACGTGGCTGTAGTAAACAATCCGCATGCTAGAATGCAAACAGTTTTATAAAGTCCTGTAATCAGTTGTAAAATTCTTATTCTAATCCTTCATCAAGATGAATTTCACCTGATACCACTGCCACTCCTGTAAGAATTACAATAATATAATATAAAAAATTGTGTTGAATATTATCAGTGTGTAATTCATCAACTGAAGAACAATCTTTCTTTCCAATTTTTACATTACTTATTCTTTGCATTTTGATTTAATTCAATTGTTCATGCATGACATCAACAAATGCAACTCTGATATATATACAAATACACTCCTATATTGCTCCTATGTGTTTCAGCATCATCTACACCATCCTCAGGGACTCTGTGTCAAGACAAAAAACTTAAAAGATATAAAAAACTATGAAAGTAATTCATATTATATCACAGTGTTCTTGTAGCTAATATTAACTATGTGTGTTTCACAAACTGTGTTTAAAATTATCTTTGTAAAATAAATATATTAAAACAGTTTTGCCTTAAATGTGGTTAAAACTATGTGACTACACTATGGTTTTATTTTTTGTATACAAACATTCAGTGTATCTTCAGTCCTGTACAGACAATCACCCTTTACACAGAACACACTACACATCATGCAGAGACAAGATCCATATATAATAAAAAATAAATTAGTTGTTTGTATACAAATAAAAACAACAGCATAGTCACATACACTTTTAACCATATTTAGTGAAAATGTAATATTACTGTTTTATTTGTTTTAATATGTTATATTTCACCAACATTATTTTAATATCGATATTGATATATTTAACTGCAATTGGGTTGGCACCCGGTGGCAATAGTACAGTACACATTAACACACAAACAATACACAGAACAACACAATGAAACATAATACACAGAACAGAACATACATAACAGTAAGAATACATAAACATAACAATAAGATTACATAATTTACAAAATTAAACAGAAGCATACAAAACATACAACTATATAGACAATGATAAAAAATGGAACCAAAAAAATAAGAAAGAATGTGATAAACAATAATACCATATAAGCGTCAAACTTCACATGATCTATGTATCTTCTAATAATGGTAGACACACTGATATTAAGACATTCACTCCATTTCACAACACTTGTTGACACTTCATTTGCTCTCATTTAAACTTCACACAACTACACATCACTACTCTCTCATTTGGCTTAACCCCACTTAAATTTCCTACCACTCCATTTTACCTCACATCACTACACTTCACCTCACTGCACTTTTGGACGATTTTTGTCACAATTTTATTCCTTTCATTTCACCCTGTTTATAGTTGCTTTCCTAACTCTGTTTCTAAAAATTTTAGGTTTGCAAGAGAAGTCCCTAACGCTTCTGCAGGTGGTTAATTCCAGTTTTTAATGGTCACATTTACAAAGGAATACCTCCTGATATCTGTTCTTTGCTTCCTGTCCCTAATTTTCCAAACATGATCAACCCTACTCAAATAGTAAGGCCTTTGCAACCTGTCACATATAGCTTTCCAAGCCCTCTCACCAGAGTATGCTTTAAAAAGTGCACATAAGTGTGCGATCATCCTGTGCTGAGCCAAGGTTTCCCAGTCAGAATCCTTCGTATGATTTGTAAATTGGGCAGCTTTCTTCTGCACTCGGTCTAACACAATTATCTGCCCTCTGCATGGATCCCAGCATGCAGACCCATATTCAAGAATAGGAAGTACCACTGATGTTTAGGCTAAACTTTTTGTTTTCCTATTTCCTTGTTTGAGAAAATGCATTGCAAAATGAAGTGCCTTCCATGCTTTTTTGTGCTGTGTAATTTACTTGGTCCACCCAGTTCAAATCGCTTCATAAGATTATTTCCAAGTATTTACAACTGCTGTCACTTCCGGAATTTTTTGGTCACCAAGGGAGTAACCCAGTGGTTTTTAACCCAACCTTTCGTAAATCTTATTGCCTTACTTTTGCCAGAATTTATTTTCATCCCTTTTTCTACCACCCATTCCCCCAAGGTGTCCAGATCCTTCTGCAACTTTTCTTTGTCGTTTTTATTTGTGATTTTCCTATACATTATACAGTCCTCAGCAAAAACTCTAATACTCGAGTCGATGTTCCTTCAAATATCATTCACGTACACTAGAAACAGTAATGCGCCCAGAACGCTCCCTTGTGGCACACCTGAGGTTAATCCAATTGTGACCCACATAGTTAACATCAGCTGCAAGAATAATGTAATTTAATATGAATTACTTTTTTCATCTATATTTTTTAAAGTTTTATATCATGGTGAAGCTCCCTGAGGATGGCATAAATGATGCCCAAACATGCAGCAGCAATAAAAGACTACATTTGTATACAGAAATGTGCAGATTGGAAGAGGAGTTCGACAAGGATGCTGTTTGTCACCAATTCTGTTCAACTTGTACAGTGAGTGTCTTACCAAGGAAGCTCTGCATGGGCTATGGGCTTGGAGACTTCAAAGTCGGAGGGCAAATTATTCAAACTGTGAAATATGCAGATGACCTTGTGTTAATGGCTAAGGAAGAAACGGTGCTTCAGGGCATGACTGAT